>Ga0265338_10002965_pt1 | contig 24633 bp, 28 predicted proteins | sample 42126metaG_FD_193579 | JGI IMG/M metagenome (GOLD analysis project Ga0265338, IMG submission 193579) | Rhizosphere microbial communities from Carex aquatilis grown in University of Washington, Seatle, WA, United States - 4-21-26 metaG | ecosystem: Host-associated > Plants > Roots > Rhizosphere... | reverse complement strand
CTACGACGAGTGGATCATCGCGGAGGAGGCAATCGTCGGGCGCGAGATCGAGATCGCGGTGCTCGGTGACGATCCGCCGGAGGCGTCGGTCCCCGGCGAGGTGATCCCGGCGGCCGACTTCTACGACTACGACGACAAGTACGAAGACGGCAACGCGCAGCTGCTCGTGCCCGCGCCGCTGCCCGACGCGCAAGCCCTCGAGGTGCGCGATCTCGCGGTGCGGGCGTTCGAGGCGTGCCGGTGCGAGGCGATGGCGCGGGTCGACTGCTTCTTGCGGGCCGACGGCGTGTTCTTGTTGAACGAGCTCAACACGATCCCGGGCTTCACGCCGATCTCGATGTATCCCAAGCTGTGGGGGGCGACCGGTGTGTCGTACTCCGCGCTGCTCGATCGCCTGATCGACCTGGCCGTGGAGCGCCACGCCCGCCGCATCCGCCGCGCCGGCCGCCAGCGATAACCCGTAAGGCGTCTGTGGACCACACATCGTGTGGTCCACAGACGCCTCGGAGGCTCTGCGCCGCTATCCGGCGCGGGCGAGGTGCTGGCGGAGCAGGCGGGTGGCGAGGTGGGCCCCGGAGTCGAGCTCGTCGTCGGTAACCGGAACGCCGAACCATCCGTTCTCGGCGAGCTCGAGCCGGCGGGTCGTGTCGCGCATGTACTTGTCGCGTCCGCCGTGCCACTTGTACGGATCGAATTCGCAGTACACCTTCGCTTCGGGCCATGCGAAGTCGAGTCGCGCCCAACGGGTGGACGACAGGTCGACGCGATGCTGTGGAACCGGTTCCGGGACGCCCGCGGCGCGCAGGAGCTGCAGGAGCCGAAGTTCGGGAGTGCTCTCCGTCCGTCGAACCGGCGGCACGAAGTTGGCGAGGAGCTCCTTCACGACCCAGCCACCCGGACGCAGCACCGCGCCGAGCCGTTCCCATTCCTTCCAGACCCGGGCAACGTCCACGAGATCACGACGCAGAGCCTCGTGCAGCGCAAGCTCGAGTGTGCTGGCACGGAGCTCGCCGCGCGCGACGAGGAGGGCGAGATCGCAGATCACGCGCGCCGGCCGGGTCACGCGGATGCCGTGCAGGCAGGTCACGTCGAGGTCGCTCAGGAAGCGACTCTCGTGCGTCGCGACGTTGTCGAACTGCACTCGGCGATGACGGGGCGATGTGATCTCGACGATTTCGCTGCCCGCGGGCAATCCCCACATCTCGGCGGCCGCGCGGAACGACACACAGCTCGCGCCCGAGCTCGCAAGGGTTGCAGCCAGCAACTGCTGATGCCAACTCTTCGGAGAGCCGGCGAGGCGGTACACACCGTCGTGCACATGCTCGAGCAGCCGTTTCTTCAGGCGATGCTCGACGTGCCGTCGCGAGCCGAACTCCAACAGTTGCTCGCGCGTGACCACGGAGTGCTGATGCCCGGCGAGCTCGAGCATCCGCCGGTCGAAGTCGACGCCGGCCTTCGACAACGTGCCCGAGCGGTCGGCGGTGGTGCTGACATCCGTGTTCGTGCCGTCATCCATGCGCCGAGCCTGCCGTGCCCCTGAGATACTCCCGAGGCGTCGGTGCGCCCCACGCAGTGTGGGCCACAGACGCTTCGGCGGTTACAGGTGAACGACGGGGCAGGTCAGGGTGCGGGTGATGCCCTCGACGAGCTGGATCTGCGACACGACCATGCGACCGAGCTCGTCGATCGAGGCGGCCTCCGCCCGCAGGATGACGTCGTAGGGGCCCGTCACGTCGTCGGCCTGCACGACTCCCGGGAGCGTGCGCACGGCGGCGACGACGGCCGAGGCCTTGCCGACCTCGGTCTGGATCAGGATGTACGAGCTGACGGTCATCGCTTCTCTCCTCGAGCCGTTCGGGGCCACCTCGAGCCGGAAACGGGCGCAGCGTAGCCCGGGCGCCCGCGCCCCGATCGGGCGAGATGCTCCGATTTCGGCGCGCATACCAGCGTGCGCCTACGATTCCATACCCGGTTCGTTGCGTCTCGGTGACGGCGATGGCCACCCGAGCGACCTGAAGGACTCGTATCGCCGTGACCAGCACGATCCCGCCCGTGACCGATCCCCCGACGGCGCATCGCAAGCTCGTCGAGTGGGTGGATCACTGGGCGTCGATCCTCGGCCCCGACCGTGTGCACTGGTGCGACGGCTCGGACGCCGAGTACGAGGCCTTCACCGCGGCGCTCGTCGAGTCGGGAACGTTCGACCCGATCGACCCGGAGCTGCGTCCGAACAGCTTCTACGCGCGCAGCGACCCCGGAGACGTCGCCCGGGTGGAGGACCGCACCTTCATCTGCAGCGAGGCCGAAGACGCCGCCGGCCCCACCAACAACTGGCGGGACCCGGCCGAGATGCGGGCCGAGATGTTGCGCCACTACTCCGGAGCGATGCGCGGGCGCACCATGTACGTCGTGCCGTTCTCGATGGGCCCGATCGGTTCGCCGATCGCACACATCGGCGTCGAGCTCACCGACTCGGCCTACGTCGCGGTCAGCATGCGGATCATGACCCGCATGGGGAAGGCCGCGCTCGACGTGCTCGGCACCGACGGCGAGTTCGTGCCGTGTGTGCACTCCGTCGGCATGCCCCTCGAACCGGGTCAGGCCGACGTGCCGTGGCCCTGCAACAACGACGAGAAGTACATCGTGCACTTCCCGGAGACGCGCGAGATCCAGTCGTACGGCTCGGGCTACGGCGGCAACGCGCTGCTGGGCAAGAAGTGCTTCGCGCTCCGCATCGCCTCGGTGATGGCCCGCGACCAGGGTTGGCTCGCCGAGCACATGCTGATCCTCAAGCTGACGAGCCCCGCCGGCGAAGTCCGTTTCGTCGCGGCTGCCTTCCCGAGTGCGTGCGGCAAGACGAATCTCGCGATGTTGATCCCGACGCTGCCGGGCTGGAAAGCCGAGACCATCGGCGACGACATCTGCTGGATGAAGTTCCACTCCGACGGTCGTCTCTACGCGATCAACCCCGAGTTCGGGATGTTCGGTGTCGCGCCCGGGACCGGGCTCGACACGAACGCGAACGCAGTGGCCGCGCTGACCCGCAACACCGTGTTCACCAACGTGGCCCGCACCGACGACGGCGATGTCTGGTGGGAAGGTCTCACCGATCACAAGCCCGCCCACTTGCACGACTGGCTCGGCAACGAGTGGACCCCCGAGGCCGGCGTGCCGGCCGCGCATCCCAACAGCCGGTTCACTGCGCCGCTCTCCCAGGTCCCGTCGGTCGCCGCCGAATGGGAAGACCCCTCGGGCGTGCCGATCTCGGCGATCCTGTTCGGAGGGCGCCGCGCCAACACCGTCCCGCTCGTGACGGAGGCGTACAGCTGGCAGCACGGGGTGTTCCTCGGGTCGATCATGGGCTCGGAGACGACCGCGGCGGCGGCGGGCGCGGTCGGGAACCTGCGTCGCGATCCGTTCGCGATGCTCCCGTTCTGCGGCTATCACATGGGCGACTACTTCGCGCACTGGCTCGCCATCGGCGAGAGTGCCGACGCCGAAAAGCTGCCGAAGCTCTTCTACGTCAACTGGTTCCGCAAGGGTGCCGACGGCAAGTTCCTGTGGCCCGGCTACGGAGAAAACAGTCGTGTCCTCGCGTGGATCTTCGACCGCTGCGACGACACGGTGCCGGCTCGGGACACCGCGATCGGGCGCGTGCCCGAGCCGGGCGGGATCGCCACCGCCGGTCTCGAGCTCCGGCCCGAGGCGCTCGACGAGCTGCTGACCGTCGACACCGACGCCTGGCGGGCCGAGTTGCCGCTGATCGAGACGCACTACGAGCAGTTCGGTGACCACCTCCCTCGGGCCCTGCGCGACGAGCTCGAGGCCATGGCCAAGCGACTCGCCGACAAGTAGCGACGGGCGGCGGTTAGCGTCGCGCGCGCATGGGACCGCTCGGTTGGATCGTCGTCGGGTTCGTGGCCGGCGCGCTCGCGCGGCCCGTCACCGGCGGAGGTTGGCGCCTCGGCTGCGTCGGCACGACGGTGGTCGGGGTGCTCGGCGGGCTGCTCGGCGGGGTGCTCTTCAACCTCGCCGGAGACCACGGCATTGGGAAGTTCGGCCTGCGCTCGATGTTCGTGGCATTCGTGGGCGCGGTGTTACTGCTCGCAGTCGTGGGCCTGTTCGGCGGCCGCCAGCGTCACCGGCCCCGTCGCCGCTGATCGCCGAGGCGTCTGCCAACCACACGGCGTGTGGTCCACGGACGCCTCGAGGGTCAGATCTGCGCGGTGGGGAGGCCGAGGTCGGGCTCGGAGCCGGCTCGCACCTTGGTGGCGTGGCCGTCGGCGTCGAGGTCGAACACCACGCGTTGGCCCTGCCGGAGCATCCGGAAGATCGAGCCCTGCAGCGCGTCGATCGCCAGCACCAGCTCCTCGCGGTCGGTGTCGCGCACGACGATGCCTTCGTGCGTCGCCGGATCGAACATCTTGATGGTGCCCTGCACGGCTACGGCTTCACGACCTTGCCTGCCTTGAGGCAGGAGGTGCAAACGTTGACGCGCTTGGGCGTGCCGTTCACGAGCGCTCGCACGCGCTGGATGTTCGGGTTCCAGCGGCGCTTGGTACGGCGGTGCGAGTGGCTGAGCTTCATGCCGAAGATCGGCTTCTTGCCGCACACATCGCAGACTGACGACATCGCAGAACACCTCTGACGCGCTGGTCGGAACCGGAGAACTGAGCCGGGTGAGGCTAGCACCCGTGCCGGGCGCAACCTCCGCCGGTTTGGGCGGCTCAGTACGCTGGCCGGGATGCCGACGCTGACGAGCCTGACGGCCGCGGATCTGCGCCAGGTGCTGCTGCGCTTCCGCGATGCCGTGCGTTCGCACCAGGAGGAGCTGAACCGGCTCAACGTGTACCCCGTTCCCGACGGCGACACGGGCACGAACATGGCCCTCACGCTGGAGTCGGTGAGCGCGGCGCTGGCGCAGTCGGAGTCGATGGCCGACGTGTGCCACGCGATCAGCCGGGGCTCCCTGATGGGGGCGAGAGGCAACTCGGGCGTGATCCTGTCGCAGATCCTCCGGGGCCTCGCCGACGAGTGCCGCGAGCAGGTCGAGGTCGGCACCCACGACCTCGTGCGCGGGTTCCGCCACGCATCCGACGCCGCGTACGAGGCCGTGATGCGACCCGTCGAGGGAACGATCCTGACCGTCGCACGCGCGATCGCGGAGTCGGTCGAGGCGCTGAACGCGCCGTCGCTGGTGGCGATGCTCGAACGCGCGGCCGACGCCGCGCGCGACGCAGTGGCGCGCACTCCCGAGCTGCTCCCCGTGCTGCGCGAGGCCGGCGTGGTCGACGCCGGCGGCAAGGGTCTCACGTTGTTGCTCGACGCGCTGCTCGAAGTCGTCGACGGCCGGCCGATTCCCGATCCCGAGTTCGTCGCCACGCCCGCGGCCGTCGCCGCGCATCTCGCCGGCGACGACGACGTGTCGGGCCTGCGCTACGAGGTCATGTACTTCCTCGACGCGCCCGACTCCACCATCTCCGGTTTCCGCAATGCGTGGGCCGCGATCGGCGACTCGATCGTGGTGGTGGGCGGCGACGGGATCTGGAACTGCCACGTGCACACCAATGACATCGGCGCGGCCGTCGAGGCCGGCATCGACGCCGGCCGTCCGCACTCCATCCGCGTCACCGACCTCATGGAGCAAGTGGAGGAGGAGCGCTGGGTCCGCGAGGCGGAGGTCGTCGCGGAGATCACCGGCGAGCGCGACCACGGCCCGGTCACGACCGCGGTCGTCGCGGTCGGCGTCGGCGGCGGTATCCAGCGATTGCTCACGAGCCTGGGCGTGCAGCGGGTCATCGCCGGCGGTCAGTCGATGAACCCGTCGACGGCGCAGATCCTCGAGGCGGTCGAGGCGTGCGCGGCCGATTGCGTGATCGTGCTCCCCAACAACAAGAACATCGTGCCGGTCGCCCGCCAGGTCGACGCGCTCACTGACAAGCGGGTCGCGGTCGTCGCGACCACGAGTGTCCCGGAGGCCCTCGCCGCGCTCGTCGAGTACGACCCGAACGCCGAGCTCGACGAGAACGAGTCGACGATGACCTCGGCGCGGGAGCGGGTCCGTACCGGCGAGGTGACGCAGGCCGTGCGAGACACGGTGGTCGACGTCGGGAAGATCACCAAGGGCGACTGGATCGCGCTGGCGCGTGAAGGCATCGTCGCGACCACGAGCTCACCGGCCGACGCCGTGTGCGAGCTGCTCGGCAAGCTCGTCGACGACGACAGTGAGATCGTCACCGTGCTCGTCGGCGCCGACGCCGCGGCCAAGGACACGGAGCGGATCCGTGAGCACATCGAGGTCAACTTCCCGCACCTCGAGGTCGAGTTCCACGACGGTGGCCAGCCGCTGTACCGGTATCTCGTCGGCGTGGAATAGGGCGGTCCGCGGTGCCGGCCGGCGACCCGCCCCTCACCCTGCGGGACCTGCGCGACCTCGACCTGGGGCGCCTGAAGGGCGTCGGCCCGGCCCTGGAGGGACGGCTCGCCGACATGGGCCTGCTCACCGTGGCCGACCTGCTCCAGCACTACCCGCGCCGGTGGGTCGACCGCACGAAGCGGGTCGAGATCGCCGCGCTCGAAGTGGGGGAGGCCGCGACCGTTATCGGAGAGGTGCGATCGATGCACGCGCGCCGCACGCGCAACCGGCGCGCGCTCGTGGAGGTCGTGATCCACGACGGCTCGTCGCTGCTCAACGTCACGTTCTTCAACCAGGCGTGGCGCGAGAAGCAGCTCGCGGTGGGCACGGAAGTGTCGCTCTACGGCAAGCTCGACGTGTACCGCGGCAAGCGGCAGATGACGATGCCGGTCGTCGACGTGCTCGGGCGCGCGGGAGTCGCCGACGACAAGACCGGCGTGATCCTGCCCGTGTACCCACAATCGGGGAAGGCCGAGGTGTTCACGTGGCAGTTGCGGGCGTTGGTGAGCGAGGCGCTCGCGAAGTGCGCAGCACGCGGCTTTGCCGATCCGGTCGACCACGAGTTGCTCGAGCATCGCGGTCTTGTCGACCGCACGCTCGCAATGCGCGCGATCCATCGCCCGGATTCGATGGCGCAGAAGAACGCGGCGGAGAAGCGCCTGAAGTTCGACGAGTTCCTCCGGATGCAAGTGGGTCTCGTCGCGCGCAAGCGGGCGCTCGCCGCACAGGAATCGGGGATCCGCCACGACGTGCACGGGCCACTCGTGCGCGCGTTCCTCGAACGGCTGCCGTTCGCGCTCACGGCCGATCAGCTCCGGGCGATCGCCGAGATCTCGAGCGACATGGCGGGCGAGGCGCCGATGCACCGCCTCCTCCAGGGCGACGTCGGATCGGGCAAGACCGTGGTGGCGCTCGCGGCGCTGCTCGTCGCGGTGCAGGGCGGCTACCAGGGTGCGTTCATGGCCCCCACGGAGGTCTTGGCGGAGCAGCACTACCTCGGTTCGGTGAAGCTCCTCGAAGGGCTCTCGGTGGGCGCCCAGCAGTCGTTGCTCGGCGACCGCCCGGTGCGGGTCGAGCTGCTCACCAACCGCACCACCGCGGCTGAACGCCGCCGGATCGCGAAGGGGCTCGCCGCGGAGGAGGTCGACATCCTCGTGGGCACGCACGCGCTGCTCTACGGCGATGCCGAGTTCACCAAGCTCGGTCTCGCCGTGATCGACGAGCAGCACCGCTTCGGCGTGGAGCAGCGTGCGCTGCTCAAGGCGAAGGCGAACGCGAACATCGTGCCCGACGTGCTCGTGATGACCGCGACCCCGATCCCGCGCACGGCGGCGATGCTCGTGTACGGCGATCTCGACAAGTCGGAGCTGCGCGAGATGCCTCCGGGCCGCACGCCGGTCGCGACCGAGGTGATCGGGCCCGAGCCCCTCGACCAGGTGCGCATGTGGCAGCGCCTCCGCGACGAGGTCGACGCCGGGCACCAGGCCTACGTGGTGTGTCCGCTCGTCGACGACAAGGGGGCCGTCGAGGCCAAGGCCGCGACCGCCGAGTTCGAGCGATTGCAGGCCGAGGAGCTGGCGGGCCTGCGGCTCGGGCTCCTGCACGGCCAGCTTCCGGCGAAGGAGAAGGAGCCGGTCATGGCCGCGTTCCGCGCCGGCAGTCTCGACGTGCTGGTCGCCACCACTGTGATCGAGGTCGGGGTCGACGTGCCGAACGCGACCGTGATGATCGTCGAGGACGCCGACCGGTTCGGGCTCTCGCAGCTCCATCAGCTGCGGGGCCGGGTGGGTCGGGGCGCGGACACGTCGTTCTGCTTCCTGGTGGCGGACCCGACCACCCCCGACGGCGAGGCGCGCATGGAGGCGATCGCGGCGTCGACCGATGGGTTCCTGCTCGCGGAGAAGGATCTCGAGATCCGCGGGGCGGGCGAGGTGTTCGGCGCGAAGCAGTCGGGCATCAACGACCTCAAGCTCGGCCGGATCCCTCGCGACGAAGACATCGTGATCGACGCCCGCCGCGCCGCGGAGGAGATCCTCGATCGCGATCCCGACCTCGCCGGCCACGCCCAACTCCGCGACGAGGTCGAAGACCTGCTCGGCGACGCGGTCGAGTTCCTTTTCAAGAGCTGATGGCGCGCGGTCCCGGCGCGGGCGTGCGCGTGATCGCGGGCACCCACCGCGGCCGGCGGCTCGCCGTCCCGGCCGGCGAAGGTGTGCGCCCCACCAAGGACATCGTGCGCGAGGCGGTGTTCTCCGCGCTCGACGCGCGGGGGATGCTCGTCGAGTCGGTCGTGCTCGACCTCTACGCGGGCTCCGGGGCGCTCGCGATCGAGTCGTTGTCGCGCGGGGCGGCATCCGCCGTGCTCGTGGAGCGCGACGCCGCCGCGATCGACGCGATCTCACGGAATCTGGAGCAGCTCGGCCTGCGCGCCCGGACTCGTCTCGCGCGGTCGAACGTCGTGACGTTCGTCGCGGCCCCGCCGCCCCGCGAAGCCCCCTTCGACCTCGTGTTCGCCGATCCGCCCTACGACACGCCCGACGACGAAGTGGAGAGCCTGTTGGCCACGCTCGCCGAGCCCGGGTGGTTGGCGACGGACGCGATGATCGCCGTGGAACGCCCGGCCGGAGCGCAACTCAGCCTTCCCGAAGGGCTCCGGGCCTGCTGGGAGCGCACGTTCGGCGATACGCTGGTGGTCTTCGTCGACGTCAACGATTCGCCGATCTGACGGGAGCTCAGTGGCGACTGCCCTCTGCCCGGGGTCCTTCGATCCAGTCACCCTGGGCCATCTCGACATCATCGAGCGCACCGCGCGCCACTTCGACGTGGTCATCGTCGCGGTGATCCGGAACCCCCAAAAGGCGCAGTCCCTCTTCAGCCTCGAAGAGCGCCAGCAGATGCTCAAGGAGGCGACGGCCCACCTCCCGAACATCGAGATCGAGGTCTCACCGATCAAGGGCCTCCTCGTCGACTTCGCGCGCGACCACGGCGCGGACGCGATCGTGAAGGGCCTGCGCGCGATCTCCGACTTCGACTACGAGCTCCAGATGGCGCAGATGAACCAGCGCCTCTCCGGGATCGACACATTTTTCCTGTCCACGAGCCCGCAGCACTCGTTCCTGTCGTCGAGCCTGGTGCGCGAAGTCGCCCGTTTCGGCGGCGACGTGTCGAGCATGGTGCCGCCGCACGTCGGCGACCGGCTCGCCGAGATGTTCCCGCGCAAAGCGGGGAAGTCCACGGAGAAGGACCACTGATGCTCGAGGATGAGGCCGAGAAGGTGCCCGACACGGCGGCGCTGCTGGTGCAGCTCCGCGAAGCGCTCGACGCGGCGCGGAGCATGCCGCTGTCGGCGTCGGTGATGCTGAACCGCGAGGAGTTCGGAGAGCTCCTCCAGGACGCCATCGACGGTTTGCCCGAGGAGTTGAAGCAGGCCCGCTGGCTGCTCAAAGAGCGCGACGACGTGCTCGAGCGCGCCCAGCGGGAAGCGGAGCGGATCATCGACGTCGCCCGGGTGCGGGCCGAGCGGATGGTCGAGCGCACCGAAGTCGTGCGCGAGGCCCGCCGGTCGGCCGAGGACATGGTCGACCAGGCCGGGCGCCTCGCCGCGCAGATGCGGCTCGAGGCCGAGGACTACGTCGACCGCAAGCTCGCCAGCTTCGAGGTCGTGCTCGACCGCACCATGCAGCAGGTGGCCAAAGGTCGCGAGCGCCTCTCGGTGCACGCCCCCGCGCACGAGGACCTGCTCGGCCCCGACGCCGAGGAAGCCGAACAGGCCTTCTTCGACCAGGACGATTCGTAATGCTTTGTCGCACTCGCCGCCCGGGGCCCTTCTCCGCGTGCCTCGGGGCTCGCGAGCGCGGTATAGGTCGGTTTGTCCGGTCCGGGGGCAAAGCGGAAATGAGCCCTGACCTGCTACGATCCTGAGCCTGCGTGGGTGCTGCGAGGTAGCTTGCCGGCGTTGCCCCCGACTCGGCCCCGCGGGCCCGGTCAGGCACCCGTCCAAGCCCCTAGACCCTGGCCGACCGGCCCGTCCGGCGCCCCAAGCGAGCGATCATGCCGTCCACTTCCACCACGCTGCGGATACCGCTCGCAGCCGCGCTCCGGCATCCCGGCAACGCGCGCCCGGTGGAGGTCGCCGCGGAGCTCGACGGCTTGTCGGGTGTCGCGGCCGAGATCCCGCCGGGCGCTCCCGTCGCGGTCGACCTGATGTTGGAGCGGGTGCCCGAAGGCATCGTCGTGCGGGGCACGCTCGGCGCCACCTGGAGCGCCGCCTGCAGCCGCTGCCTGGAGCCGGTCGGCGGCCGGATCTCGGTCCACGTCGACGAGCTGTTCGAGGTCAACCCACTCGAAGGCGAGACCTACAAGCTCGACGAAGACGTGATCGATCTCGAGCCGATGGTGCGCGACGCGCTGCTGCTCGAGCTGCCACTGGCCCCGCTGTGCGACAGCGCGTGCGCGGGCCTGTGCGCGACCTGCGGTGTGAACCGCAACCTGACGCGCTGCGAGTGCGTCACCACGGAGATCGACCCTCGCTGGGCGGCCTTGCGGTCGCTCGAGCTGTGATCTGACAGGAGTGCTGCGATGGCTGTCCCGAAGCGCAAGATGAGTCGTTCGTCGACCCGCTCGCGCAAATCCGCCAACATGCGGCTGGTGCCGACCGCGCACTCGCTGTGCCCGAACTGCGGGGCTTCGAAGCTCCCGCACACCGTGTGCGGCAACTGTGGTTTCTATCGAGGACGGCAGGTACTCGACGTCGACTGATCGCCATGGTGCGAGGCGAACGGAGGCCGCGGTGATCGGGGCCACGCAGTGACGCCGGTCATCGCGCTCGACGCGATGGGCGGCGACCGCGCGCCTGCGGAGATCGTGGCCGGCGGCGTGCGCGCGGCCGCGGAGCTCGACGTCGAGATCCTCCTGGTCGGCCGGCCCGACGCGATCGCGGCGCACCTGCCGGGCGGCGAGCTCCCCGAGCACGTGTCCGTGCTCGAGGCCTCCGAGGTCATCGCGATGGACGACGAGCCGGCGGCGGCCGTCCGGACGAAGAAGGACTCCTCCCTCGTACGCGGCGCCCGCGCCGTTCGTGACGGGCGGGCCGCGGCGCTGGTGGGCGCGGGCAACACCGGCGCGACGATGGCCGCCGCGTTGCTCGGCTTCGGGCGCATCCGCGGCGTGCACCGGCCGGCGATCGCGGTGCCGCTGCCGATGTTCGGCGCGGGTCGCGCCCAGCTACTGATCGACGGCGGCGCCACTGTCGACCCGCAACCCGAGTGGTTGGTCGAGTGGGCGATGCTCGGGCGGGAGTACGCCCGCGTGCGTCTCGGGGTCGACGAACCGACCGTCGCGCTCCTCTCCAACGGTGAGGAGCCCGGCAAGGGCGACGCGCTCCGCAAGGCCGCGTGGCCGTTGCTCGCGGAGGTGAAAGGGTGGGTCGGCAACGTCGAAGGGCGCGATCTCCTGCGGGCCTCGGCCGACGTGATCGTCACCGACGGCTTCACCGGCAACGTTGCGCTGAAGACGGTCGAGGGCGCGCTCGCCGGCTTGGCCGGGATGGTCTTCGGTGTGCTCGACGAGCCCGCGTGGGCGTCGGTCGCCGACGCGCTCAAGCTCCGGATGCTCGAAGCAGCCGCGCCGCTGTTGCCCGACAACACCGGCGGCGCGCTCCTGCTCGGCGTCGACGGCGTCTGCATCATCTCGCACGGCGCGTCGTCGGCGACGGCGATCGTCAACGCGGTGCGCGTCGCCCGCGACTGCGTCGCCGCAAACGTGGTCGATCGCCTCACCGATGCCGCACGCGACCTCGCGGGCCGGGAGTAACGATGCCGGCGGAGACGCACAGCCACCGGGGCCCCATCGATCGCGGCGAGCTCGAGCGGATCGTGCGCGAGCAGCTCTCGGAGATCCTCGAGGTGGATCTCGAGGCGGTCACGCCCGTTGCCAACCTGCGCGACGACCTCGACGCCGACGACTACGCCTTGCTCGAGTTGGTCGAGGCCGTGGAGGCCGAGCTCGGAGAGCGCATGGTCGGGCTCGCGATCGACGACGAAGACGTCGCGGAGTGGCGCACGGTGCGCGACGCGATCGACTGCGTCGCGATGGGGCTCGACGAGAAGGCGCGCTCGTGACCGACACGTCGACCGAGCCCGCCGCGCCCGCAGTCGCCGACGGCGGCCCCGTCGGTCTCGACGCGCTCGAGGCCACGCTCGGAGTCCGCTTCAATGACCGTTCGTTGTTGCTCGGATCACTCGCGCACCGATCCTGGTGCGCCGAGCACGACCGGTCGCCGTCGAACGAGCGTCTCGAATTCCTCGGCGACTCCGTGCTCGGGCTCATCGTGACGCACTACGTCTTCGAGAACTTCCCGCAGCTGCCCGAAGGTCACCTGTCGGAAGTGCGCGCGGGCGTGGTCAACGCGCGTGTGCTCGCCGAAGTGGCCCACGAGATCGACCTCGGTCCGCACCTCCTGCTCGGCAAGGGCGAGGACGCGGCCGGCGGCCGCGCGAAGCAGTCGATCCTCGCCGACGCGTTCGAGGCGGTCGTGGCGGCCGTGTACCTCGACTCCGATCTCGCGACCACCCGCGACCTCGTGCTGCGGTGTCTCTCCGATCGCATCACCGAGGCGGTCGCCGGGCCGGGCGGACGCGACTACAAGACGCGTCTGCAAGAGCTCGCAGCCGCGCAGGCGATCGGCCGCCCGCGCTACGTCGTGCGCGACGAGGGACCCGATCACGCCAAGCACTTCTTCGCGGCCGTGTACTTCGGTGACGAGTGCTTCGGCGAAGGCGAGGGCGGATCGAAGAAGCAGGCCGAGCAAGGTGCGGCCTGGCTGGCTTGGACGCGCTTGCAGGAAGCGCACGACGACGGTGTGCGGGCGGAAGCAGCAGCGGGCGAACGGGGGGACGGGGATGCCGGAGCTACCTGAGGTCGAAGTCATGAGACGCGACCTCGAACGCGAGGTCGTCGGCAAGAAGATCAAATCGGTCGAGGTCACCGGTACCCGTTCGGTACGCCGTCACCGGAACCGCAAGGAGTTCATCGACGTGCTCGGCGGCCGCAAGATCGTCGCCGTGCAGCGCCGCGGGAAGTACCTCGTGATGAAGCTCGACGGGGCCGACGCGCTCGTGGTGCACCTCGGCATGTCGGGCCAGCTCCTCCGCGCGAAGACCGCGCGCGAGAAGGCGCCGAAGCACACCCACGTCGTGATCACGTTCACGCAGGGCGGCTTGTTGCGCTTCGTCGATCCCCGAACGTTCGGCGAGATGTTCGTGACCCAGTTCGACGAGATCGACCAGCAGGTCGAGGAGCTCGCGCACCTCGGAATCGACCCGCTCGAGACCGCGCTCTCCTGGGACCTCTTCGGGCGGATGCTCGCCGAGCGCAAGACCAAGCTGAAGCCGCTGCTGATGGACCAGAAGTTCATCGCAGGTATCGGCAACGTCTACAGCGACGAGATCCTGTTCGAAGCCGGGCTCAAGTGGGAGCGTCAGAGCGACTCGCTCTCGCAGCAGGAGGTCCGGCGCCTCTATCGCGCGATCAGCGAGACCTTGCAGGGCGCGGTCAAGTACCGCGGTTCGTCGCTCGCCGACGAGGGCTACGTCGACCTGTTCGGCAAGCCCGGCGAGTACCAGGAGCACCACCAGGTGTACGGACGTGAAGGCGAGGCGTGCATGCGCTGCCGCCGGCCGATCCACCGAGCGCGCTACTCGAACCGGTCGACCTTCTACTGCGACGCGTGCCAGGTGTAGACGACCGGGCGCGGCGCGAGGGATCCGGCCCCCCGGTCGCGGCGATTCGCGTGCGCGTCGTCGTGACGGGTCGGGTGCAGGGCGTGTGGTTCCGCGACACCTGCCGCGACGTGGCCAAGGTCGCCGGCGTGAGCGGCTTCGTGCGCAATCGCGCCGACGGCACGGTCGAGGCGGAGTTCGAGGGGACCGCGGCCGCCGTGGAGCGCATGATCGCGTGGTGCCGGATCGGACCGGCCCGGGCCCGTGTCGACGGCGTCGACGTGGAGCGGCTCGAGCCGGGCGGTGCGCCGACCTTCCGGATCCGGTGAGTACGGTTCCGGGGGAGAAGACCAGGTCGAACGCGTTTGCGCCCGGAGTCCCCGACGGGCGCGGTGGCCGCCCCTACGATCGATCCCCGGAGAAGGGGGCCAGGTGTTCCTGCGATCGCTCACGCTGAAGGGCTTCAAGTCTTTCGCCGACAAGACGACGCTCGACTTCGAGCCGGGCGTCTGTGTCGTCGTCGGGCCCAACGGCTCCGGCAAGTCGAACGTGGTCGACTCCGTCGCGTGGGTGCTCGGCGCGCAGGGTGCCCGCGCGCTCCGGGGCGGCAAGATGGACGACGTCATCTTCGCCGGCACCTCCGAACGGCCGGCGCTCGGTCGCGCCGAGGTCGCGCTCACGATCGACAACACCTCCGGGATGCTCCCGATCGAGTTCTCCGAGGTCACGATCACCCGCACCCTGTTTCGCACCGGCGAGTCGGAGTACATGATCAACGGCGTCCCGTGCCGCCTGCTCGACATCCAGGAGCTCCTCTCCGACACGGGTATCGGTCGCCAGCAGCACGTGATCGTCGGCCAGGGCCAACTCGACGCGGTGTTGAACGCGCGACCGGAAGACCGTCGGGCGATCATCGAGGAGGCCGCGGGCATCCTGAAGTTCCGCAAGCGGCGCGAGAAGGCGCAGCGGCGGCTCGAGGCGACCGAAGGCAACCTGCTGCGCCTCACCGACCTGCTGCGCGAGGTGCGCCGCCAACTGCGGCCGCTCGAGCGCCAGGCCGACGCCGCGCGCCGCCACGACGGCATCGTGACCGAGCTCCGCACGATCACGTTGCACCTCGCGGGCCGCGAGATCGACCGGCTGCAGTCGCGCGAGCAGCGCCGCGCCGACGCGCGTCGCGACCTGGCGCGCGAGGAGCACGACACCCGGGTACGTCTGAGCGCGCTCGACGAGGCCGTGCTCGAGGCCGAGCGCGCGATCTCGGTGCCCGGCGGCGACGACGTTGCCGACCTGCTCGCCCGCACCGAGGCACTCCGCGAACGCAGCCGCGGGCTCACGAACCTCGTCGCGGAGCGCCGGCGCGGCCTCGAGCGCGAGCTCGCCGCCGTGGCCGACGAAGGTGTGGTCGAGACGCTCGTGGCCGAAGCGGCGCGCGCCCGCGAGGAGCTGCTCGTCGTCGACGCCGAGGCCGACGCGCTGGTGCCGCGGCGAGCGGAGGCCGAAGCGGCCGAGACGCGCGCCACGCAGCTCCGGGCGAACAACGAGTGGGCGTTCGCGTCCGGCGAGGTGCCCGCCGCCCGCGCCCGGCGCGAGGTCGAGGCCGAGCTCGCCGAAGCGCAGCGCGAAGTCGAGCAGTCGGACGCGCGCGCGAACGCGATCTCGCGCGATCTCGCGCAGGTCCGCAGCGACCTCGCGCGAGTCGATGCCGAGCTCGCCACCATCGAGCCGAACCGCGCCGAGGCCGACGACGTCGAGCGCGCGGCCGCCGCGTTGCGCGCCGAAGTCGGAGCCCGGGCGGAGATCGCGCCCGGGCTCACCGACGAGGCGCGCACGCTGCGCGCCGCGGAAGAGGGTGTGCAGAACGCCGACGCGGCATGGCGCGACGCCGCGGCCGAGGCCTCGCAGTGGCGTGCGCGCGCGGAGACACTCGCGCTCGCCCTCGCCGACGCGCCCTCCGCGGGCGACACTCCGGCGCTCGACGGCATGATCGGCCGGCTCTCCGAGCACATCGAGATCGATCCGGAAGCCGAGGTCGCGGTGGCGGCCGCGCTCGGGGAGGCGCTCTACGCGATCGTGGTCGACGGCGACGACGCGGCGCGCGCCGCGGTCGTTCGGCTGAAGTCGTCCGACGTCTCGGCGCTGATGCTGGTCGTGAGCCCGGCGGATGGCGCACCACTGTTGCCTTCGGTACCGCCCGGCTCGCGCCGGCTGGCGTCGTGCGTGCGGTCGACGCACCCGGCGCTCGATCGGCTGCTCACGAGGTTGCTCGCACCGTTCGTGCTCGTCGACGAAGGGTGGCCCGAGGCGCTCGACATCGCGATCGCCTCCCCCGACCTCGTCGCCGTCACCCGCGCCGGCGACCGGTTCGGGGGTGCGAACCCGTGGCGGGCCGGGCCCCCGGGCGTGTCGGCGGTCACGCCGGCCGCGCTCGCCGACGCGGTCGAGCAGGCGCGCCTCGCCGACCTCGCGTCGGAGGCGGCCGCGGAGGCCGTGGAGACCCAACGGCAACGGCTCGCGGCGGCTCGCCGCGCGGAGCTCGTTGCGAGCGAGAACGATCGCCGGCGGCGCCAGGAGCTCGACGAGCTCACCAAGCGCGCCGCGGAGTTGCGACGCGCCGTCGACGTACGCGCCGCCTCACTCGAAGAGCGGCACGCCATCCTCACCCGCCGGGTCGACGAGCTCGTGGCCGCGCAGGCCACCGACCCGGCGAGCCGGGAGACCGCCGCGGCCCGCGTGCGCGCCGCGGTGTTGGCGCTCGACGACGCGCGCACGGCGGAAGCCGGCGCGGCCGAGCAGCTGGCCGCGAGCCGCGCCGAGGTGGAAGCCGCGCGCGGCCGCGCCGCGGAGCTCCGCCGGCAGCTCGAGATCGCGAGCGCAGCCGTCGACGAGCGCCGCGCCGGGCTCACGAAGCGCCTGATGGAGTTCGAGGCCCGCCTCGCCGCCCGTCCCGACGAGGAAGCGCGGGCGCGGGCACGAAGGGCGGAGCTCGAGCACAAGCGGGAAGCGATCGACGCGCTCGCCACCCGGCTCGGAGCGCGCGCGGCCGAGGCCGAACGGCTCGCCGATCGGCTGCGCCGGCGGCGCCAGGAGCAGTCCGAGGCCGCGCGGGCCGCGGGCGCCAAGCTCGACGGGCTGCGGGCCGAGCGCGCGGTTGCCGAGCAGTCGCTCGCGGAGGCGCGCGAGCGGATCGGCCGGCTCGAGATCGAAGAGGCCGAGGTCCGGTTGCGCCTCGAGCAAGCCGTCGAGAACGTGCGCCGGGAGTTCGACTGCGAGCCCGACGTCGCGGTCGCGGCGCCGCTGCCCGAGGTCGCCGACGGCACGACGCTCTCCGCGCGGGCGCGTGAGCTGGAGCGCGAGCTGCGGCTCATGGGGCCGATCAACCCGCTCGCGCTCACCGAGTACGAGGCGCTGGTCGAACGGCACGAGTTCCTGCAACAGCAGCTCGACGACGTGCGCAACACCCGGCGCGAGCTCGCGCGCGTCATCAAGGCGGTCGACGAGGAGATCGTGAGCGTCTTCGAGTCGGCGTTCGCCGACGTCGCGCGGCACTTCACGGAATTGTTCGCGATGCTCTTCCCCGGCGGGTCGGGACGCGTTGTGCTCACCGACCCGAACGACTTGTTGAACACGGGTATCGAGATGGAAGCGCGGCCGTCGGGCAAGACGGTGCGGCGGCTCTCGTTGCTGTCGGGTGGTGAGCGGTCGCTCACGGCGCTCGCGTACCTGTTCGCAGTGTTCCGCGCCCGACCGTCGCCCTTCTACTTGATGGACGAGGTGGAGGCCGCGCTCGACGACGTGAACTTGCACCGCTTCCTGGATCTCGTGCACGAGTTCCGCGACGAGGCGCAGCTCCTCATCGTGTCGCACCAGAAGCGCACGATGGAGGCCGCCGACGTGCTCTACGGCGTGTCGATGGCGCCGGGCGGATCCAGCCGGGTCGTGAGCCAGCGCATCCGGGATCTGGAGTTCGAAGAGGCGTGATGCTGCGGCTTCGCCGCACCTGGCCCGCATATCCGGTCTCGATAGCCTGCGCCGCGTGGCCGTACTGATCATCGTTCTCTCAGTTGTCGTCGTTCTGGCGTTGGGTGGGCTCGCGCTCCGCTTCGCGCACCGGAACGACCGCGTGTCTCCCGCGGCGCCGGGCGAGCCCGTCACACCGTCCGCGCCGAAGCCGGCGACCGCGACGGCCCCGCCGATCGAGGAGACGATCGCCGAGCTGGAAGCCCAGCTCGCGCCGCAGGCCGAGGTCCCACAACTCGAGCCGATCGTCACCACCGAAGAGCTCGAGCAGTTGCTCGTCGAGCCGGTCGGTCCGCGCCCGCGGTTGCGCGACCGCCTCGGCCGGACGCGCGCCGCGTTCTCGGGCGTGTTCACGGGCCTGCGCGGCCGCAAGATCGACGACGCGACGTGGGACGACCTCGAGGAGGCGATGCTGCTCGCCGACGTCGGGCTCGCGACGACACAACGCATCCTCGACGCGGTGCGCGCGCGGGCGAAGGCCGACGACGTCATGGACGCCGACGGACTGGTCGGGCTCGTCCGCGACGAAGTGGTGGCGATCCTCGACGCGAGCGCGAGCCGCGAGATGCGAATGGTCGAGGGTGAACCGAACGTCTGGATGTTCGTAGGGGTCAACGGCGTGGGCAAGACCACGACGATCGGCAAGCTCGCCGCGCAACAGGTGGGCGAGGGCCGGCGCGTCGTGCTCGCCGCGGCCGACACGTTCCGGGCCGCGGCGGCCGATCAGCTCGGCCTCTGGGCGGAGCGCACGGGTGGGGAGCTCGTACGCGGCCAGGACGGCGCCGATCCGGGCTCGGTCGTGTTCGACGCGATGGCGGCTGCGTCGAGCCGGGGCGCCGACCTCGTGCTCGTCGACACGGCCGGGCGCCTCCACACGAAGTCGAACCTCATGGAGGAGTTGAAGAAGCTGCGCCGGATCGTCGACCGCACCGAAGGCGCGTGCAAGGAGGTGCTGCTCGTGATCGACGCGTCGACCGGGCAGAACGGGCTCGTGCAGGCGAAGCAATTCGCCGACGCGGTCGACGTGACCGGGATCGTGCTCACGAAGCTCGACGGCACCGCCAAGGGCGGGATCGTGCTCGCGATCCAATCCGAGCTCGAGCTGCCGGTGAAGGCGGTCGGGGTCGGGGAGGGCGTCGAAGACCTCGTGGAGTTCGATCCGCAGGAGTTCGCGGCCGCACTCTTCGACGCGGGCTCGTAGCCCGGCCCCCGTAACAGCAGTAATTCGGTGGCGGCGCGCCACCGGCGCCTGCGAGGGTGACACCTCGTGCCGGTCAACTCGTTCGACGAGGGGTTGTCGCGGAGCTATGCGGCCAAGTGGCCGGAGCTCTTCGACCCCGCCCTGATCGAGCGGACGGTGAGCTTCCTCGCCGAACGGGCGTGTGCGGGGCCCGCGCTCGAGCTCGGCATCGGCACCGGCCGGATCGCGCGGCCGCTGAGCCGGCGCGGCGTGGAGGTTCACGGGATCGAGCTCTCGTCCGACATGGTCTCCGAGCTGCGGGCGCAGCCGGGATCCGACGCCGTGGGCGTGACGCTCGGCGACTTCGCGACCGCCAGCGTCGATCGCACGTTCGCGCTGGCCTACCTGATCCGCAACACGATCATGAACTTGACCACGCAGGACGAGCAGATTGCCTGCTTCGCCAATGTCGCCGCGCACCTGGAGCCGGGCGGGCGCTTCGTGATCGAGGTGATGGTGCCGGAGTTGCAGCGATTGCCACCCGGCGAGACCTTCCACGCATTCACGGTGACACCGACGCATCTCGGTTTCGAGGAGTACGACGTCGCGACCCAGAGCTCGGTGTCGCACCACTACTGGATCGCCGACGGCCGGTTCGAGACGCACTCCGCGCCGTTTCGGTACGTCTGGCCGTCGGAGCTCGACCTCATGGCCCGGCTCGCCGGAATGACGTTGCGAGAGCGATGGGACGATTGGAGCGGTGCGCCGTTCACGAGTGCCAGCCGCCGCCACGTCTCCGTCTGGCAGAAGGACGTGCAGTCGGCAACCGGTCGGCCGATCGCGAATAGGTAGCATCGCCACCTTGTTCGACGCGCTGTCCGACCGTCTCGAAGGCATCTTCAGCCGCGTCCGCAACCGGGGCCGGCTGTCGGAGCACGACATCGACGAGGTGACGCGCGAGATTCGCCGCGCGTTGCTCGAGGCCGACGTGAACGTGAAGGTCGCGCGCGCGTTCATCGATCGCGTGAAGGCGAGCGCGCTCGGCGCCGACCTGTCGAAGAGCCTTTCGCCCGGGCAGCAGTTCGTGAAGATCGTGCACGAGGAGCTCGTGCAGACGCTCGGCGGTCAGACCGGCAAGCTCACGATGAGCCCGAAGCCGCCGACCGTCGTGATGCTCGCAGGGCTCCAAGGATCGGGAAAGACCACCGCCGCCGGCAAGCTCGCACGCCTGCTGAAGTCGCAGGGCTTGCAGCCGCTCCTCGTCGGCGCCGACCTCCAGCGCCCCGCGGCGGTCGAGCAGCTGCGCGTGCTCGCGCAACGCGTGGAGGTGCCGTTCTTCTCCGACCCGGCCGACCCGGTCGATTCCGCGCGCGGCGGCATCGAAGAGGCGCTCCGGCTCGGGCGCAACGTCGTGATCGTCGACACCGCGGGCCGACTCCAGATCGACGTCGAGCTGATGGAGGAGCTGCGCGACATCCGCGATGCGGTGCAGCCCAACAACACGTTGCTCGTCGTCGACGCGATGACCGGTCAGGAAGCCGTCAACGTCGCGACTGCGTTCCACGAGACCGTCGGCCTCGATGGTGTCATCCTCACCAAGATCGACGGCGACGCACGAGGCGGCGCCGCGTTGTCGGTGAAGGAGGTCGTCGGCAAGCCGATCCTCTTCGCGGGTACCGGCGAGAAGCTCGACGAGTTCGAGGCGTTCCATCCCGATCGGATGGCCGATCGCATTCTCGGCATGGGCGACGTGATGACGCTCATCGAGAAGGCCGAGGCCGCGTTCGACACGCAGACGAAGGAGCGTGCCGAGCAGATCATCCGCGAGGGCACGTTCACCCTCGAGGACTTCCTCGACCAGATGCAGCAAGTGAAGAAGATGGGGTCGATCCAGAATGTGATCGGGATGCTGCCCGGCATGCCCAAGGAAGTGCGCAAGGCCGAGATCGACGATCGGGAGATCACCCGCATCGAGGCGATCATCCAGTCGATGACGCCGGCCGAGCGCCGCAAGCCCGACCTGATCAACGGCTCGCGCCGCGGCCGTATCGCGAAGGGCGCCGGGGTCAACACCTCCGATGTGAACAACCTGCTGAAGCAGTTCAAGCAGGTGCAGCAGATGATGCGGTCGATGGGCGGTGGCCGGGGCAAGAAGGGCAAGCGGGGCGGCCTGTCCCTGGGCGACCTTCCCGGCCTCCCGGGCCGGTAGCGCGCCGCCCGGCGCAGATCCGGAGGCCCGGTCATCGGCCGGGGGTCGCACGGGCGATGGAGGGCCGTAGGTCGTAGCCGCATGAAGATCGCCTAGACTCACCCGCCGTTCTCAAGCAGCACTTTTACGAGCAGGAGTTGTGTTGGCCGTCAAGATCCGTTTGATGCGCGTGGGCAAGAAGAAGCAGCCCAGCTACCGCGTGGTTGTGACCGACGCGCGTAGCCCGCGTGACGGCAGGTTCATCGAGGTGTTGGGGCAGTACGCGCCGCGTGCGGAGCCGTCGGTGGTGTCGATCGACTCCGATCGCGCGCTCCACTGGCTGAGTGTCGGCGCGCAGCCGACCGAACAGGTCGGCAAGCTGCTCGAGATCACGGGTGTGTGGGCCGCGTACAAGGCGGCGGCGGGCAAGGATGCCGCGGCCAAGCCCAAGGTGAAGGTGCCGAAGCCCAAGCCCGCGCCGGAGCCCGAGCCCGCGCCGGTCGTCGTCGCCGAGGCGCCGCCGGCCGAGGCATCGGCTGACGAGCCCGCGACCGAAGAAGCCTCCGAGTGAGCGACGACGTCGTGGACGACGAACTCGAAGACGACGGCGACTTCGAGGACGACGACGACGACTTCGAAGACGACGACGACGAGATCGGCGCCGAGGGAAACCGGGTCAGGGGCGCTCGCGCCAAGACCGTGGTCGAGCTCGTGGCGCGTCAACTCGTCGACGATCCCGATGGCGTCTTCGTGGACACGACCGAGCGTTCCGACAATGTGGCGATCCTCATCCACACCAGCCCGGGCGACCTCGGTCGCATCATCGGCAAGCGCGGGCGCGTGATCCAGGCCCTGCGCCAGGTCGGCCGCGCGGCCGGAGCGACCGAGGGTGTGCGGGTCACCGTCGAGGTCGCGGAGTAGCGCGCGTTTCTGACGACATGACCGGCGACCGTGTCCTACTCGAGGTCGGACGCGTCGGTCGGGCGCACGGTTTGCGCGGCGAGGTGCACGTCGTCGCGGTGAGCAATGTGGCGGAACGCTTTGCGCCGGGTTCGGAGCTCGTCGTGGGCGATCGTCCGCTGGTGGTCGCGTCCGCTCGCGCGTCGGGCAGCGGCTGGGTGGTGAAGTTCTCCGGTGTCGACGATCGCGACGCGGCCGAGTTGCTCCGGGGTCGTTCGGTGCAAGCCGTCGCGCTCGAGGCGGGCAGCCGGGGCGACGACGTCTTCGTGCACGAGGTGATCGGCGCCGAAGTGCGCGACCGATCGGGAAAGCGGATCGGTCGCGTGGAGGCGGTGCAGGCCAATCCCGCGCACGACCTGTTGGTGCTCGACGGCGGCGCGCTCGTGCCCTTCGTGTTCGTCGTCGACCGCGCGCCGGGTGTGGTCGTCGTCGACCTGCCCGAGGGCCTCCTCGATCTCTGATGACCCCCGCGTGCATCGGATGAGCGCGTCGTGCCCGCAATGAGGATCGACGTGTTCACGATCTTCCCGGAGTACCTGCGCGGTCCGCTCGACCTCTCGTTGGTCGGGCGCGCACGCGTGGCGGGGTTGCTCGACGTGCGGGTGCACGATCCTCGAGCGTTCACCACCGACGTGCATCACGCGGTCGACGACGCGCCGTTCGGAGGTGGCGCGGGCATGGTGATGATGCCCGAGCCGCTGTTCGCGGCTGTCGAGGCCGTGCAGCCCGCGCGGCCGTTGCTGTTGCTCTCGGCGAGCGGCCCCCGCTTCGATCAGCGCCGGGCTCGTGAGCTCGCGGCGGGCGAGGGTTTCTCGTTGCTGTGCGGTCGCTACGAAGGTGTCGACCAGCGAGTCGCCGACCACTGCTGCGACGGTGAGCTCTCGGTGGGCGACTACGTGCTGGCGGGCGGGGAGGCGGCCGCGCTCGTGGTGATCGAAGCGGTCACGCGTCTTGTGCCGGGCGTGATGGGCAACGACGCGTCGTCGGCGGAGGAGTCGTTCAGCGAGGCCCTGGTCGAGTATCCGCAATACACGCGGCCGGCCACGTTCCGGGAGTGGGAGGTTCCGGCCGTGCTGCGGTCGGGCGACCACGGACGGATCGCTCGGTGGCGGCGGGCCCAGTCGTTGTGGCGCACCCGGGCGCGGCGGCCCGACCTGGTCTCCGGTCCGCTCTCGCCGGAAGAGGAGCGATTGCGGGAGGAATTCCCGCCGGTCGAGGGCGACCGCTAGCATCGGTGCCTCGCGCCTGCGACCTGGAGCACTCCACCATGAACCGCACTGATCTCGTCGACCGCGCTTTCTTGCGCGACGACATTCCCGACTTCGCTCCCGGCGACACGCTGAAGGTCCACGTGCGGGTGGTCGAGGGGTCCCGCGAGCGGGTCCAGCTCTTCCAGGGCGCGGTGATCCGCCGTCAGGGCAGCGGCGCCCGGGAGACCTTCACGGTACGCAAGGTGAGCTTCGGGGTAGGTGTCGAGCGCACGTTCCCGGTGCACTCGCCGATCCTCGCCAAGATCGAGGTCGTGACCCGGGGCGATGTGCGCCGGGCCAAGCTCTACTACCTGCGTGACCGCATCGGGAAGGCCGCGAAGATCAAGGAAAAGCGGTTCTGAAGCCGTCCGGCGTTCGTTCGCCGGGCCCGCCGCACCCATGATCGGATCGCCGGCCACCGGGCGTAGACTCGCGTCCTGATGAGCACCCGGGCGCACCCATCATGAGCACCGAGGATCTCGAGCGGTACGAGACCGACATCGAGCTGCAGCTGTATCGCGAGTACCGCGACGTGCTGCCGATGTTCCAGTACGTCGTCGAGACCGAGCGTCGCTTCTACCTGGCGAACGAGGTCGACCTCGAGGTTCGCCGCGACGAGGGGCGCACGTACTTCGAGCTGCGCCTGCGCGACGCCTGGGTTTGGGACATGTACCGCAACACCAGGTTCGTCGCCGACGTGCGCGTGGTGACCTTCAAGGACGTGAACGTCGAGGAGCTTCCCGGCAAGGACCTCTGACCTTGTGAGCGACCCGCGACGGGTGGTCGGTCAGCAGGGCGAGGATGCCGCCGCAGCCTGGTACGAGGCGGCCGGCTACGAGATCCTCGACCGCAACTGGCGCGTGCGCGAGGGGGAGCTCGACCTCGTGGTCGCCGACGCCGGC
>Ga0265338_10002963_pt1 | contig 24636 bp, 24 predicted proteins | sample 42126metaG_FD_193579 | JGI IMG/M metagenome (GOLD analysis project Ga0265338, IMG submission 193579) | Rhizosphere microbial communities from Carex aquatilis grown in University of Washington, Seatle, WA, United States - 4-21-26 metaG | ecosystem: Host-associated > Plants > Roots > Rhizosphere... | reverse complement strand
CCAGCGCGGCCACGTCCTCCGATGTCAGGTCGACCGTTCTCGGTGGTACTTGAGGTGTGTGGCGTCCATCGTGTGGCCAGCAACCGTTCGCAGGGTTCCGACTTTCTGGCCGGCCATCGTGTCGAGGATGTCGAGGTTATCCTCGATTACAAGTGCTCCGAACTCGAATCGCACGTGGTCGTTTGGGCACAAGCACAAGACGTTCGCCTCCACGTCCGGGCCGTCGTGCGGCCGTCCAAGCGGACGGATGTGTGCCCCCTCCGAGTACGCGCCGGCGGCAATCGCGATCCGCGTCCCGCAGATCTGGCACGTGTGATCGTGGAGCTCCTTCACGCGTCGGCTCACATCGGTGTTGCGGACGATGCGCTGAACCGTCGTCTTCGCGCGCGGCGCAGGTCCAGTCGCGACAGCGGGCGGCATCGGCAGGGGCGTGCCGTCGGCTGCGAGTTGCACCATCCGGTAGCGGCAAACTAGAAATCCAGAGCGACCCCGCTCCCGCCACGACTCTTCGACGCGGAACAGGTCGTCGTACCGGAAACCCGACGCCGGCGAGAATGCCGGATCGCCCCCAGAGCCACGGACAACCCTGACGGGCAGCCCTTCCGCCTCGCTCTTGACAAGCGCGAGGTTCTGAGCTGTGAACTCCTGATCGGCGATCTGATGGCCAGTGTTCGGGTCGCGGCCGCCGGCACCGGTGTACACGATCAGCGAGCCGTAGTCCTCGTCGTCTTCGTAGCCGCCGCTAACGACGATCGAATCGGCACCTTCAGCCGCTGCACCCGAGATCCCATGCTGCAACGGTTTGTGAACACCCGCCGCCGCGAGCTCAGTCCGATTCACATACGCCGTCCCTGGCGGATTGCCTGGAATCTCTCCGAATGTCCGGGCCACGCGCTGATCCTGTACCGCTCGCCGGACAGATCGACTTCCGGGCGATTCAGGAGCAACCGATCGGAGGGACGCCGGCCGCGCCGCCCTCGCCTACCGGCGGGCCCGCGCCGCAACCGGCTACGGGCCCCGCGATGGAGCCGCCCACTGCTCGAGCAGGCATAGCGCAAACAGCAGCTCAAACCCGTCGACCACATCGTCAGGTAGCAAACCTTCGCGCCAAGCCCAGGCGATCCGTACATCGCGCAGTACTCGCATCGTGACGCCGCTTTTCGCGGTCAGTCGCCGGCTCACGTAGTTGACCAAGGATCGGCCCGCGGTCTTGACGGTCTCGGTGACCTCGAAGGCGCCATCCTCGGTCCACTTCGCAAGGTACTTGCTGAGGTACGACGCGGCCTTCTCTGCCGCCTGCGGCGATTGCAGAGGCTTGGTGTCGACGAACCCAAAGCCTTTCGCCGGTGCGAGCTCGCGTAGCGCCTTCGCATACTCAATTGCCCATGCTCGCTCCACTTGCGTTTCCATCCCTAGTACGAAGTGCAGATGCCACACACCGCGTCCCTGCAGCTCCCACTCGTACATCAGGAGCCCGCCTTTGTAGTCCAGCCCGAGCCGCTTGACCGCTCGATCCGCGCGCAGCTTGGCAACCCTGTTCAGTTCGCGCCACCAGCCGCGCGACTTCTCGTTCCATAGCTCCGCGGCCGCCGGCAATACTCGGCATCCGTGCTGCTTCCCACACCTCTCGCCGGGCGAGTGGGTGCAGTTCTCGCGGTCCCAGATCAAACCGGCGTCCTGCCCAGGAGCCGTTAACGTGCACATGCAAACGAGCCCGCCGTAAGCGCGCAGGTTCTCGCGAATCTTCCGCATCGTGTCCCGTGCCCACGTCGGGCCATAGCCGGGGCACGTCCGCCGCCGGCACCGTGACACGGTCAGCGGCAGCACCTTCCCGCAGTCCTCGCAGCGCTTGTAGCCGCGAGCTTCGAGCGCCGCCGCATCAAGCCGCGTCGGGGGAGTACGCTCAGCCCGGCGGCTCATCGCCTGCACCGCCAGGCGGAGTCGCAGTTTCTCCCGACGGCCCGCGCTCCCAACGCGGGTCGTCGTCTGACTCAGCTACTTCGTGACCGCCATCTGACGCGATTCGCCCCGCGTCAGGGCCGGCTAAGTCTGATTCCCCTTCTGAGTCCTCCTCCGACCCTGCGGACGCGGGTTCGATTCCCGCCGCCTCCATCCTCGGCTCAACCAAGCCGATTTCAGAGCCGGTCGATTGAAACACTTTCAGTCGGCCGGCTCTTCTCGTTTCCGCGGCGGACACCTGCGAACGCCGCCATGGCGTGCTCGCACAGGCCAACCTGAAGTAGATTCGCAGCGTGAGCGCCTTCACGATCTGGCCGAAGTTCGGCTTTCGCGAGAACCCCTACGACAATCGAAACCTGCAGGCCGATCCCGTCGGCGACGCACTCTTCGTTGGCCGTGGTGGCGAGGTCGGCGAGCTTCAGAGCCACATCGCGTCGGAAGGAACGCACCCGTGAAATCTTGCGCGGGTACGATTCGCCGCCTCCATCGCATCGCGAGCGGTGCTTCGGGCCCCCGAAACTACGCTCCGCGCCGTTACATTCGCGACTAGAGTTCATTCAACCGCAGCGTGGCTGCAGAACGTTCCTCGCACGGAATAGGTCGTGGTAGCCACAGTCGTCAGTGCTATGCCGCCGTATCCGCTCACACTGACTGAGCAACTGCTTTCTGCCCTGATCTCGCTTCCGGTATTCATCGCTCTGGTGTACGGCTTCCTAGCGCTAGTGCCGGACGACCCCGACCGACCGTTCAAGCGGCCGTCGGACCTCGCCAGTCCGGTCGAACGTTTCGCGGCACGCTGCGGCCCAGAGTTGTACGTGATCTGGGTGCCGATCTGGGTACTTTGGTTCGCGGATCGGACGCTCGAAGAAACCGGCAGCCCTTGGTGGGATGCGTTCTACATCCTTGCGGCTGTCGGATGGCTCACGGTTGCCGTTGGGATCCTCCTCATGTGGAGGTTGCACACGAAGAGATCCGGCCTCTTCTTCGAACCACAGCAGATCTTCGGCGCGTTGTACGGCGCCGCGCGAGACGTCTACTTCATCACGTTCATCTTCGTGATCGCGACGATCCTCCTCATCCAGGCTCATGTCGTTCATCTAGCACACGCTGAACCGAACGGAGCGCGTGTTTGGACGGCCACGACTTACTACTTCTGGCACCTCCTCGATGAGATCCCCACCCTCGACATTCCAGAGACGATCGGCTGGAAGGTGAACCCGTCAGTGACCGGCTTTGCCGCGCGCCTCATCCTCCTGCTGTTCAAGCTCGCGGTCATACTTCCGGCCGTAGCCTTGGCAAGACACGCGTGGCGATTCCGCCAAACGTCTACCAGCCAGGTGTCGGAGACAGGAGACGATTGAAATCTTGCGCGGATTCGATTCCCGCCGCCTCCACTCTGCATTGCGAGCCGCCCTTCGGGCGGCTCGCTCGCTTAACGGGGGAAACCATGTTCCCCCCGTTCGCCACCTTCTTGTCGTCTCGCGGCGCGCGTGCGTGTGCCGCGAACGATCGGCCGAAGAACCGGATCGCGGTAGCGGCCGACGCCCCACCAGCGGCGCTCGCCGCCTGATTGAAATCTTGCACGGGTTCGGCCTAAGGTCGTGAAATGCCGCCGGAAGACTTCGCGCGGGAAGCAGCTGCGCGCACATTGCGCGACGTGCCGGTCGGGGAACTCGTCGTGAGGCGAGCCGAACTTCAAGCCGCCGCGAAGGCAGCCGGGCTCGCCCCTGACGAAATCGAGCAAGTCCTCAACAGCCGACCCGAACTTCCGCGCCCCCTCCTGCCGGAAGAACGCGCCGCACTGTCCGCAATCCTCGAGTACGCCGACTTCCAGGGACGCGACACTCTCGTCGCTCAAGCTGCCATCGCCCGCGTCGATGGCTACTGCGGATGCGGCTGCGCCACCGTCAGTCTGCAGGTCGATCACTCGACGCCCGCCGCGGCGAACACACGCAGCCCGATTCCGAACGAGGCGGATGTCGTCGACAACGACGGTGATCTGATCGGCGGCATCATCATCTTTCTCGAGGAGGGCTACCTCACGTCTCTCGAGATCTACTGGTTCGAGGAGCCGATCAGCCCGATTCCACCGCTCGACCGCCTACGACTCACCCGATAGGCGTAGGCGCCGATTGAAATCTTGTGTGGGTTCGATTCCCGCCGCCTCCACCGCATTGCGAGCCGCTTTCGGGCGGCTCGCTCGTTTAGCGGAAACCCCCGGATCGCTGGGAAGCGACCGTCAAGCCGGAAGCGCCTCTCCGAGGATCCTGAGCCAATTCGCGCTCGTGATCGCCTCGAGCCGCTGGCCGTCGTAGCCTCGCGCTGCGAGCGCCGTGACCAACGATGGGAAGTCCTCAGGCCCTGTGAAGCCGTCGAGCGAGAGGCGCGACTTGGCGATCTTGGCCAGATCCGACTGCGGTGCCGGCGTGACCTGGTCGACGAAGTCGGCTCCGAGGCCGACGTGTTCGATTCCCATCACCTCGACGGCGTGGTCGAAGTGGTCGAGCCAGCGCGAGAGCGTCGGGGCGTCGGGATCAACGACGAACGGCAGCGCCATCATCCCCAGTACGCCCCCGCGTTCTGCGAGGCCCTCCAGTTGCCAGTCGGCGAGATTCCGCGGATGGTCGTGGACTGCGCGGCAGCCCGCGTGCGTCACCGAGAAGGGGATTCCCTCCTCGAGGACGTCGTGCCAGGTCTGCGCGGATGCATGCGCAAGGTCCAGGACGACGCGGAGTTCGCCGAACCGGCGGACGAGCGCTCGGCCCCGGTCGGTCAATCCCTGCGTCGGCGTGTCGATCCCTCCGGCGAACTCGTTCGCGTGGTTCCAGGTCAGACTCGCCGCACGCACACCGCGTTCGTACCACTCGTCAAAGGCGCCGGGATCGCCTTCGAGCGGCTCGACGCCTTCCATCGACAGCACCAGCCGCAAACGTGGGTCGTCGAGTTCGGCGCTCGTCTGGACATGGCAGACCTGCTTGGCGTTCTCCTCGACCACGCTCCTGAACTCCGCCTCTTGAGCGAGTGTGCATTCACGCGGGTCGCTACGGCGGGCGCCTTCGCCGTAGAGGGGACAGATCTGGACTCCGACGCCGCCTGCTGTCAGCCTCGGCAGCCAGTAGCGCCTGAAGACGCCCGCCTCTCCGCGACGCAGGACGAGCTCGTAGGACGGCTTATCGCCCTCGCCGACGAGGAGCTCGAGCAATACGTCGGTGTGCGCGTCGACGATCATGGCCGCCCCGGCCCGGCGGCGGCCGGGATGGTCACCCGGTCTTGGCGAATCTCCAGGTGCACCTCTTCGTCACCGCCGCGCCGGCCGGCTGAAAAGGCGCGACCGACCCGTTGACCGTCGTCGGCGGCGTCGAGCCGGAGACGATGCGGCTGGTCCGGCGGGTGACAATGGGCGGCAGTTGCGTCTCGAACGCCTCCAGCCCGACCGGGCCGGGGGTCTGTGCGACGCCTCCGATCGTGAGCTGCTGCGTTCCGGTGATGCCGTTCGGGACGCGGAGCTGGGCGTTCGCCTGACCGATGAGGAGCTTGTGGTCCGACGCCCTGACGACGAACTGGAACTGTCCCGCCGCTGCGGCGGTCACGGTCCAGGTGATGCTCCTCGTCTGGTCGCCCTGCGTCACCTGCGAGGAACCGCTGCCCGTGTCCGTCCAGTGCGACGGGACGAGCAGGAAGCTCCCGCGGACCTTCGTGGGCCCGCTGACCTGCCATCTCTGCGTCTCCGTGTGCTGGTAGCCCGGCCCCGTCACCGTGATCGTGCACGAGGCAGAGCCCGACCAGCGGGGCGCCGCCGCCGCTCCGCCTGAACCGGGAAAGAGCATTGCGGCCGATGTGGCCGAGACCGCCAGCGCGGCCGCGACGAGCATGGGGCGACGCACGGCGGACAGTCTCGCACAGGCCGGCCTGCTCGTCGCCTCTGCCGGATCGACAGGGTCGGCTGATCAGGGTTCGGTACGGCGTGTATCCGGGGGTTCGCGGACTCCGACTTGCCGCTGTCGCCCGATGATTCGGACCTACGCGTGCCGGGCCTTCGAAGAGGTGGCGTGATGAGCGGAGTCGAGACAGACGGGCGTGAGACGACCGCGGGCGCCGGCCCGGCGGACGAGGAACGGCTTGCCCAGCTCGCGCCGTTTCTCGCAAATCTCCCCGGGATCGCATGGACGACCGACCTCGAGATGCGGATCACCTGGATCGACGGCCGCGGGATCGCATCGGCGGGCTGGGACAGCGCAGATCTCCTGGGGCACAGGATCGACGAGCTGCAGGATGCGACGCCCGCGATGGTCGAAGCGCATCAGGCCGCCGCTCGGGGCGAGGCGTCCGACTACTCGACGCACTTCGGCGAACGGGACTTCCTCATTCGCCTCGAGCCGGTCTTCGCGGGCAACGGCACCGTCATGGGATCGATCGGCTATGCAAGCGACATGACCGATCAGTACGAGCTCGAGCGGCGGCTGCGTGTGCGTGAGGAGGATTTCGAGAGCTTGATGGCGCATGCGCCGGACATCGTCAGTCGCTTCGACGCCGATCATCGGTTCCTGTACGTCAGCGAGGCGATGACGACGGGAACGGGCATTCCGTCAGAGCTCTTCGTCGGCCGGACGAGCCTGGAGGTCGGACTTCCGGAGGAGCAGTGTGCGCTGTGGGAGCGTGAGCTCGCCGCCGTCTTCGAGCAGCGAAGACGGCGACAGTTCGAGTTTCACTTCGAAAGAGACCCGGGCGACAGGCACTGGTTCGAGGCGTACCTCGTCCCGGAGCTGAACGGGGCCGGTGAGGTCGAGACGGTCGTCGCGTTCACGCGCGATCGTACGGACGCGCATCGTGCCGAGCAGGAGAAGCTCGCGAGCGAGGCGCGGTACCGGGAGCTGTTCGAGCGCGCGAATGACATGGTCGTGCTCCTCGACCTGGACGGTTCGCTGGTCGAGGTGAACCCGGCGGTGGAGCGGACGCTCGGCTACCGACGGGAGGAGCTGCGCGAGAGATGCTGGTGCTCGCTGATCGCGCCGGAGGAGGTGGACGCTGCGACCCGTCGACTGGCGAGGAAGCGTGACGGGTCCGAGACCGCGAGCGTGTATCAGTCGGTGATGGTGTCCAAGGACGGCCGGCGCATACCGATCGAGGTGAGCAGCGAGGTGATCGCTCACGAGGGTGGGCCAGACGTCGTGTTCGCGATCGTGCGGGACGTGAGCGAGCAGAAGGCGGCGCTGGCGTCGCTCGAGGAGAGCGAGCGCCTGTTCCGGAGCGCGTTCGAAGGCGTTGTGGTCGGGATGACTCTTGCCGACAAGAACCGAAGGCTGCTGCGCGTGAACGCGGCGTTCGCCGACATGGTCGGCTATCGGCCCGAGGAGCTCGAGGGTGTTCGTATAGACGAGCTCGTTCACCCCGAGGACGCCCTGTCGATTCGCGAGCGTGTGGCGGCGCTGCATGCCGGGCTACCCTTCGCCGATGTAATGGAGAGGCGTTTCATCCGCAAGGACGGGCAAATCCGCGTCGGCCTGGTCGCCGTGTCGACGGTTCCCGCGGAGGACGGCTCGGTTCTCTACCACGTCGGACAGGTCGAGGACGTGACGGAGCTGCGGCACGCGCATGCGGAGCTCGAGTCGAGCCACGAGCTCCATCGGCTGGTGATCGAGAGCTCGCGGGACGTCCTGAGCGTGTTCGAGCCCGACGGGACTATCCGGCTCGTCTCGCCGTCCGTCACGGACATCCTCGGCTACGACGCGCATGAACTCGTCGGGCTCGACGTCTCGCCGTTCATCCATCCCGACGACCGGGCGACCGTGCTGGGCGCCGTCGACGCATCGCTCCGCGGCGAGAAGACAGCGGCGTTTCGCAGCCGGTTCCTCGCGAAGGACGGCGTCTATCACCTCTGGGAGGGCACGATCTCCCCGGGTCTCGACAGAGACGGCAAGCCGAGCTTCCTGGTCGCCAACTCGCGCGACGTGACAGCCCAGGTCGAGCTCGAGGATCAGCTTCGCCAGGCGCAGAAGATGGAGGCGGTCGGACGACTTGCCGGCGGAGTCGCGCACGACTTCAACAACCTGCTGCTCGCGATCCGAGGCTATGCCGAGCTCGCGCTACAGAAGAGCGAAGCCGACGCGGAGTGCTCGGCCGAGATCGCCGAGGTCATCGACGGCGCCGACAAGGCGGCCGACCTCACGCGGCAGCTTCTCGCCTTCAGCCGCCGCCAGATGATGAACCCGCAGACCTTCGACCTCCGCGACGTCATCGGCGACATGGTCAAGCTGCTCCGGCGGCTGATCGGCGAGAACGTCGAACTCACCACCGTCTGGCCCGACGAGCCGACGCTCGTCTACGCCGACAAGGCACAGGTCGAGCAGGTGATCGCGAACCTCGCAGTCAACGCAACCGATGCGATGCCGGACGGCGGCAATCTCTCGATCGAGGTCTCGCAGGACGCCGGTCGCCGGCTGGCGCTTCTGATCGTCCGGGACGACGGGACCGGCATGGACCCGGTGACCGCCTCGCAGATCTTCGAGCCGTTCTTCACGACCAAGGGCGCCGAGGGGACCGGGCTCGGTCTGTCGACCGTCCACGGCGTCGTCACCCAGAGCGGGGGCCAGATCGCGGTCGACAGCCGTCCCGGCGAGGGGACGACGTTTACGATCGGCCTGCCTCTCGCGGCCGAGGACGATTCGCTCCCGGAGCCCGTCGCTGTCCCGCCGGCGCGCGGCGGCGCCGAGACCATTCTGCTCGCCGAGGACAATGCGATGGTCGCCAGAGCGGTCTCTCGTCTGCTGAGGCCGCGCGGCTACCGCGTGATCTCCGTCGAAAGCGGCGAGGACGCGATCGAGGTCGCTCGCAACGCGCCCGGAACGATCGACCTCTTCCTCACCGATCTCATCATGCGCGGCCTGACGGGCCGCAAAGCGGCGGAAGGCGTGCTCGAACACCAGCCTCACGCGAAGGTGCTGTACATGTCCGGCTACACCGAGGACGTGGTCATCCGCGTCGGACACTTCGAGCCGGGGACAGCCTTCATCCCCAAGCCGTTCAGCGGTGAGGACCTCGCCCACCGCGTGCGCGAGCTTCTCGACGCGAGAACAACGTAGCTCCGCGGGGAGGCGGGGCAGCGCGCCCACGTATCTGTTTGCGTGTGTGCCTAAAGACCGAAGGCCGCCGATCCGATACCCAACGCATGACAAAGCGAATCATCTTCCTCACTGCCGCCTGTATCGCTGCCCTCGTGGCTGTGCTGCCGGCTGCGGCAAAGACACCCCCACCCGCCGCTGTCGCCAGGGTCGGCATCGAGGTTGCCAAGCTCGGCCTCGCGTCCGGCAACATCGATACGGCGACCTCGAAGTGCACGACGAAGGCCTGCCTGTCGAAGAGCTACACGGCCTTCTATACGCAGGCCCACGTTCTGGACGGCGCTCTGCAGGCCCTCTGGAAGGCGGCCGGCCAGTCCGGCGCGTGCGCGGCGGCGGTCGCGAATGCCGGCGCAGGCTTCGACTCCCTCACCGCCAACTACCACAGCCTCGAAGCCGCGACACTGAAGAACGACAAGGCGGCTGCAACGGCGGCGTACGGACAGATCCAGGCGAAGACTCCCCGTCTGACCGCGGTCGTCAGCTCGTTCAAGACCAAGTGCCGCTAGACCGTCACGTGTAGACCGCTGACGTCGAGTCAGCTCGCATTGCGGCCCGGCGAGAGCCGGGCCGCTTGACCCCTACGTGCCGGTCGTCCGGAGAGAATCCAGGCTCAGAGAGCCTCGTAAACAGCCGGGGAAGCTCGTACTGTTCCAAAGGTGACATGCGGCAACCTCCCCCGTCAGGGCGGGCGGGTTGGACCAGCCTGGAGCCCGAGGGCATGACCTGTCCCCGCTGTGGCGGGTCGGGTGTTGCCGGTCCGACCGGGGAACACGCCGCGTGTCCGCTGTGCGGGGGCTCGGGCGTTGTCCCGGAACCGCCGGACGTGGTGACGCTCGATGCTGAAGCCCAGACGGAGAGCGATCGTGACCAGACGAGCTCCGACCACGACCAGACCTGGTCGGACTCGGACCAGACCGAAAGCGACCGTGACCAGCGCAGTGCCGACGAGGACCAGCAAGCCGCCGATGCGGAGTTCGCGGCGGGAAGCGATGCCGCCGCGCATGAGCGCACGACCTCGGCGCGGGCGCGAACGAGCCGCGACCGGGCCGCCGTGTCGCGACTACGCGACGAGACAGCCGCAGCCCGGGTCGACACAGCCGATGACCGCGACAAGACAGCCGAGCTCCGGGATCAGGAAGCAGACGAACGGGACCGCCAGGCCCGCGACGCGGATGTCCCCGTTGACGACGACGCGACCGTCGAAGAAGTCCTGCTCCGCGTCGAGCGTGAACGTGCACGCGCAGCCGCCGACCGAGCCAGAGCTGCCGAGGACAGAGCTCGCGCCGCAGCCGACAGAAACGCGGCAGCCAGAGACCGGGAAGACGCGCACCGCGCCCAGGCCGAAGCTCGGCACAACCTCGTCCTCGCAGCAACCGACGAGCTGACGGGCACATGGACCCGCAAGTTCGGGCTCGCGAGCATCGCCCGCGAGATCGAACGGGCTCACCGAACCGGCGGCCGCCTCATCCTCGCCTTCATCGACGTCGACGGGCTCAAAGAGGTCAACGACAAGCAAGGCCACCCCGAAGGCGACAAGCTCCTCCGGCTCACCGCTGAAACGGTGCGGGCAAACATCCGCGTCTACGACGTGCTCGTCCGCTACGGCGGCGACGAGTTCCTCTGTGCCATGCCGGGCCTCACCCTGGACGCCGCCGACAAACGGATGGAGTCAGTCGCGGCCAAGCTGCGAACAGCCGATCCGCGGCACTCGATCAGCTACGGCCTCGCCCAATACGATCTGGGCGACGAACTCGACGAGCTCGTCAGCCGTGCAGATGCCGACCTCCTCCGACGACGTCGCTCTCGGGGCCGCGCTCCGCGCTGATGCAAAGAGACGCCCGGTTCAGCCGGGCGTCTCTTCGAAACGGTAGGTGCGTCCGCTCATGGCGGACGCTCTGCGTGTCCCGTGGGACACGTGGGCGAAGCTATGTCGCTGAATTCTCCGGTGGAGTGAGCTCCATCACGCCATAGCGTACTCCTCGGACCGGAAGCGGTACAGCCCTCAAGCAGGTGAACAGCCACGCGTTCGATGCGGCGTCGGTGCCGATCCCGATAGGGGTAGACACGTCGCCCGGAACCGGTGTGGCGGCTGCGGGGTTCGGGGGTTCGAGTTGCCCGTTCGGTGGTCGATGCGCGGAGAGAGCAATGTCCAGGCATGCGGCGAAACCGCCTGCGGTCGGGCAACGGGTCGCAACGCGGTTCGCGTGATCCGCCCCCTTGAAAGGAGTGGTCGTGATGCATGCGACTCACAGGATCCGTATCTTCGGAGCGGTGCTGGCCGCCGGACTGGTCGGCGGCGGCGCCTACGCGTTCACCGCGTCGAACACCGTTCCGGCCACCAACGCCGGCGCCGGCAGCGGCACCGTGTCGGGCTACACGGTGACGAACATCCACTACGTACTGAACACGACGACGCCTGCGAACGTCGACTCGATGACGTTCACGATCAGCCCGTCGATCCCGAGCACGAGCAGCGGCAAGGTGATCGCCTCCGTCGCGCTGACCAGCGGCGGCCCGAACAACTACACCTGCACGACGACCACTGCGGGAGACACGGTCACCTGCGCGACGACCTCGCCTCAGCTGACGGCGGACAAGGTCACGAGCGTCACGGTCGTCGCGGCTCAGTAGCCGGAAGCCTGCGGAAAGCGACACGCTGTGAAGGCCCGAGCGCCGATCCTGGCACCCCTCGCGAGTCTCGTCGTCGCCGTCGGGATGTGGCTGGTGTTCGCACCGGCGCAGCTCGGCGGCTCGACGACGTACTCCGTCACCGACGGCATCAGCATGCAGCCGCTTCTACACAAGGGCGACCTCGCCGTCGAGCGAAGCAGTTCCAGCTACCGGGTCGGCGACATCGTCCTCTACCGGAGCCCGAGCCTTCACACGACCGTCCTCCACCGGATCATCGTGATCCAGAACGGCCGCTACTACTTCAAGGGCGACAACAACAGCTTCGTCGACCCCGGTTACGTCACCGACAGGGCCCTGGTCGGAAAGCTGTGGTTCCACGTCCCGCACGCGGGAGCGGTGATCTCCTGGTTTGCGCGGCCGCTGCACGCCGCGATCATCATCGCCCTCGCCGTCTTCTTCCTCGGCGCGGGCAGCCTCACGAGAACCGCACGGCGGCGCCGAACCGGCCGGCCCCGCGCCAAGAAGCAAGGCTTCCAGCGGCCCACCATCCACGACCTGCACGGAACCGTCGGCAAGATCTTCGCATCGATCGTCGGGCTCTTCGTCCTCGCGGCGATCCTTCTTACGGTCGGGTTCACGACGCCGGCGCACCGGTCGGTGATCGTGTCGGGCGCCTATCGGCATACCGGCAGCTTCGACTACGCCGCCCGGACGGTGCGGCCGAACGCCGCCTATCCAACCGGCTTGGCCGTCACCGGGCAGCCGTTGTTCCTCGACCTGTTCAAGAACGAGATGCTGCGATTCACCTACCGGTTCGAGTCGCGTGAGCCGCACCATGTGCACGGGACGATCTCGATGTACGCGTTCCTCAGCTCGGAAGCCACGAGCTGGCACAACCACTACGCGCTCGTGCCGCTCACGAAGTTCCAGGGCGACCAGACGACGATCAGCGGCGTGGTCGACCTGGCCGCGCTCCGGACGTTCATCCTGCAGCTCGCGCAAACGTCCGGCGCCGTCGGCGGCGACCTCTCCATCTCGGTCAGGCCGGTCGTCCACGTGTACGGGAGCGTCGGTGGACAACCGCTGAACGAAACCTTCTCGCCGATGCTCCTCGCGACGGCGACGCAATCCGTCCTCAGGCTCGACCCGAGCACCCCGACCGCGCCTCCGGGTGCGACCTACGCGACGCCGACCACGGGAGACCTGGTTGCGGCTGCGCTCAACCCGGTCCAGGAGGGCAAGACCCGCCAGGCAGCCGTCAATGACGTGACGTTCGCGCGCTACCAGTTGCCCGTGCCGCTGCTCCGCCTGCTCGGGCTGGTCGCGCTCGCTCTCGCCGCCATCGGTGCTGTCATCCACCACGAGAGGCTCGGCCGTCACATCGAGCAGCCGCTGGAGGACCGGATCGCGCAGCGCATCGGCAGCGTCGTCGTGCCCGTCGCCGCACTTCAGGACGCCGAGTCGAAGACCGTCGAGGTGCCGGAGTTCGCGCGCCTCGCAGGACTGGCCGACTACCTCGAGCGCCCGATCCTCACCGAGACCCGCGACGGCATCCGGCTGTTCGCGGTCGACGACGGCACCCTGCGCTACATCCACCGGGCCCCGGTCGTCGAGAAGCGCGAGGCGGATGCACCCGCGCCCGCGGAGGAGGCTCCATCGCCGACGGTGTTCCCCACGAAACCGGTCCGCCTGAGGCTCGCACGAATCGCGGGCCTGCTTCTCGTCGTCGGCATCGCCGTCACCCTCGCGACCACCTTCACCGCCACGAACACCGTTCCGCCGAGCAAGGTGGGGAGGACGATTCAGGCGCTCGCCCTGTCGCAGCTCGCACCTGCGGAGTGCAGCGGCATCAGCCTCACCCACCTGATGGTCGCCACCACCTCGACCACGAGCGGCACCAACGCCGACGACCTCATCCTCGGTCGCGGCACAGCGGGAGTCTTCACGCTCACCGGCAACGGAGGGACCGACTGCCTCGTCGCCGGCGGCGGTGCCTCGACCTACAACACCCTCAACGGAGGCTACACCGACATCTGCCTTGCACCGGCGGCAGCACACAACACCTACTCGAAATGCACAAACCACTGACTCTGCGGATCCGGACCACTGTCCTGCTCGCACTCGCGCATGCCGGTCTGAGCGCGAGCCTGCTCGCCCTCGACGCGCTTGCGCTTCGCGGCCTTCCCGCCGCCTCCGTGCATCTCAACATGCATCCGCCGGTTGCGCGGAGCCCCTGGCTCTTCGTCCTGCTCCCTCTGCTGTGGCTCGCCGTGGCGCCCTTCTTGCCCGACAGGAAGCTGCGGGTGGGCTGCACGCTCATGCTCGCCGGCTGCAGCTCGAACCTCCTGGCGGCGTCGCTCTTTGGAGGAGTGCCGGACTATCTCGTGTTCCGGCACGGAATCGGCTTCGCCGGTCGAGCCCCCTGGCAGTCGAGCCATGCCGTCTTCAACGTCGGTGACGTTGCGATCGCGCTCGGTCTCTGCTGGCTGCTGCTTCTGGCTCTGCTGATCAACGGCTCGCGGACACACGCACCGTCCAGACCCTCGTCGTCCGCCGCCGGCTCTGCCGGGGTCTGCTGACGGTGCTGGACGATCAGGGTTCCACGCGGCGCGTATCCGGGCGTACGCGGACTGCCGCTCGCCGTCGTCTTCCGATCACCCGGACAGGGATCCCGGCGGATTCAGAAGGGGCATTGTGATCAGCGGCGTTGCGGTACCGGAGCATTCGTTTTCGCCTTGGCGCGTTGGGCGTCGCTGTTTCCCGCGCTGGTTCGGCACCGCGTTGGCGATGGGGGCTCTGCTCGTGGTGTACGGCTCCTGGCAGCTGTTTCGCTGGGGTCCGCCGAGCGACCGTGTCCTGATCGGCGATGTGTTCTTCTATCCCGTCAGCGCGATGGCTGTATGGGCCGCGTGGCGGGCCGGGCAGCGTTGCGCGGGCTGGCCGCGGCTCCAGCGGGCGTGGCGTCTTCTGGCCCTGTCCGCGTTTGCCTACCTGCTTGGCGACATCGTGCAAACGGTGTACGAGCTGCTGGGTAACCGGCCGTACCCGTCGCCCGACGACGCTCTCTATCTCGTCTTCTACCCGCTGATGCTGGCCGGGCTGCTGTCGTTCCCGGTGTGGAAACGCGACCTTGCGGGTCGGATCACGCTCGCTCTCGACATCGGTCTGGTGGCGCTCGGCGGGTCGGCTGTGGTGATCTATCTCGTACTGGGCCCGACGGCGATGTTGGACGGAAGCAGTGCCTTGCAGGCCGCTATCTCCGTCGCGTATCCGGTCGGCGACATGGTGCTGCTGGTCGGGCTGGCGTCGCTGCTCCTGCATGGCTCGGCGCCGTCGGCACGGGAAGCTCTGCTGCTCCTCGGGGTGGGTCTGCTGCTCTACGTCGTCGCCGACCTGATCTACGGGTACGTCACGCTGCACTCGAGCTACAAGGGGGGCGATCCGGTCGACACGTTGTGGATGGTCGCGATCGCGCTCTTTGCCGTCGCCGGGGCGGCCCAGCGTCGCGTCACCGGACCCGAGCAAATCCGTTCGACCAGGCGGCGGGTCGGCATGCTGCCGTACCTCGCGGTCGCGATCGGCTTCAGCTTGCTTGTGTTCTCCGACCGCCACGAAGGGTTCTTTCCCGGACTGCTGATGACGCTGATCGCGATGGCGCTCGCAGGTCTCCTCCTGACCCGGCAGTTCCTGAGCCAGCGCGAGCTCGTCGGAACGCGCGAAGAACTGCGCTACCAGGCACAGGTGATCGAGAACTCGCGTGACGTGCTCAGCGTGCTCGACCTGGACGGGACCATCCGTTTTGTCTCCCGGTCGGTCGAAGGCGCGACCGGGTACAGCGAGAGCGAGCCGATCGGCCATCACATCGCCGAGTTCGTCTACCCGGACGACCGTCGGGAGCTGACCGCGCTGATGGAGGCTGCGGCGCGGGGTGAGATGACCCCGCTGACTCATTGTCGAATGCTCGTGAAAGACGGCAGCGTTCGCCTGTGGGAGGGAACAGTCGCGCTGGGACGCGGGACGGACGGCGAGCCGACGTTCCTGGTTTGGAACTCGCGCGACGTCACCGACCGGGCAGCGCTCGAGGACCAGCTCCGGCAGGCGCAGAAGATGGAAGTCGTCGGAAGGCTTGCGGGTGGAGTCGCACATGACTTCAACAACCTGTTGCTCGTCATCCGCGGCTATTCCGAGCTGGCGCTGGAAAAGGTCGGCGCCCGCGACGACAGCTCCGCCGAGATCGGCGAGGTGATCGCGGCGACCGACAAGGCCGCGAGCCTGACCGCGCAGCTCCTGGCCTTCAGCCGCCGCCAGTTGTTGACCCCGGAGACGTTCGCCCTCTGCGATGCCGTCGACGAGATGATGAGCATGTTGCAGCGGCTGATCGGCGACGACATCGAGCTGATCACCTTCTGCCCGGACCGGCCGACCCTCATCAACGCCGACCGGGCGCAGATCGGGCAGGTGATCGTCAATCTCGCGGTCAACGCCCGCGACGCGATGCCGAGTGGCGGCCACCTGCGAATCGAGGTCGTCCGGCAGGTCGATCCGCCGGAGGCGTTGCTGATCGTCCGGGATGACGGCGTCGGAATGGACGCACTGACCGCTGCCCAGATCTTCGATCCGTTCTTCACGACGAAAGGCAGTGACGGGACCGGGCTCGGCCTCTCGACCGTCCACGGGATCATCACGCAGAGCGGCGGCCGGATCGCGGTCGACAGCCGGCCCGGCCAGGGAACGGCCTTCACGATCAGCCTGCCCGTCGTCGAGGCGGTGGACGCGCCCCCGGCGCTCGTCACGGCTCCCGCGGGCGACGGCGCAGAGACGATTCTGCTTGCCGAGGACAACGCCATGGTCGCCAGAGCGGTTTCCCGGATGCTGCAGCTACACGGCTACCGCCTGATCACCGTCGAAAGCGGCGAAGAGGCGATCGACTTCGCACGCAATTCGCCGGGCAGGATCGACCTGCTTCTCACCGATCTCGTCATGCGCGGCCTGAACGGCCGTCAGGCGGCTGAAGTCGTGCTCCGGCACCAGCCGCACGCGAAGGTGCTGTACATGTCCGGTTACACGGAAGACGTCGTCATCCGCGTCGGCCACTTCGAGCCGGGGACGGCGTTCATCCAGAAGCCCTTCAGCGGAGAGGAGCTCGCCCGGCGCGTGCGGGAGCTCCTCGACTCGAGCACGGCGTAGCGCCGCCGCAGAACAGCGCCAGCAGGCGCGGATCGAACTGGCCGGGCGAGTCGAGCATGCGGTCGAGAGCCGCGTCCTGTGTGAGGGCGGGCCGGTACGGGCGGACGTTGGTGAGCGCGTCGAAAGCGTCGCAAACGGCGACGAGCCTCCCCGACAGGGGGATCGCGTCGCCGGCCACCCCGCGGGGATAGCCCAGGCCGTCCCACCGCTCGTGGTGGGTGTAGGCGATCACGGCCGCCAGGCGAACCGTCGGGGAGGAGGAGTGGCGCAGGACGCTCCAGCCGATCTCGGCATGGGCGCGCATAATCTCCCACTCGGCGTCCGACAGCGGACCCGGTTTGAGCAGGATCGAGTCCGGGACGGCGAGCTTGCCGATGTCGTGCAACGGCGCGGCCGCGCGAATCCGGGCGCAATACGGCGCGTCGAGCCCGGCGGCCGCAGCCAGGTGGGCGCTCAGCTCGCCCACGCGAGCGACGTGGGCGGCCATGTCGTAGTCGCGCAGCTCGATGACGTGTCCGAGCTCCTGTTCTGCGTCGTGGTGGTCGCGTCTGAGCGCGACCACCTGGTCATGCAGGTCGCGTTCCAGCGTGTGGTGCGCCTGAGTCGCTGTGCGCTCGCACGCGTAGCGCTCGAGGCCCAGCGGCGCCGCAGTCGAGCGCTCAGCGAGCATCGTCGAGAGCGTCTCGGACGTTCCGCCGAAGTGTGTCGGCTGAATAGGGCTTCTCCAGGATCCGGCTGCCGTGGTCGAGCACGCCGTGCTCGCGGAGTGCGCCGGCGCTGTAACCGGAGGTGAAGAGCACGCGCAAGAGCGGCAGCATCGTCTGGAGGCGTTCGGCGAGTGCACGGCCGCTCATGCTGGGCATGACCACGTCGGTCAGCAGGAGGTCGATCCGGATGCCCGTTCCTGCGAGCAGAATCGCCTCGTCACCGTTACCGGCGTCCAGCACGGTGAAGCCCGACCGTTGGAGCATGCCGCAGACGAGGCCGCGGATGACCGGCTCATCCTCGACGACCAACACGGTCTCCTGACCGCGAAGCGGGTCGTACTGCGTCTCGGCATACGCCGTGGTTGCGTGTGCGGTCACACATCCTTCTCTCGGTTTGAGCAGGGACGTTGGAACCAACGTAGTGGCGATACGGCGCATGATTATGAGGGGAAGCCGCACGTTGCCTGCGGTCAATTCGTGATGTCCGTCCGGAAGCGGTGGGTGCTTCGTCCCCGGACGAGGCACGACGCTCACGCGCATCCGTGAGGCACGAGCGCCGTCCTTGGCGACGACGCGCGCGAGGGCTCGGCGGATGGTGGAAGAGCAATGTGTACTGCGGCGCGTTACCTCATCCTTGCCGCGCTCCTGGCCGCCCTCGCGCTGCCCGGGAGCGCCGCGGCTGTCCTCAACGGGCCGATCACGATCAACGGCGGCAACGCCTACGAGCAGACCCAGGTGCGGGCGGCTCTGCGCATCTCCGCCTTCGACTACACACCCGTCGCCGCTCGGGTCACCGTCGTGATCGCGCGCAACATTCCGAGCTCCGACGCATCGTCGAACGGCGTCGTGAACGTCGACGCCAACCTGCTCGACGCCGGCGAGTTCTCCTGGGGAACCGTCCAGCACGAGATGGCGCACGAGGTCGACTTCCTCTATTTCAGCGATGCCGACCGTGCTCAGCTGTTCAGTGCCCTCGGCGGCGGGTCGTGGTGGTACACCGCGCCGATGCTCGCCCACGGCGACTACGGCTGCGAGCGGTTCGCCTCCGAGCTGTCCTGGGCCTTCTGGTCGGACACGCAGCAGAACAGCATGCGGCCGGTCGGGGTGCGTGACGAGTCGAACGAGATGCCCCTGGCCGCCTTCCGGACGCTCGTGAACCAGTTGCTCGCGGCCGATGGATACACGCGCCAGCTGCAGCACGTGCCGAGCCCTGGACAGGTGACAGGCTTTCCGGGATAGGACCGGCGCACCTACCCCAATCGTGGCCGGCTGATACCGGGACGCGCGTATACGAGCCGCCGGGTCGGCGGCCGATAGATGAAACATGGCTGCGGCATCGGCTATCGATCGTTCGGCGACATCCGTCGTCGTCTGCGACGACCACCCGCCGATCGTCGACGCGGTGAGCCGCCATCTCACTCAGGCCGGCTTTGCGATCGTCGCGACAGCAGCCGACGGCGAGGCCGCGCTCGCAGCGGTCGAGAAACACCGGCCGAGCGTCTGTGTCGCGGATCTTCGCATGCCCCGCCTGGACGGCCTCGAGCTCGCACGTCGCGTCGGACAGGTCGCGCCCGAGACGTTTGTCCTCCTCTATTCGGGCTTCTCCGACAGAGGGCTCGTCGAAGACGCGCTCGAAGCGGGCGCGCGCGGTGTCGCCATCAAGGACGCACCGCTCGACGACCTCGCGTGCGCGATCGACACCGTCGCCTGTGGCGGCCTGTACGTCGATCCCGTTCTCGGCGCTGCGTTCGTAACCGCCGGTCGTGACGGCGGCCCGAAACTCCTCACCGTGCGAGAGCGCGACGTGCTGCGCATGCTCGCCGACGGCGACTCCTATGCGGAGATCGGCGCGACGCTCTTTGTTGCGCCCGACACGGTGCGGTCGAGTGTGCGACGGGCGACGACGAAGCTGGGCGCACGGACCCGGACGCACGCGGTGGCCCTCGCACTGCGCGGAGCGCTGATCCCGTGATCCCGATGTGGCAGGTCGACGCGTACGGGGCGCCCGTGCCGGAGGATCCGGTCGCCGACTTCGTGCACGATCTCAACAACCGTTTGCTGGAGATTCGCGGCCATACGACGCTCGCGCTCATGGCGCTCGACGGCGGCGACGCCGCGGACGCCGGCGAGGCGGCCGTGGAGCTGCGGGGCCTGCTCGATGTCCTCGACGCGGCGACCGCTGCATCGCGGACCCTTCGCCGCACGCTGGCGACGTCGGCCGCGTAGCGCGGCTGCGCCGAAACCGGTTCACCCCGGCTCCCCCGATCGAGTCCGAAGACGCCCGCAAACGCGAGCGCGAATGACCCCGCAGGTCATCGACGTGGGAAGCATCCGGATGGAGGCTGCGGCCATGGCGATCATGGTTCCGCGCAGCGACGACAGTGCATGGTTCGACGGCTATGAGCCCCACTCGGACGGCGATGGCGACGCCGGTATCCGCGTGTACGTCGAACGGAGCATCGAGTTGCTCGCGCGCGGTGAAGTGGTCGCTGCTCTGCGCATGGCCGAGAAGGCGGAGACGCTCGCGCGGCGGGCCACGTGCCCGACCCACCTACGCGCGGGCGCTCTCTGCCAGCTCGGCGCGTGTCAGTACAAGGTCGCGCGCCTGAGCACGGCGGTGGCGAACCTCTCGTGCGCGCTCGACATCGCGGAACAGGACGAGCCGCGCGACGAGCGGCTCTGCGCGGAGATCCTCGAGTGGCGTTCGCGTTGCTACCGCCACCAGCGCGACTTCGCTGCCGCAGCGGTCGACTGCGAGCGCGGCCTCGCGTTTGCGCGCGTGTCCGGCGATTCGCTGCAGCAGGCGCACCTGCACTTCCAGGCGGCCCTCGTCTCGGAGCGCTGTGGCGACTTGGACGTCGCCCGCGCGCACGCCGAGTTGGCGCTCGAACGGTATGCGCAAGCCGGCGACCAGCTGAACAAGGGTCGGACGCTGAACAATCTTGGTGCGTTCCTGTTCCTCGCAGGCGAGCGCGAGCAGGCAGAGCTACGGCTCGCCGAGGCCCAGGCCACGCTGTCGGCGATCGGTCACGAGACGGAGTTCGGACAGGCGCTTGCCTCGGTCGCCCAGATCAAGCAGCGCTCCGGCCGTCCGGAAGAGGCGCTTGCGGATGTGGAGCGGGCGATGGGCCTGCTCGGCGACCGCGCCGATTTCCTGGACGAGATCGGCTTCGGCCATCTCGTGCGCGGCGAGGCTCTGATGGATCTGTCTCGCTTCGCCGAGGCCGGGGCCGCCTTTGACGAGGCCGAGGCGCTGTTCGTCCGCTGCGGGTCGGTCGGCCACCAGGCAAGGGTCTGGTTCGCCATGGGGGATCTCTCTCTTCGACGCGGTGACCCACTCGGGGCCGTGCCCCATTACCGGCGGGCCGCGCTCGCCACCCAGGACGTCCACTTCTAAGTGGCGAGAAGGAGGTGAATCGTATGAAGAAGACCACCGTCGTGCTGTGCTCGATCACCTCGGCGCTCATGCTGGCCGGAAGCGCGGCTGCAGGACACAACCCGGTTCCGGTGTCCGGCGCGCCCGTCACGCCCAACAGCCTCTCGGGAGGACGAGCTCCGCTCGTCGCACCCGTAAGTGGCACCGGCTTCATTGCCGCGCCGCTGAGCTTCTCCAGCGGCCGCTGAGGCTCGGCGCAGGTTCAAGATCGCGACCTGCGGTATCTGCGGCGGGACGGCTCGAGCCGTCCCGCCGTCGCGTTTCTACTCGTAGAGCGTCAGCACTGCGAGGACGACGTAGAGGGCGACGAGCGCGGTTCCCTCGAACGCGGCCGCCTGTCCGTCTCCGGTGATCTGCCAGACCGCGAGCGCCGACACCAGCAGCGCGCCGATGTAGACGGGCGCGAGCGAGAACGTGAGCGAGTTCGCGAAGAACAGCGAGATCAGCACCAGCACGGGGAAGAGGAACGCCGCCACCTGGGCGACCGAGTTCTTCACGACCGAGATGGCGAGGTCGGACTTTCCCTTCCACGCGAGGACGATGCCGGTGGTGTTCTCCACCGCGTTGCCGGCGATGCCGACGACGACGATTCCGGCAAACGCCTCCGACAGGTGCAGCCGGTCCATCGCCGGGGCGAGCGCCGACACGAACCAGTCGGAGACGAACGCGGAGCCGATGCCGCCGACGACCAGCAGGACGATCGCGGCGTTCAGGCCGACCCGCGCCGCTTCCTGTGACGGTTCCCCTGTCGTGTCCGAGCGCAGATAGGGCACGACCCAGGCCGTGTAGGTGATCAGCAGGACGACGGCTCCGGCGATCGAGATCCCCTCGACATGGTGGGAGGCGTGGTCGCTGGCGGCGACGGAGATCCCGATCAGCACGATCACGAAGCTGGCCAGGATGAGGAGCGTGGCCGTGTCGTTCGGGAGGCGCGCGCTGAAGCGCATCAGGTTCTCCCCGGATCGCCACGCTCCGGCGATGACGACCAGGCCGAGCACGAGCAGCGCGTTGGCGAACAGGCTGCCGAGGATCGACGTCTGCGCGACAACGGTCTCCCCGGCGCGCAGCGCGAAGACGACGATGAAGAGCTCCGGCAGGTTGCCGAGGGTCGACTGCAGCACGCCGGTGACCGCCGGCCCGAACCGCTCGCCCACCTGCTCGGTCGAGAAGCTGACGATCCAGGCCAGTCCGGCCAGAGCGAGCGTCGCCGAGGCGAAGGCGGCGACGACGGGCGTTGACAGGTAATGGCAGGCCGCGGCCGCCGCGGTTGCGGCGAGCACGATCAGGAGCAGCAGTCGCTCGCGGTGGGAGATTCCGGCGAACACGTCCACCGGCACGCTAGAGATGCGCGAGGACGAGGTCGAGCGGCCGGGGCACCGCCGCCGGATCGAGTGCGTCGACGAGCAGCGGCGCGTAGCGGATCTTCCGGTTGCCCATCCACCGGCGCAGCTGCTGCTCGTGGGAGCGCTCCTGTTGCGCGGGCTGCTTCTGGAAGGTGCGGAACGAACCGAGCTCGCCCTGAGCCTCGGCGATCTCCTCGACGGCCGCGACGCCGAGCGCACGGATCAGCTCGTCCTCGAGGTCGGCGTCGCAGACGTAGAAGCCCAGCTCTTCCATGTCGGCCCGCGTGAGACTCGCGCCGAGGCCTGCGCGCTCGAGGCCGCGCCGAAAGTCGTCCTCCTCCGCGGCGTCGCAAAGACCGGCCAGCCCGACGTCGAGCCCGCGCGGGCCGAACCGGTCGAGAAAGCGGCCGATCGCCTGCGCGCCGCCCATCGGCACGACCGCGACGCCCTCGGCGTCGAGATCGCGGCCGCGGCGAAGCGCGAGCGCCTCGACCGCTGCCTGATCGCTCAAACCCTCGACGAGAACAACCGCGCGCACGTCTCGCATCTTGAATAACTACACTGCGTCGCCGGTTGGCACCCGGTCGGACGGTTCGGTCCACGGCGTGCAACGGAGGGGTAGGACATCGTGAAGCAGGCAGGCAAGCGCGCACGCTGGGGCGTCGTCCTGGCGACGGCGGCCACGTTCGTCGTTTTCGTCGCCGGAGCTTCGGCGGCCGTGAACGGCGGCTGGGATCACGTCGGAGACTTCAAGACGCCGAAGGTCCCCTCGCTGAACGGCGCGGTCTACGCGCTCAGCGCGGAGTCGGACAACGGACTCCTCGTCGGCGGCAACTTCAACTTCACCACCGCCGACGGCAGGCCCGCCGCGCACCTCGCCGTCTGGTACCCCACGCAGTTCTGGTCGGCCTTCGCGACGCCGACGCCGCTCAACGGCGACGTGCACGCGATCGCCTGGGACTACGACCGCATCAAGCTCTACGTCGGCGGCCAGTTCACCGACGCGGGCGGCAACACCTCGGCGGACTTCCTCGCCGTGTGGAACGGGTCGAACTGGGCGCCGTTCTGCGGGCCGCTCGGCGGCAGCGTCGCCGCGCTCCAGATCATCGGCTCGACGCTCTACGTCGGCGGCGCGTTCCAGAACGGCGGCGGCATTCACAACGCGAACTATCTGATCGCGTGCGATCTGAACACGGGAGTCGCGAGGCCTGTCGGCAACGTCGGCGACATCAACGGCGGCGTCTACGCGCTCACGCGCGACGCCAACGGGACGCTGTACGCCGGCGGACAGTTCATCAACATGGCGGGCATTCCGCAGGCCGACCACGTTGCCGCGTTCAACGGCGCCTGGTCCGCGATGGGAACCGGCCCGAGCGCGGGCGGCGGCGCAGTCGACGACTACGTGCGCAGTCTCGCGTCGAGCGGGAACGACGTGTACATCGGCACGGACTCCGTGAACGTCGCCGGCATCCCGCAGGCCGACCACGTCGCGAAGTGGAACGGCTCGGCATGGAGCGCGCTCGGCGCGGACTCCGCCGGCACGGACGGGTGGCTTCCGAAGACGGCGTTCATCTACGCGCTGGCCGCCAAGGGCTCTCAGGTCGTTGCGACCGGCTCGTTCCAGAATGCAAACGGCATCCCCACCGCCGACATGATCGCGAGCTTCGACGGGACCTCGTGGAGCCCGCTCGGCTCGAACGGCGCCGGCAACGGCCCGCTGGGCGGCAACGGCCTGGCGGTCGCGATCCTCGGCAACACCGTCTTCGTGGGCGGCAACTTCACCGCCGCCGGCGGCGATCCGCTTGCGACGTACATCGCGCGGTTCACGCCGCAGGCCGCAACCGGCAGCACCTTCACCGTCGGCGCGACCAAGGCGAACCTCGTCAAGGGGACGGCGACACTGACCGTGAGCGCTCCCGGAGCCGGAAAGCTGACCCTGAAAGGCGCAGGCGTCCGGAGCGTGAACGTGACGACTCCGTCCAGCCCTGCCAAGGTCTCGCTGACCGTGCAGGCCACCGGCAAGTCGAAGCAGACCCTCGACCGCGTCGGACGCGTGAAGGTCAAGGTCGTAATCACGTTTACTCCGACGGGAGGCAGCGCGACGAGCCGCTCCGCGGTGGTGGTGCTGAAGAAGCGCTAGTAGTACTAGTACCCGACGTGGATGTGGTTGCAGTGCTCCGCCATCGTCGACGCGCCGAAGAAGGCGGGGTTCGGAATGGTAAAGCCGGCGATCTCGGCGTCCGCGACGTTGCCGC
>Ga0265338_10002961_pt1 | contig 24647 bp, 25 predicted proteins | sample 42126metaG_FD_193579 | JGI IMG/M metagenome (GOLD analysis project Ga0265338, IMG submission 193579) | Rhizosphere microbial communities from Carex aquatilis grown in University of Washington, Seatle, WA, United States - 4-21-26 metaG | ecosystem: Host-associated > Plants > Roots > Rhizosphere... | reverse complement strand
TGCCTGATCCGAGCGCTGCCTAACGCGCAACATATTGCCAGAGTAGACCTACCCCGGGCGCGCTGCCGAGGGGATGGGGGTTAGCGGGGGCACGGCGGGGGGGTGAGAACCGCGGGGCGAATGGGCGTGGGTCCGGATGGGCTGGGGCGGGCGACCGGGCGGGCCGGGTGCTGCGGGCGGTCCCGGGGCGGGGCCTGCCCGGCGGGGTTACGGCGTGGGGTCTGGAGTGGGCGCGCAGGTGGCGTTGACCAGGCCGGGCTGAGCGGGCACGGTCCCGGCCTCCAGGTAGCGGTTGAGGTAGACCTGCACGCAGCTGTCGGGCGGTGTCTCCAGCGACTGGCCGTGGTTGCCGCCGCCCTGCACCACCACCATCCGGGCGGTCGGCATCAGCTTGTGCGCCTGCTGCGCGCCCGGGTAGGGGGTGGCGGCGTCCAGCGTGCCCTGCAGCATCAGCACCGGCGGCAGCTTGGACCCGTTGACCTGGAACGGCTTGGCCGGGCCGGTCACCGGCCAGAACGCGCAGGCGGCGTTGAACCAGGCGTTGTCCCAGGCCTGGAACGGCGCCGTCTTGTACACCCGCAGCGTGTCGGCCTGCCACTTCGACCAGTTCCGGGGCCAGCTCACGTCGGCGCACTCGACCGCGTTGTAGACCGCGAACGCGTTCTCGCTCTGCACGCCCCACTCCTGGTACTGCGCCACCAGGGCCGAACCGTCCCCGGTGGCGTGGTACTGGCCGAGCGCCTGCGCGAACGACGGCCACACGGCGTTGAGGTAACCGCTGTACAAGATCGTGTCGTCCAGCTCGTCCGCCCCGACCAGCGGGCTGCCGTCGGGGCCGTCGAGCGGGGCCTTGGCCAGCCGGGCGCGGATGGCGTAGTAGGCCGACTGCACCTGCGCGGCGGTGCTGCCCAGGTGGTAGCTGGAATCGTACTTGGCGGTCCAGGCGAAGAACGCCTTCAGCCGGGCCTGGAAGGCGTAGTCCTGGCTGATGTTGTCCGCGTACCACGCCCCGGTCGGGTCAACGGTGGAGTCGAGCACCATCCGGCGCACCCGGCCGGGGAACAGCGTGCCGTACACCTGGCCCAGGTAGGTGCCGTAGGAGAAGCCGTAGTAGGTCAGCTGCTTGACGCCGAACAGCGCGCGGACCTGGTCCATGTCGCGGGCCGTGTTCACCGTCGTCTCATACGGAAGGAACCACCCGTAGCGCTGCTCGCAGCCGGCCGCGTAGCCCTTGGCCCGGTTGATGAGCACCTGCTCGGCCGCCGCGCTGGCCGGGATGTAGTTCGGCCGCACCCCCTTGAAGAAGTCCGGGTCGCAGCTAAGCGAGGGCACCGAGCCGCCGACGCCGCGCGGGTCGAACCCGACGATGTCGTAGTCGGCCCGCACCTGGGCGCTGACGCCCTGGGCGACGTAGGCGGCCATCGAGCGGCCGGGCTCGCCCGGGCCGCCCGGGTTGACCAGCATGACGCCCTGCTGCCGGGCGGCCGGCGCGGTCGCCGGGACCATCGACAGCGCGATGGTGATCTTCCTGCCGCCGGGGTCGGCGTAGTTCAGCGGCACCTGGACGGTGGTGCACTGCATGCCCGCCAGCTGCCCGGTGCACGCCGCCCAGTGCAGCGCGGACGCCTGCGGCACGATGGCGGGCGATCCCGCGGCGTACCCGCCCGCGGCCGAGGAGCCGCCGGACGCGGCCGCGCTGCCGGCGGCGCCGCTGCTGGCCGGCCCGGCGGCACCCGAAGACGAGCCCGCGCCCGGCGAGCTGCCGCCGGACGTGCAGGCGGTCAGGCTGAAGCCGCCCGCCAGGGCCAGCGCCGCGAGCGAGGCCAGGGCGGGCGTCGCCCCGCGAGGAATCGACATGGCCCCCATCTTGCCGCATGCCGGCCGGTGGCCGGCGTGCCGTCACGTCGCTTTCGCGGCCAGCAGTAGCTCATAGTTCAACATAAATCATCATAATGCGGCGAACAGGCTGGTTTCTTTACTGGTAACTGCAAGCCATCGGACCGACACGTGCCGCCATTAATTCGACAGCTGTCGTTGCTCTTTGGCTGTTTGCATCATGAGATTCGGCAAAAGCAGCACATCGCCGAATTTTTTCTCGCGCCATGAGCAAATATCCGACAGTGTTGGTCGTAACCCAACAAGCGAGTCAAGCGTCATACTTTTAAGTGTTCGGACACAATTGAGGGGGGATTGAATGCTGGCGAGACATCGTCAGTCGCTGATCCTGCAAGCCGTAAGAAACGACGGCAGTGCAAGAGTCAGCGATCTCACGCAGCAGCTCGGCGTCTCTGACATGACAATCAGGCGCGATCTCGAGGTGCTGGCCAAGGACGGGCTGGTGGAGAAGGTCCACGGCGGCGCCGTCCTGCCGGGTTCACATGCAGGTCACGAACCCGGCTTCGAGGACAAGCTGGTCCTCGAGCGTCCCGAGAAGAACACCATCGCGCGCACGGCGGCGGCCCTGGTCAGGCCAAACACCGCGGTCGCGATCGCGTCCGGTACCACGACGTTCGCGCTGGCCCAGTGCCTGCTCGACGTCCCCGGGCTCACCATCGTCACCAACTCGCTGCGGGTGGCGGGCCTGTTCGGCGCGCCGCGCGGGCCAGAAGGCGGCACGGTAGTACTGACCGGCGGGATGCGCACGCCGTCAGACGCCCTCGTCGGGCCGGTGGCAGACCTGACGATCGGCTCGCTCCACTTCGACACGCTGTTTCTCGGTTGCACCGGGCTCGACTCCGAGGCGGGCCTGTCCACACCGAACCTGGCCGAGGCGGAGACCAACCGGGCACTCATCAACCGGGCGCGCCGGGTGGTGGTCCTCGCCGATCACTCCAAGTGGGGGGTGGTCAGCCTGGCGTCGTTCGCGCCGGTGGACAAGATCGACGTGCTGGTGACCGACCCCCTGCTCCCGTCCGACGCGCACGCGGCGCTCGGCGGGCGAGGGGTGCGCGAGATCCTCGTCTGAGGGCTTCGCCCCGGCCGCGCTAGCCAGAGCGGCCGGGCCTGACACGATGGCAATTAGGTCAGGCCCGGCCGCTGCGGCCTTCCCCCGCCGCGACGGCAGCGGGGGCCGGGGGTCTCCCCCCGGGAAACATCAGCTAACGGTAACGATCGGCTGGCCGGGCGCCCCGTCCGGCGCGCCGTCCTCGAGGGACTGCTCGGCCAGCCGCATCGCCTCGTCGATCAGGGTCTCCACGATCTTCGACTCGGGCACGGTGGCAACCACCTTGCCCTTGACGAAGATCTGGCCCTTGCCGTTACCCGAGGCCACGCCGAGGTCCGCCTCGCGGGCCTCGCCCGGGCCGTTCACCACGCAGCCCATGACCGCGACCCGGAGCGGGACCTCAAGCCCGGTCAGCCCGGCGGTCACCTCTTCCGCCAGCTTGTACACGTCGACCTGGGCCCGGCCGCAGGACGGGCAGGAGACGATCTCCAGGCCGCGCTGGCGCATCCCCATCGACTCGAGGATGCCGATGCCGACCTTGACCTCTTCCACCGGCGGGGCCGACAGCGACACCCGGATGGTGTCGCCGATGCCCTGCGACAGCAGCGCGCCGAACGCGGTGGCGGACTTGATCGTGCCCTGGAAGGCCGGCCCGGCCTCGGTCACCCCGAGGTGCAGCGGGTAGTCGCACTGGGCGGCGAGCAGCCGGTAGGCCTTGATCATCACCACCGGGTCGTGGTGCTTGACCGAGATCTTGATGTCGCGGAAGCCGTGCTCCTCGAACAGCGAGCACTCCCACAGCGCCGACTCGACCAGCGCCTCCGGGGTGGCCTTGCCGTACTTGGCGAGCAGCCGCTTGTCCAGCGACCCGGCGTTGACGCCGATCCGGATCGGGGTGCCGGCGTCGTTCGCGGCCCGGGCGATCTCCTTGATCTTGTCGTCGAATTCCTTGATGTTGCCCGGGTTCACCCGGACCGCCGCGCAGCCCGCGTTGATCGCCGCGAACACGTACTTGGGCTGGAAGTGGATGTCGGCGATGACCGGGATCTGCGACTTCTTGGCGATCGCGGGGAGCGCGTCCGCGTCGTCCTGCGACGGCACCGCCACCCGGACGATCTGGCAGCCGGACGCGGTCAGCTCGGCGATCTGCTGCAGGGTGGCGTTCACGTTGGCGGTCAGCGTGGTGCACATCGACTGCACGCTGACCGGCGCGCCGCCGCCGACCGGGACGTTCCCCACCATCAGCTGGCGCGACTGGCGGCGCTCGGCGAGCGGCGCGGGCGGCGTAGCTGGCATGCCAAGGTCAACGCTCATTGGTTCCCATCCCGTTCGGGTCATCGGCTTGTACAGCCCATTGTCGCCCAGTCCCTCGGCCCGTTGCCCGCCCAACCTGACCCTCGCGTCAGGCTAGCGGCGAAGCGTCACAGGGCATTTACCCGATGTTCACCGGGTTCACGATGTCGGCCAGGATGAGCATCGCCCCGAACACCACCAGCACCAGGAAGATGCTGAAGCTAACCGGGACCAGCTTACGGTAGTCGACCAGGCCAGGGTCCGGGCGGCGGCGCAGCCGGGCGAACCAGGCCCGGATCCGCTCCCAGATCACCACCGCGACGTGGCCGCCGTCCATCGGCAGCAGCGGCAGCAGGTTGAACACGCCGACGAAGATGTTCAGCGACGCGATCAGCAGCAGCACGAAGCTGACCTTGTACTCCCAGCCCACGTTGGCCGCGACCGCCTGGCCGGTCTCCCGGGCGGCGCCGACCACGCTGGAGACGTTCCCGGCGGCGGTCGACGAGCGGTCCTTGGCGAACAGCTTCGGCACCGCGGCCGGCAGCTGCGCCAGCGCGCTGGCCGAGCCGCTGATCACCTGGGAGAAGCCGGTGCCGACGTACTTGACCGAGCTGAGCACGCTCTGCTGCTGGAACACGGTGGCGGGCGCGATGCCGAGGTAGCCGCCGTGACCGGGCACGTTCGCGAGGGTGGCGTGCAGCGTGACCGGCTTACCGCCGCGGTCCACCGTCAGCGTCACCGGGGTGCCCGGCTTGACCTTCACGATCTCGGCCGAGAGCTGGGTCCAGCTAGACACCGGGGTGCCGTCGAACGCGGTCACCGTGTCGCCGACCTTCAGGCCCGCCGCCACCGCGGGCGCGGTCGGGCCGCCGGCACAGGCGGTGCCGTTCTGGATCGCCGTCTCGCTGGCGGGCACGCAGGTCGCCACGGTGCCGAGCTGGGTGGTGTTGTCGTTCTCGATGCCGAGGCCAAGGGCAAGCCCGAAGATGAGCACCGCCGCGATCACGAAGTGCATGAACGACCCGGCCACGAGGACGATCAGCCGCTGCCAGCCGGGCGCGCGGCGGAACGACCTCGCCTCGTCCTCCGGGTCCACCTCGTCCAGCGACGTCATCCCGGTGATCTTGACGAACCCGCCCAGCGGCAGCGCCTTGATGCCGTACTCGGTCTCGCCGCGCTGGGTAGACCACACCGTCGGGCCGAACCCGACGAAGAAGCTGGTGCACTTCATGCCGAACCACTTGGCGGTGGCGAAGTGCCCCGCCTCGTGCAGCATCACCGACACCAGCAGGGCGACAAGGAAGATCAGCCAGCCGATTGCGTCCAACTTCTGCCGTTCCTCCTTAGCGGGCCCCGCGGGCCTAGCGGGCCTGAGCGGTCAGCTCTCTGGCCCGGGCCCGGGCCCAGGCGTCGACGGCGAGGACGTCCTCTACCGTGGCGGCCCCCGTGCGCGACGTGTCGTGCTCAGAGACTACGCGAGCCACTGTGTCAACGATCGCGGTAAAGGAGATACTTCCCGCCAGGAAATCAGCCACGCACGCCTCGTTGGCCCCGTTGTAGACGGCAGGGGTGGTGCCGCCTGCCCGGGCCGCCGCGCGGGCCAGCGCCACGGCCGGGAACGCCTCGTCGTCGAGCGGCTCGAACGTCCAGCTCGCGGCGGCCGTCCAGTCCAGCCCGGGCGCCGCCCCCGGCACCCGGTCGGGCCAGGCCAGGCCGAGCGCGATCGGCGTGCGCATGTCGGGCGGGCTGGCCATGATGATGGTGGCGCCGTCGGAGAACTCCACCATCGAGTGCACGATCGACTGCGGGTGCACCACCACGTCCACCTTGTCCAGGCCGAAGCCGAACAGCAGGTGCGCCTCGATCACCTCAAGGCCCTTGTTCACCAGCGTGGCCGAGTTGGTGGTGACCAGCGGCCCCATCCGCCAGGTCGGGTGCGCGAGCGCCTGCTCCGGGGTGACCGACTCCAGGCGCTGCCGCGGCCAGCCGCGGAACGGCCCGCCGCTGGCCGTCAGCACCAGCCGCTTCACCTCCGCGTTGGACCCGGCCCGGAGGCACTGCGCGATCGTCGAGTGCTCCGAGTCGACCGGGACGATCTGCCCCGGCTTGGCCCGGCTGGTGACCAGCGACCCGCCGATGATCAGCGACTCCTTGTTGGCCAGGGCCAGCGTGCGGCCCGCGTCGAGCGCGGCCAGGGTCGCCCGCAGGCCCGCCGCCCCGGTCACCCCGTTGAGCACCACGTCGCACGGCAGGCCCGCCAGGTGGCACACCGCGTCCACCCCGGACAGCACGGTGACCGGGGTGGAGGAAGCCGCACCCGTTCGGTCCGGTCCGGCTTTGAGTGCCGCCGCCACCGGCCCGGCCGCCGCCTCGTCGGCCACCGCCACCAGCGGCACCCCGAACTCGGCCGCCTGGCTGGCCAGCAGCTCCGGCTGGCCGCCGCCGGCGGCCAGGGCGACGACCCGGAACCGGTCCGGGTTACGGCGCACGATGTCGAGTGCCTGGGTGCCGATCGACCCGGTCGAACCGAGGATCACCACATCACGGGGGGCTGGCGTCGCGCTCACCCGCCCATTCTGCGGCAACGGCCGGCCGGGCGCGAACCCGCCCGGCGAACCAGGCCCGGCGAACCAGGCCGGGCGAACCGCCCGGCGGGAACCGGCCGGCCATCGACCTGGTTACATTCGGCCACGTTCTGATTACAGTCGGCGCGTCACCCGGCGGCCACCCGGGCCGGCCAGTAGCATTCCGAGCACCTATGGCAATAACGCTAAGTAAGCGTCTGCTAACGGCCGCCGCAGTGGCCGTGCTCGCCGTCGGCGCGCAGGCGCTCCTCCCCCGCTCTTCCGGCTTCCTGTCCGACGGCCAGCTGCCGCAGGCGTCGGCTGGCTCCGCCGCCCAGGCCGCGGCCCTGCGCTACTGGACCCCGGCCCGGATGGCCGCCACCGTCGCGGCCGACGCCGCCCAGCGGCACCTGGTCCGCGCCCGCACCCTGGTCAGGAGGGCTCTCGCCAAGCCCGCCGGGCCGGGCCCGTGGCTGACCGGCAACACCGGCGGGAACGGGCTGCGCTGGACGCACGGCGGCGCGGTCACGGCCGCCGTCGGCAAGGTCTTCTTCACCCTCGGCGACGCCGACTACGTGTGCTCGGGAACCCTCGTCGGCCGCCAGGGCCTGGTGCTCACCGCCGCGCACTGCGTCGACGGCGGCCCCGGGCCCGGCCGGGCCGCGCAGTGGGCCAGCAACTGGGTATTCGCGCCCGGCTACCGGGCCGGGCAGCTGCCGTACGGCGAGTACACCGGCCGCCGCTTCTACACACTGCCGGGCTGGGCCGGGCCGCAGGGCGGGACCGAGCAGTACGACGTCGCCTTCGTCCAGGTCAGCCCGGCCACCCGGGCTGGCGGGCCGAAGCCCGCCAGCCTGCCGCCCGGCCTTCCGCTGCAGTTCGCGGACACCCAGGACGCGGCCGGCCTGGCGGGCCGCGGCTACGTCTTCGGTTATCCGGCCGAGCCGCCCTTCACCGGCCTGTACCCGAACTACTGCGCCGGAACGGGCACCGCTTCCGGTGGCAGCGTCCGGCTGCCGTGCGCGATGACGGCGGGAGACAGCGGCGGGCCGTGGCTGACCGGGTTCAGCCCCCGGGCCGGCAGCGGCACGGTGTACGCGGTCAGCGCCTACAAGCTGTCAGGCAACCTGACCGTGCTTTACGGCGCGGTGCTCGGGCCGCAAGCCCGCGCCGTCTACCAGCGGGCGGCCGCCCCGGCGAGCTGAGCAACTCAGCCAAGGAGCTGGCTGACCTGCCGCGCCAGCGCGAAGTCGGCGCTGGTCAGGCCGCCCGCCGAGTGCGTCACGAGGGACAGCGTCACCTTGTTCCAGGAGATAACGATATCCGGATGGTGGCCGGCCCGCTCGGCCAGGAAGCCGACCGCGTTGACCAGCAGCAGCGAGTCACGGAAGTCCCCGCCGGTGACCGTGCGGGTGAGCTGGCCGTCGCTAACGGACCAGCCCGGGGTGGCCGACAGCTCGGCATTGACCTGCTCGGAGGTAAGAGTCGCCATGCTCCGTCCCTACCCGTTCCCGCTAGGATCAGCCAGGTGACCCCGACTGTGCGCGATACGCCGCTGCGAGCGGTACACGAGCGGCTCGGCGCGACGATGACCGACTTCGCGGGCTGGCTGATGCCGCTGCGCTACGGCAGCGAGACCGCGGAGCACAACGCCGTGCGGACCAGCGCCGCCCTGTTCGACCTGAGCCACATGGGCGAGATCGCGGTGACCGGGCCCGGCGCCGCCGCGGCGCTCGACTACGCGCTGGTCGGCCAGCCGTCGGCGCTGGCGGTCGGCCGCGCCCGGTACACCATGCTGTGCGCACCGGACGGCGGCATCCTCGACGACCTGATCGTCTACCGGCAGGCCGGCGAGCGCTTCCTCGTCGTCGCCAACGCGTCCAACACCGCGGTGGTGCTGGCCGAGCTGACCGCGCGGTGCGGCGGCGACGGCAGGCCGGCCGGGTCGGCCGGGTCGGCTCTGGTGGCCGACGAGTCCGCCAGCACGGGGCTGGTGTCCATCCAGGGCCCGAACGCGTGCGCATTGCTCGCGCCGCTGACCGATGTCCCGGTGGCGGACATGCGCTACTACGCGGGCGGCTACGGCACCGTCGCAGGCCGCCCGGCCTGGATCGCCCGGACCGGGTACACCGGCGAGGACGGCTTCGAGGTCTTCTGCGCGCCGGACGACTGCGAGCCGGTCTGGGACGCGCTGGCCGCGACCGTACCGGGCGGGGTGCCGGCCGCCGGGCTGGCCGCCCGCGATACGCTCCGGCTTGAGGCCGGCATGCCGCTTTACGGCAACGAACTCGGCCCGGACGTCACCCCGTACGAGGCGGGGCTGGGCCGGGTCGTCCGGTTGGACAAGCCGGGTGACTTCGTCGGGCGCGCCGCCCTCGCCGCCCGGGCGGCCGAAGGACCCCGGGCCACCCTCATCGGCCTGCGGGCCGGAACGCGTCGGGTGCCACGGCACGGCTACCCGGTGCTGTCCGGGGCGCGGCCGGTCGGCGAGGTGACCAGCGGGGCACCGTCGCCGACGCTGGGGGTGCCGGTCGCGATGGCGTACGTCGAGGTAGACACGACAGGACCGCTCGGGATCGACATCCGGGGCAAGACTGAGCCGGCCGAGATAACCGGGCTGCCGTTTTACGACAGGAGAAAGTGACGATGGGCGTTCCCGCGGAATTGCGGTACACGCAGGAGCACGAGTGGATCGCGATCGACGGCGACAGTGCCACGATCGGGATCACCGACTACGCGACGCAGGCGCTCGGCGACGTCGTTTACGTGTCGCTGCCCGAGGTCGGGGCGGCGGTGACGGCGGGCGAGCCGTGCGGCGAGGTCGAGTCGACCAAGTCCGTCAGCGACCTCTACGCCCCGGTGAACGGGGAGGTCACCGAGGTCAACGAGGAGCTGGCGGACGACCCCGGCCTGATCAACGCCGAGCCGTACGGCCTTGGCTGGATGTTCCGGGTCCGGGTGGCCGCGGGGTCGGCCGCGGGCGAGCTGCTCTCCCCCGCTGAGTACGAGGCACTGACCAAGAACGCGGGCTTATCCGCCGCGCCGCCGGCCGCACCGGGATGGCTGGCGCGCTGAGCCGGTAACAGGCGGCTCAGCGCGCCAGCCATTTGCTTTCGCGCGGGCGCGCTACTTGCGGAGCTTGCGCCAGACGAAGAAGCAGGTGACGCTGACGGCGGCGAGCGCGACCGCGCCGCCGATGCGCGGGTCAACCTGGCTGAGCCGTTCCATCGCCCGGTCGGTCGTGCGCCGCACCACGTTACGCGGCGACACCCGGTCGGTAATCTCGTCAATCGTCTTCGCGAGGTCGGCCCGGGTGCGCTCGATCTCGTCCACCAGTTCGCCCGGCGGGGGCGTCGGCTCGGCGCCCTTAGTCTCAATGTCGGTCTCAGCCATACGGGAAACTGTACTCGCCCGGCCGCCGCTCCCCGCCCGCGCCCGTCCCGGCCGGTTCCGCGCCTTTCGCGCTATTAGCGCATTCGATCGTTATTTTTCGTGATTAGCCAGATCAACGACCCCATTGCCGCCATTTCTTGTAAACAAGACATTCCCCACAAAGAACAAAGCGGAGTGAAGTCCGAGTTTCATTGCACTAAGGTCGGTCTCCAGGGAATCGCGGGGAGGTCGAATGATCACTCGGAAATTGTCTTATTCGCGGGCCGCCATCGCGGGGGTCCTGGCGGCGGGCGCGCTGGCCGGCTGCGCTCCCGCCAACGGCGCCGCTAACACCGCTACCAGCCAGCTTGAGCAGCGCACGATTGTCGTCGACTCGGTACCGGCGGCCGAGGAGGGCGGTCTCTACGTCGCCCAGGCCGAGGGCTTCTTCGCCCAGCAGGGGCTGAACGTAAAGATCGACACCATTACCGGCGCCGAGCGCGCCATTCCCGATCTCCAGAACGACCGCGCGCAATTGGTGGTCGGCAATTACGTGTCGTTCATCTTGGCGCAGATCGCGGGCAAGTTCAACGAGAAGGCCGCCGACTTCCGGATTATCGCGGCCGGCTCGCAGATCCAGCCGGGCACCGAAGACCTCTACGTCATGCCGGACTCGAAGTTCCAGACCGTGCCCGGGCTGGCCAAGGGACACGCCAGGATCGGGCTGAACACCGCCAACGACATCGGCGGCCTGATGCTGGGCGCCACCCTCGCCCAGGCCGGCTACAAGCTGAGCGACATCAGGCAGGTCATCCCGGCCGCGGGCTTCCCCGCGCTGCTGCGCATGCTGCCCGCCGGGCAGGTCGACGCGGCCTGGCTGCCGCAGCCGCTGGGCGAGATCGCCGAGCAGCAGGTCGGCGCGCTGCCGATTGCGGACTTCGACCAGGGGTCGCTGGAGAACTTCCCGCTCGCCGGCTACATCGGCGCCACCCAGTGGGTCCGGTCGCACCCGGACACGGTGGCCGCCTTCCTGCGCGCGCTGAACCAGGGCCAGCAACTGGCCGACTCCGACCGGCAGGCGGTCGAGCAGGCGATGGAGAAGTACGCCGGCCTCTCGCCGATGGTCGCCGCCACCATGGCCATCGACAGCTACCCGCTGGAGATCGACGTGCCGCAGCTCCAGCGGGTCGCCGACTCGATGTTCGAGTTCGGGCTGACGCCGGGCGTCAAGTCGCCGTACCAGATCAGCCAGATGATCCAGCCCGAGCCAGGGATGATCAACGGGTAGCCGCCGAGCCGCCGCCAGGGGGGAGGTAGGGCGGCCCGCCAGGCGGGGGATAACCTGACCTGTGACCAGTGACCAGGCCGGCCGATGACCGGGGCAACCCAGTTCGGCCTCATCGTGGCGGTCATCGGCCTGGCCGGCGTCGCCGCGGTGCTCTCCAACCGGCTGAGTGCCCGGCTGCGAGTACCCGCGCCCGCGTTCTTCCTGGTCGCGGCGGTCATCGCGGCACAGCTGTGGCCGTCGGCGACGAACCTGCCAGCGACGACCGTGCAGCGGGTGGTGACGCTGGCACTGGCGGTCATCTTGTTCGACGGCGGCATGCACATCGGGCGCCGCCGGTTCCGCACGGCGGCCGCGGCCATCGTCTGGACCGGGATCGCGGGCACGCTGGTCACCGCGGCGGGCACCGCGGTCGCCGCCCGCTACGTGGCCGGGATGAGCTGGCACCTGTCGCTGCTGGTGGGCACGGCGGTGGCCGCGACCGACCCGGCGGTGGTGTTCTCGGTGTTCGGCCGGCGGGAGATCGCCGGGCGCACCGGGGTACTGCTCGAAGGCGAGTCAGGTGCCAACGACCCGGTCGGCATCGCCCTGCTGTCGGCGCTGCTCGGCGCGCACGGCGGGGCGGGCAGCGTGGCCTGGCACGTGCTGAGCGAGTTCCTGCTGCAGATGGCGGTGGGGGTGGCGGTCGGGGTCGCGGGCGGCCTGGCGCTGCTGGCCTTCATGCGCCGGGTGCCGTTGCCGAGCGAGGGCCTGTACTCGCCCCGGGTGCTGGCCAGCGTGCTGGTCATCTTCGGGCTGGCCAGCGTCGCCCACGGCTCAGGGTTCCTGGCGGTGCTGGTGGCCGGCATCCTCATCGGCGACGAGCCCGCCCCCTATAAGCGGGAGATCGAGCGCTTCCACTCCTCACTGGCGTCCCTGGCCGAGATCGTCGCGTTCGTCATGCTCGGCCTGACCATGCGGCTGTCCCAGCTCGCCAGCGCGTCCGCCTGGGCCGAGGGCCTCGCCCTGGCCGCCCTGCTCGCCTTCGTGATCCGCCCGGTGCTCGGCGGCCTGGTGTCGCTGCCGGTCCGGCTGTCGGTACCGGAACGGGTGTTCTTCCTGTGGACCGGGCTCAAGGGCGCGGTGCCGATCCTGCTCGGCATGACCATCACCGCGTCCGGCACCCCCGGGGCGAACCGCGCCTACCAGGTCATCTTCGTCATCGTCGGCTTCTCGGTGACCGTGCAGGGCGGCCTGGTACCCACCCTGGCGCACCGGCTGCACATCCCGCTGCGCTCCATCGAGCCGGAGCCGTGGTCGCTCGGCGTCCGGTTCAGCGAGGAGCCCGAGGGCCTGCACCGCTACCACGTGGCCGACGGCGCCGCGGCCGCCGGCCGCCCGGTCAGCGACCTGCCCTGCGGCGAGAACGCCTGGCTGTCCCTTGTCGTCCGGGACGGCGCCCTGCTCAACGTCGCCAGCGACACCCTCCTGCAGGCCGGCGACGACGTGCTGGTCCTGGCCGACCCCGACGAGATCCCCGCCCTGGAGAGCTACTTCACCGATCCCTGGCCGGCGCCCCCGGGGTCACCACGCCGCTAACCGCGTGACCGGAGAGGACCGCGGGGCGGGTATTGCGACGCGATCCCAACCTCGGCTGGTCAGGACGTATAGGTGTATTCGTCTTCGGGAACTTCGCCTATGCTTCGGTTGATGACATACCCGACCTGCACTTGCACCACGCCTGCCGCATGAGCCGGGGCGATCACAGTAATCACGCCGGGAGTTCCACTAATAGTCGTCCCCTCTACACTCCCGAAGTAGGCCACTGTGGCTGGGTTCCCGGGAATGAAAGAATAAGTGATCGTGACGACCGTCCCGCCGCTAGTCGGCCCGCTATCAGGCGATACCGACAAGACCTGGCCATCTGAGCAGCCCCTGCACTGAGGGATCGCGAATGCACCGCTAGTAGGCCGGTTGGCGACAGCGGCGCTTGCGCCGGGCGCTAGCGCCTGAGTGAGCGCGGCCATGAAGGCAAAGGCCAGGGCTACTACCGAGATGCTGCGAAAGGGCTTCGACCTCGCGGTTGAGAGGCGGGCCGTCGCCGCCTTATAGATAGGGGTGCGAACCGGCTCGTTTGTCATTTCCCCGCCCCTTTGCTTCCCTGCGAGCCGGATCGACCCGACACGCCATCTAACGACATGTAAGCATGCCGTTACTAAAGATCACAACGGCATCTTCGGCCCAATTCGGCCGCAACTCCTTCGTTATAATTTCGTAACAGTAGCGTGCGGTTCGGGGCCCGGTGCCGCAGTCGGGGTGCCTGCATCCGCCTGCCGCGCGGGGTTGTGCGCGGCCGGGTATCGGCACCACCGGGGTTGGGCACGTCACGTGACACGCCCAAGCGGTGGCGGCCAGGTGTTGCCGTTAGCTTCGAGGGTGAGCCTGCGGGTCGGGGTTTTGGCGTATCCCCCTATAACGCCGTGGTTGCCGCAACCACGCGTGGCCGTACCCCGGCAGACACCGGGAGACAAGAGTGCGGGCGAAGGGACTTGAACCCCCACGGTGTTTCCACCAACAGGACCTAAACCTGCCGCGTCTGCCATTTCGCCACGCCCGCGACTGCCCCGCCCGGGGGCGGAGCGGATGGCGGCTGGGGTCAGCCGCACCCGTTCGGAATTCTACTGGTTTTTACCGGGCAAGGTCTTTACGGAGACGGTCCACGTGACCGGTCGCCTTGACGCCGTACATGGCCTTCTCGATCTTGCCGTCGGCGTCGATGACGAAGGTGGAGCGGATGACGCCCATGATCGTCTTGCCGTAGTTCATCTTCTCGCCGTAGGCGCCGTAGGCGGTCAGCGTGCTCTTGTCCGGGTCGGACAGCAGCGGGAAGGTGAGGTGCTCCTTTTCCCGGAACCGGGCCAGCTTGGCGGGCGGGTCCGGGGAGATGCCGAGCACCGCGACGCCGCCGGCGGTCAGCTCGGGCAGGGCGGCGGTGAAGTCACACGCCTGCTTCGTGCAGCCGGGGGTCATCGCCGACGGGTAGAAGTACACGATCACCCGCTGGCCGCGTAGCTTCATCAGCGACACCGGGTTCCCGTCGGCATCGGGCAGGGTGAAATCGGGCGCCTCGTCGCCGGGTGCCAGCCGCACTCCCGTCACTGTCCCCTCCTCTTTCCGGTTACCGGGCCGGCCGGCGCCTGGCCCGGCACGCTGGCCGCCGGGCAAGCGGAGGCCGGACACCTACGTTAGCGCATGCCGACCGGGCCGGCCGGGTTCGCGGCGGGCCGCCCGGCTCGGGGCTGGCCGCAGGCTACCCAGGGTTCCCCGGGACGCGCGGGGGGCGGCTGCGGCGCGTTGGCGAGTACGCGATCCGCTTTTATGGCAGCATGGCGATCAGCCAAGAGAAACCAACAAATCTTAACAACATCTAAAGCTCGGGGGTTATCTGATGCGTGCAGGCGCTGTTCGCCGGCCGTGGCAGGCGGCCGGGGCCGCCGCCGTCGCCGTGGCGGCCCTGGCAGGCTGCGGGGCGACCGCGACGTCCACGTCCGGCGCAGGCGCCACCCCGGCCGGGACCAGCAGCGCGGCGGGCGGGCAGGATGACGCGCTGAGCGCGGTACAGCTCGCCGCGCGGACCGCCTCGGGGGCGAACTCGGTCACCGGGACGTTGAACCTCCAGGTCACCGCGAAGCCGGGGGCGACCCCCGCACCGACGGGAAGCGGGCTGGCGGGCAACGGCGACTTCAGCGCCACCGCCGCCTTCGCCGAGCAGCTACATCCCTCGCTGCTCGCCCGGGTCGACATCAGCTCGCTGGCGGTATCCGGGACGACGCTGCCCGGCGGGCTCAGCGAGATCCTCACCCCGAGCACGCTCTACCTGCGGTCCAGCTACCTCACGCAGGCGCTGCACGTGGCCAAGCCGTGGATGACGATCCCCCTCGCCCGGCTCAGCCAGGGCAGCGGCGTCAACATCACCCAGCTACTCGGCAGCCTGACCGGGAACGGGCCGACCACCGAGTCCGGCCTGCTGGCGGGGGCCACGGCGGTCCGCAAGGTGGGCACCGGGACGATCGCCGGCGTGCCCGTGACCGAGTACTCAGGGACGCTGTCGATGGACAAGGCGCTGGCCGCGCTGCCCGCGGCCACCCGCACCCAGTTGCAGCCCTCGATCACCGCGGCCGGCTTCAAGACCGCCACGTTCACCACCTGGATCGACGGCTCGCACACGGTCCGCAAGACCGTCGTCAGCGAGTCAGGCACCGCACTGACCGAGGTCACCACCACCACGATCACCAGCATCAACCAGCCGGTGACGATCACCCCGCCGCCCGCCAGCCAGACCCAGGCGCTGCCCAGCGGGAGCCTGCCGACCAGCTAGCCCCCGGGCCCGGCTGGGCCATGGCTGGTTAGGGTGGCGCGCTGGGTTAGGGGGCGGCCAGCTCGGGCGGGAGCAGCTCGGGCGGGACGGTCTGGTAGGTGACCGGGCGCAGCCAGCGCTCGACGGCGGCGCCACCGACCGAGGTGGTCGGCGAGGTGGTAGCCGGGTAGGGGCCGCCGTGGGTCATCGCCGGGGCCACCGCCACCCCGGTGGGCCAGCCGCCGAACACCACCCGGCCCGCGAGGCGGGACAGCCGGGCGAGCCAGGCGGCGGCGCCCGGCTCGGCGCCGTCCGCGTGCAGGGTGGCGGTCAGGCTGCCGCCGAGGCCGGACAGCACCGCCTCCGCCTCGGCCGCGTCGCGGTAGCGGACCAGCACGGTGAGCGGGCCGAAGCACTCTTCGGTCAGCTCACCGCTGAGGTCAGCCGCGTCAACCTCGAGCAGCCCGGCCCGGACGGCCTGCGGGACGGCGCCGGCCGGGGCGGCGGCCGCCGCGGCCAGGGTACGCACCCCCGGGGCGGCGGCACGGGCGGCGAAGCCGGCCAGGAAGTGGTCCCGCATCCGGGTATCGAGCAGCGCTCCGGGGGCGGCTTGCGCCGCGGCCTGGGCGGCCGCGGCGGTGAGCGCGTCGCCCGCCGGGCCCGCCGGGACCAGCACCAGGCCCGGCTTGGTGCAGAACTGGCCCTGGCCGAGGGTGTAGGAGGCGACCAGGCCGGACGCGATCTCGTCGGCCCGGGCGGCGGCCGCCCGCTCGGTCACCAGCACCGGGTTGAGGCTGCCGAGCTCGCCGTAGAACGGGACCGGGACCGGGCGGGCCGCCGCGACGTCGAACAGCGCCCGCCCGCCGGGGACCGAGCCGGTGAAGCCGACCGCCGCGATCAGCGGGTGGCGCACCAGGTCGGTGCCCGCCTGGTAGCCGTGCAGCAGGCCGAGCACGTCGGCCGGCAGCCCGGCCTTCTCGGCCGCCGAGCGCAGCGTCTCCGCCACCAGCTCGCTGGTGGCCGGGTGGTCCGGGTGCGCCTTCACCACCACCGGGCAGCCGGCCGCGATCGCGCTGGCGGTGTCCCCGCCGGGGACGCTGAACGCGAACGGGAAGTTGGACGCGGCGAACACCGCCACCGGGCCGACCGGCACCTTCCAGCGGCGCAGCTCAGGGCGCGGCGGGACGGCGGCGGGATCCGGCCGGTCAACGGTCACGCCGAGGAAGGCGCCGTCGTCCACCAGGCCGGCGAAGAACCGGAACTGGTAGGCCACCCGGGCCAGCTCGCCTGACAGCCGCGGCTCGCCCAGCGCGGTCTCGGCGTCAGCGGCCGCGACCAGCTCGGCCGCGCGCGCCTCGACCGCGTCCGCCCAGGCCCGCAGCAGCACCGCCCGCGCCGGGCGGTCCGCCAGCGCGCCTGCCGCGCCGCTGGCGGCGCGGACGGCCGCGTCCACCGCCGCCGCGTCCGCCTCGACCGCCACCTGCCCGCGGGACTCGCCGGTACGGGGGTCACGGCTCAGAACCGGTTCCATGCTGGTACCTCCCGTCGGCGCCGCGGACTCGGCCGCGGCGGCTTTTGGTCTCGGTTACAGCTAACAACCCCGGCGCACTGCTGCATACCACCCGCCGGCGCCGACGGGGAGGTTTTGAGCCGGCTATTGGCCGATGAGAGGCCAGGTCGTAGATGAAAACTTGGGACAGGCTGTCAAGGTTCGTGGCAGCGGACCGGGATGCTGTCCGGTATGCAGCGTTTCGAAGGAGGTACCGTCTTCTGGAGATCAGATATCGGTTCATTCTCAGTCTCGCAACATGTTGCGGTTTCGGCGGTAATCGGTGAAGGTCCCGGGAGACAAGGAAAGCTCGGCTATCCGGTATCGGAAGAAAAATCGGTCGGTCCGGATGCTGATCGCATTCAGTTCTTCGAACGCGGGATAATCCGTCATCGAGATAGCGATCACGAAGTCTGGCTGACACCGGAGCGGCCTAATCCGGGCGAGTTCTTCTCAGCCATCCAAAATACGGGGAAATGCGGCCTGCCTGGCCGCTGCCCGAAGAGCCCTGTCGGTCCGTGGAGAGCGTCCAGGGTCCACGAACTTGCCTCTGCGATCAGCCGGCAAGATTACTCTCGGGGAGCCTTCGCGGGGAGTTCAGGTTTTCAGCCATTGAAGCGACTGGGGGTCCCAGTGTCCGGTTGCGGTTTGATTCAGCAGGGGATCGGTGAACGGTTTGACGAGGGTCAGGGCCTCGTTCAAGGTGCGGGCCTCGGTCAGGAGCGAGCGGCGAGCCTCGGCGGCGTAGCCGGATTCCCATAGGCGGCGGTCAGGCACGTCGAATGAGGCTGGCAGGTTCAGCCGGCGGCGGTCGAACTCTGAGACCAGCGCGGTGATCTGGTCTGCGGCCGGGACTGAGGCACCAGTGACAATGGACACGAGGTCGATGAGGTCGCGGTAGCGGGTTGACGGCATGCCCGCGGTTCCGTAGCGCTCGTAGGTGGCGGCTATCTTGTCGGCTACGGTGGTCCACGAGGGGGTAGGCCTGATAGCCGTGCTGGGCGACTTCCGGGATGGCGTTTTCGGCCAGCGGCGGTACGTGCTCGGGCTGCCCGGTCATGCGCAGTCCGGAACCGATCAGGTCGACGTGGAAGCCGGCCCATGTCGTGGTTCCGATGACGGAGGTGACAGGGAGCCGGATCCCGGCGCTGCCGACCGGGGTGGCGGCGCCGACGTCGAATCGAAACCAGTCGCCGATGTCGGCGGCGGCGGCGTGACGGAGGTCGGCCTCGGCGGCTGCCAGAGCGATCTCCCGGTAGAGGTCAATGTCGAGCGTGCCGCGGGTGCCGAGTTCGCGGGCCATGAGCGCGGTCGCACCCTTGACGACCCAGTTCCGATCGAACTGGTATAGCCGTTCGAGCAGGCGGTCGTAGGCGACGTGGCGCTGAAGCTGCGGCACCGTCCAGCGACTGGTTCCCGCCAGCGATTTCAGCCGGTCGGTCAGCGCGCGGCGGAAGGCGGTCGGCGTTCCGTAGCGGTCCGCGGCCGTCACGGCGCGGCCTGCTCTTGCGAACGGGCCTGGCTCATCCACCTGCTGCGGTCCGAGTCCCCGGTCAGGTCGAGAAGCCATTGCAGGAGGCTCGTGCCGTCGTTCCGGCGGAAGCCGTGGGCCGCGGCACTCGGTGCTAGGGCGGCGGCGAATTCGCCGGGAGATGAGTAGCCGCGGCGCAGCGCGTCGGCCGCGACCTGGGCCACGGCTTCGGGGTCTTCCCGAGAACGGAGCAGGTCGGCGGCGGCCCGCTGGGGCCTGGTCACCAGGAGGCCGCTCTGGCTGGCCCACTCGCCGTCATGCAGGTGGCGCACGTGAATCCGGACGTCCGGGCGGCGGGTCTGGCGCCGGGCCGGGACCGTGAACTCGTGCTGGTCGGCCGTCAGGTGCCCCAGCCCGTAGAGTGCCGCCGCCGAGCGGTGCGAGACCACGCCCTGCTCAGGAGCCCGTTCCCAGGCTCGAAGCCGGGGAGCGAGCTGAAGCCAGGCGCCCCGCAGTTCCCTGTGGTCAGGAATCGGCGCCCCGGCCAGCTGGTACACCCCCCACGACACTCTCTCCAGCACGCCGCCGGGCGCGGCAAGGCGCTCGATGGTTGTCGGCGCGAACCCGGCGTCCTCGAGCTGCCCGCGCGTCACCAGGCCCCACTGGTCCTGGGTCAGATCGCCGAGGCGTCGCAGCGATGATCCCTGGGTCATACTTCATTTTACCCCGGAACCGGGGGATCACGAAGTATCGAGGGCGACTGATGCGAGGCTGGGAGAGGGGACTCCGGGGGGGCGGCTAGGCCGGGGGGAGGGTGGCGATGATCTTGGCGATGGCGCGGAAGGCGCGGCCGCGGTGGCTGATCGCGTCCTTGTCGGCCGGGGCCAGCTCGGCGGTGGTGGTCTCCATGCCGTCGGGGACGAAGATGGGGTCGTAGCCGAAGCCGTTGCTGCCGCGCGGCTCCCGGGCCAGGCGGCCGGGCAGCACGCCGGTCGCGGTCCACACGGCTGGCTCGCCCGAGGCAGCGGCGCCGGGCAGGGCCAGGGCGGCGACGCAGACGAAGGCGGCGTCACGGTGGTCGATGTCGGCCATCTGGGCCAGCACCAGCTTCAGGTTGGCCAGGTCGTCGCCGTGCCGGCCGGCCCAGCGGGCGGACAGGATGCCGGGCATGCCGTGCAGCGCGTGCACGGTCAGCCCGGAGTCGTCGGAGACAGCCGGCAGCCCGGTGTAGGCGGCGATCGCGTGCGCCTTCAGCAGCGCGTTGTCGGCGAACGTGAGCCCGGTCTCGGCCACGTCGGGCGCGCCGGGGAACTCATCAAGGCCGACGATCTGGCTGGCCACCCCGGCGTCGTCGAGGATCCGGTTCAGCTCGGCGACCTTGTGCTTGTTGCGGGTCGCGAGCGCGATGCGGCGTTCCCCCGCCCCGTCCCGCCCGTCCGCCCCGGCCCGCCCGGCCCCGTCAGCCACCTGACGGCGCCTCGGACGGCCGCAGGGCCGCCTGCTGCAGCCGGGTCAGCTCGGCGCAGCCGGCCGCCCCCAGGTCGAGCAGGCTGTTCAGCAGCGCCCGGGAGAACGGCTCCTGCTCGGCGGTGCCCTGCACCTCCACGAAGTCCCCGGTGCCGGTGCAGACCACGTTCATGTCGGTGTCGGCGGCCGAGTCCTCCTCGTAGCACAGGTCGAGCCGCGGCTCGCCGCCGATGATGCCGACCGACACCGCGGCGACCGAGTTGACCAGCGGGCTCCCCTTGAGCTTGCCCCGGCCGCGCAGCCACTCGACCGCGTCGACCAGCGCCAGGTAGCCGCCGGTGACCGCCGCGGTCCGGGTCCCGCCGTCCGCCTGCAGCACGTCGCAGTCGATGACGATCGTGTTCTCGCCCAGCGCCTTGTAGTCCACGCAGGCGCGCAAGGACCGGCCGACCAGCCGGGAGATCTCATGGGTGCGGCCGCCGATCCGGCCCTTGACCGACTCGCGGTCGTTGCGGGTGTTGGTGGCCCGTGGCAGCATCGCGTACTCGGCGGTGACCCAGCCGAGGCCGCTCCCCCGGCGCCAGCGCGGCACCTCTTCGGTGACGCTGGCCGCGCACAGCACCCGGGTCTTGCCGAATTCCACCAGCACCGACCCCTCGGCGTGGTCGAGCCAGCGCCGGGTGAACCGCACCGGCCGCAGCGCGTCGGCGGCCCTTCCGTCTGGACGTGTCATGGCGGCCAGCTTACCGGGAAGCGTCGTCCCGGCCGGCCGGGACAGCGGGGGGGTACGGGGGGTCGTCCCCCGGGGGAAGACTGTATGCGCGCTAGCTTAGTCCCCGAGGGTGATTACCTGACCCGCGCTGGCCACGTCCAGGTCGCCGGAAAACGCGGCCGCCGCCTCCGCCCGGGCGTCGTCCCGGCTGATCCACGGCTGCAGGTGGGTGAGCACCAGCCGGCCCACCCCGGCCCGGGCGGCGTAGCCGGCCGCCTGCCGCGCGGTCAGGTGCACGTCCGCGGGCAGGCCGGGCCCGTCGAGGAAGGCGGCCTCCGACAGCAGCACGTCGGCCCCGGCCGCGAGCGCGGGCACCGCCTCGGTCTGGCCGGTGTCGCCGGTGTAGACCAGGGAGCGGCCACCCTGGGCGAACCGGAACGCGAACGTCTCCACCGGGTGGTTCACGTGCGCCAGCCGCACCTCGAACGGGCCCACGGTGAGCTGCCCGGGCGCCAGCGTACGGAACTCGAACCGCTTCATCACCCCCAGGTCGTCGCCGCCGGGGCCGTGCAGCAGGCTGATCCGCTCGGCGGTGCCGGGCGGCCCGTAGACCGGGATCGGCGGCTGCGGCCCGGCCGGCGAGTAGGTCCTGGCGATCGAGTACGAGTACAGGTCGACGCAGTGGTCGGCGTGCAGGTGGCTCAGGCACACCGCGTCCACGCCGGTCAGCGGCACGTACCGCTGCAACGCGCCGAGGGCCCCGTTCCCCAGGTCGACCAGCAGGCGGAAGCCCTCGGCCTCGAGCAGGTAACAGGAGGCGGCACTGTCGGGCCCGGGCAGGCTCCCCGAGCAGCCGACCACGGTCAGGCGCATGAGGTAATTGTCCCCAGGAAAACCCGGGCTAGCCAGCGCTTAGGCCCAGAGCTGCCCTTCCAGCTTCTGCTCGGCCTCGTCCAGGGTGCCGCTGTAGGCGCCGGTCGACAGGTACTTCCAGCCGCCGTCGGCCACCAGCACCACGATGTCCGCGCGCTCCCTGGCCTTCAGCGCCTGGGCGGCCATCGCCAGGCCCGCGTGCAGCGCGCAGCCGGCCGAGATGCCGGCGAAGATGCCCTCCTTGGACAGGAAGTCGCGGGTGCGGCGCAGCGCGTCCTCCGAGGACACCGAAAACCGGGTGGTCAGCACCGACTCGTCGTACAGCTCGGGGACGAAGCCCTCGTCCACGTTGCGCAGGCCGTAGACCAGCTCGCCGTAGCGGGGCTCGGCCGCCACGATCTTGACCTCGGGGACGTGCTCGCGCAAGAACCGGCCGGTGCCCATCAGCGTGCCGGTGGTGCCGAGCCCGGCCACGAAGTGGGTGACCGACGGCAGGTCGGCCAGGATCTCCGGCCCGGTGGTCTCGTAGTGCGCGCGGGCGTTGGCCTCGTTGCCGTACTGGTAGAGCATCACCCAGTCCGGGTGGTCGGCCGCCAGCCGCTTCGCCACCCGGACGGCCTCGTTGGAGCCGCCCGCGGCGGGCGAGGTGAAGATCTCCGCCCCGTACATGCGCAGGATCTGGCGGCGCTCCTCGCTGGTGTTCTCCGGCATCACCACGATCAGCTGGTAGCCGCGCAGCTTGGCCACCATCGCCAGCGAGATCCCGGTGTTGCCCGACGTCGGCTCCAGGATGGTGGCGCCCGGGCGAAGCAGGCCGTCCTTCTCCGCCTGCTCGACCATGAAGAAGGCCGCCCGGTCTTTCACCGACCCGGTCGGGTTGCGGTCCTCCAGCTTGGCCCACAGCCGGACGTCGTCCGACGGGGACAGCCGGGGCAGCCCCACCATCGGGGTGTTGCCGAGGCTGGCGAGCAGTGAGTCGTAGCGCATAGGAGCTAGCGCGAGCCGCCGGCCACGGCCGGGAGGACGGTCACCGTGTCGCCGTCCTTGACCGGGGTCTCCAGGCCGCCGAGGAAGCGCACGTCCTCGTCGTTGAGGTAGACGTTGACGAACCGGCGCAGCTTCTCGCCGTCCACCAGCCGGTCGCGCAGCCCGCTGTGCTCCTTGTCCAGGTTGCTCAGCAGCTCGTCCAGGGTGGCGCCGGCTCCCTCGACCGTCTTGGCGCCGCCGGTATACGTGCGCAGGATGGTCGGAATGCGAACCTCAATGGCCATGTCGTCAATCGCTCCTCGGTGAACTCGCAGTGCCTTGGCTGCAACCCTAACCGGGGCCCGATCATTCCGGTCAACCGGAGACCTTCACCGGCTCCTCGGTGACCACGCCGTCGACGATGCGGAAGGAGCGGAACTCGGCCTGCTGCTCGTCCCTGGTCGAGACCAGCACGTAGTGCGCGTCGGGCCAGCCCGCGTAGGAGATGTCGGTACGCGACGGGTACGCCTCGGTGGCGGTGTGCGAGTGGTAGATCACCACCGGTTCCTCGTCGTTGTCTTCCATCCCCTGCCACACCCGGAGGTACTCGCCCGGGTCGAACTCGTAGAAGGTGGGCGACCGGGCGGCGTTCAGCATCGGGATGAACCGGACCGGGACGTCACCGCCGGCCGGGCCTGCCAGCATGCCGCAGGCCTCGTCCGGGTGATCTTTCCTGGCGTGGGCCACGATCTGGTCATGCAGCGCCCGCGGGATAGTCAGCACAACTGCTCAGGTTACCCGGCGATCGCGCGGACCAGCGACTCCTGAACGGCGCCGAGCCAGCCGTAGACCTCGAACGCCGCCACCCGCGGGTCCTTCGGGTCGAGCCCGGTCAGCTGGTCCTCGAAGTCCTCGGTCACCGCCAGCCGCACCCCGAACATCAGCCGGACGTCGTTCAGCGCCCGCAGCCAGTCCCTGGCCTGGTCAGCGCTGAGCTTCACCCGGCCGCCCTTGGCCGGCAGCGTCTCAAGCAGCGTCATCGCGAAGTACTTCTTGGCCTCGCGCAGCGAGGACTCGGTGTACTTGCGGAACTCCCCCGCCGCCTCCGGGTCATCCTGGTAGGCGTCGGGCAGCAGCCGGGCCAGCACCGGGTCGACCGGCGCCTCCGGGGCAGGCGCGGTGGCCTCGTTGAACATCTTCTCCAGGTCGTCGAACAGGTCGGGCGTGTCCCCGCCGCCCGACGACCCGGCCGCGTCGTCCGCCGAGGCCGAAGCGGCCATGGGCGGGGCGGGCCTGTCCGGGTCGTTCAGCAGCTCGACGACCGGACCGACCAGCGTCCGCAGCAGGGTTGCCTCACCCGGCGACAGCCAGACGCTGGCGCCGCCGCCCTTCGTGGACCGGAACATCTCCATCACTCCCCGGACGGCTCAGGTGTCCTGGCGGACTGTTGCCCACAGCCCGTACCCGTGCAGCACCTCAACGTTGCGTTCCATCGCCTCGCGGGTACCGCTGGCCACCACTGCCTTGCCCTTGTGGTGCACGTCGAGCATCAGTTTCTCCGCCTTCGACCGCGGGTATCCGAAAACATGCTCGAACACGTAGGTCACGTAGGACATCAAGTTGACCGGGTCGTTCCAAACGATCGTCAACCAGGGCTTATCGGGTCTTATATCTTCCGCTGACGACGGCTGATCGACTTCAGCGGGTGCCACGCTCACTCGCTCGCACCTCCCTTTCGTAGTCTTCCACCTGTGACCAATACGGTGAACAGCGGGACAACCGCGCTGCTGACTGACCACTACGAGCTCACCATGC
>Ga0265338_10002960_pt1 | contig 24651 bp, 24 predicted proteins | sample 42126metaG_FD_193579 | JGI IMG/M metagenome (GOLD analysis project Ga0265338, IMG submission 193579) | Rhizosphere microbial communities from Carex aquatilis grown in University of Washington, Seatle, WA, United States - 4-21-26 metaG | ecosystem: Host-associated > Plants > Roots > Rhizosphere... | reverse complement strand
CCTAGGGATTTTTTGAGGGAGAAAGACCTGTTTTTTGACCTCCAGCCGGTTTTAAGAATAAATTTACCGTAGGATTGTGAAAAAGGTGTCAAAATCCCTTAACTTATCCTATTGATGATGTGGTTGCGTGAACACATTTGATGTAGTTGAAAGCATGGACGCAATTGATTGAACGCATCCGACGCTGACCATCAGATATGTTCTCATTTGGTGGATGATGTGAGATGTCATAATGATAATACAGTAGTAGAGTAAGTAGATGACACATAAAACGACTTAAAGTATTGTAAATACATATAATCATATAAACTATGCTTGACTATCAGAATGGAAAGATATTTCAAATTGTCAATGACATGACTGATGACATTTACATTGGAATAACAACAACTACATTGAAAAGGGCACTCAATGAATGCTTGCATAATAACAAAAATGAATCAAATAGAAAATTGAGAATGTTTGTTCAGAATGTAGGACGGCAGCATTTTGTTATTGAGTTGCTTGAAGATTATCCATGTTTAGCATATTTTGAACTGAGACAGCGTTCTGAATATTACATACAAAGACTGAAACCATCACTAAATATGAATCATATGAAAACTGTTCAAGACCATCAAGAATATTATTTGAAAAAGTTAGAATATGTTAGACAACATCGAAAGTTTTATCAAGAAAAGAGAAAACATATCGAGAAAACGGGATTGATTCTGATGCGTTGTTATCGTGAAATAAAACTGTTTGAAAAGAAACGTCAGGAAACAGAAGCCATGTTTGCGGCATTGTTCATATGAAATAGAAAGATATGAGCTATAGCATGTCATCATACAATGATGATATGGTACTTGTGCGCTGAATTCACAAGAAAAACATTGATAGATGACGCTGACACACTGACGTAATGTTTTTGTCAGTGTGGATGACCATGAGAGATATTCTCATTTGGTGGAAACAATGATAGTGCCTATCATGATGATTCCATCGTTGTTCTAAGTGATTAAACTCTTTAGTTCATCCTTAAGCTTCATTGTTTGATACATTGATAATAATCTACATTGATTTGGCAATGGAATGATACAACTTTCATGTTCACATCATCAAAAGCTATTGAGCTGAATTCATTTGTATTTTATCAGCAAGATGTTCCCTTGTAAACGTAAAACTTCTAGAATGTCATCCGGCGAGGACGCTGCATTGGAGTTTGGTGAATTGTTTATTTTGTATCACTTAGACATCATTTTTGGTCGAAATAGTTCCGAATCAAACCAATAAATAACAACAGGGATGTATGCCAGAAGTTGGTGTAGTCGGCTAAGTCGAACGCCTACGATTGGCATGAGTTCGAATCCCAAAGTTTGCAATTTTTAGTTATGAATAGGCGGGAAGATTGAAATTCGAAATTTGGCGGGAAGTTCAAATTCAAAAAGTCTCCGGCACCGGTGAAAATTCAAAATTGATTCCGAAAATATCTTCACCACTGAGTGGTGAGTGGTCTCGTCAGGAAAAATATCTTCACCACTCAGTGGTGAGTGGTCTCGTCAGGAAAATATCAAAGTATGAGAGAAGTCTCCGGCACCGGTGAAAATATTGACTTGTGTATTTTCTCACACGCAATTTTCGAAACCAAGTATATAAATAAACTGGAGTGATGGATTCAACAAAGATAACAACAAAGAAACTTGATACACTAACAGGATTATCAAAGAATATTCTTCATGAACAAAGGCTAATCAATAATCACATGGAAAAACTGACACATCTTCTTGAAACATATAATCGCTATGTTGTTATTCCAAAGAAGGAGATTCAATACACTGAATCAAAGCAAAGAGAAGAACTCCATGATAAAACCAGCTTGATTTTGGATATATGTGATTACACTCAATAAACGCAATTAAAACGACTTAAAAAATATTATATATTATAGTATTATATAATATAGATGTCCAAATCTAAAAAGAGTCAAAACGTGATTGTGCAACAAGATGTTCAAGAAGTGTTCAAAGATACAATCACATATCAAGACTTCCTCGAGATTTCTGAAGTCAATGAACATGACATGTATAAAGTTCACAATATTGTCTCACGTTGTTATAAAGATGTAATGATTTTCACCGAAGGCGGTTCACTGTATTATTATGATACAAGTTTGAGGATATGGAAACCTCAACAGTTAGCACTTGGAGAAGGAACAATCATTTCGAAACGTATTCAATCTGACTATGATAAACTGACACAAGATGAAAAAGATAGATGTAATGAAAAACGATTAGGCAATAAGATAGTTGAGTCATCAGCTATGATTAAGATTCGTTCTTCCAAGTATTTCGATAAAACAGTTGTAGATTCCATCAAACATGGTTTATTCATGAGTCTCATTCAGTTTGATTCCAATAATGATGAAGTGCATTTTGAGAATGGATATATGAATCTAAAGACACTGACATTTCATCAACGAAAGCGGGAACAGTTCATATCAAAAGTGAATCCATGGTCATATACTCCAGACATCATTACAAAGGAAAGTAGAGATTACATTGAAGACAACTTCTTGAAGATTTACAATAACAGCAAAGAAGTGTATGATTTCAACATGCTATTTAATGGTTATTGCATCACAGGAGAAAAGAACTTGAATGTTATGATGATTGCGTATGGAAAGAAAGCAGGAAATGGTAAAACAACTATTCTTGAGAAGATGATAAATGTATTTCCAATTTACTGTATTGAAACAAATAAGAAAGCCATTGAAGAGAACGACAAACAACATAAATATCTGATTCACATGAAAGGTGTTCGATTGATGGTTATTGAAGAAGCATGCAGTGATAAACAAGCATCCGCATCAATCATAAAACAGTTGACAGGCAATAAATACACATGCGAAATCATGTATGGAACAAGTGAAGTGATTGAAAACAAAGCGAAGATTCATATAACATGTAATGAAATGCCACGATTGAAGACAGATGAAGGAACAGAAAGACGAATCATTGTGAATTCATATGATAACAAGTTTATTACGAATGACCCAAATGAAATCAAGAAAGCACAAGAAGCTAAAAAGCGAGGTGAAATTTTGAATTATTACATGCAGGATGACCACTTTGCAACGTGTGAAGAATTACCCATTTATAAAAACACAATTGCACTTATTCTCATGGAATTCGCTAATAAGTATTACAAGCTTTACTATAAGAATAAAGCAAACTTTAAACTTGATATGCCTAAAGTAATCAATGAAAAGTCAAGTGAAATCTATGGTGAATGTGATAAAGTCAAGAAATTCATTGAAAGTAATTTTGACATGACAGGTGATGATAGAGACACAGTTGGCTATGTCGAAATGTTCAACACGTATCGTAAAATGACATATGATACACACACTCAATTTTCTACATTGAAAAATTCTATCTGTAATATTCCTGGAATAACTTACTCGATTAATGTTGAACGATTGATTGAAGGGAAACGGTCTAGAGGTGGATTCAAAGGATTGCGTTTTATCAATACTCCATACATGTTCGAAGAAACTGATAATCAAGTTAATGATGAAAAGGATAAACTTATCGAGAAGTTGAGAAATGATATCCGAGAACTTAAAAAACAGCTTGAAAAACAACAAACTGTAGTCTACAATGAAAGAGAAGGAACATTCGATGATGATAGTTGTATCAATAAGGTTGTCAAGATAAAGAAACCAAGTGTTAAACATTTTCAGAAGTTTGTTGAACAAGCTACTAAAGATAATGTTGAATTTAAGAAACGGAAACAAGAAACAGATGATGCATTCAACAAGTTATTTGCAGATGATGAAGAAAGTGATGATGAAGATGATGATAGACTACTAACACTTGACTTTGGTTTATAAATCCAATCGTTGAGGCTTCTTAATAATTCTACCCTTTCTATTTTGTGTATGTTCAACAATTGGCTCAGCCTTTTGTTGAATTGGTTTTGGTTTAGATATTGGTTTGGATATTGGTTTGGATATTGGTTTTGGTTTAGGAACAATAACTTCATCCGGTGGTAGTTTTTCATTTTCAGGAACAGCTTGTAAGTCATAAGCAGGATAGACATGTTCTCTGTTGCCATCAAGTATATACAATGGTGGTTCATTATCTTCAAGATGTATATCTGTTATCGTGTAAATCTTCTGATTCCATCGTGCATCCGTTGACCTAAACTTACCATGTAATTTTACATTTTCATCATGAACTTCTGTTGGAGCAAATTTAATGAGTCTTACTTTTTGACCAATACTTAACAATATCCCATGACCAAGAATATGATGAATATAAGGTATTTTACGTTTATTTGCTTTCTTATTCAATGCAGCAACAACAGTAGGCAAGTTCTTAACCCATTCAGTATTTGGCTTTTTTGTTTTCAACTCTTGTGCAGCTTGTAGAGTGAATAATGCTTTTCCTAATGATTGATTGCATCTCTCTACAATGCCGACAGTGTTATGTCGATTTGGTAATGCAGTGTGTATGCCAACTTTGTGGTCTTTAAAATATGTAGAAACCACACCTTTGAATTCTGAACCACTGTCAACAGTAATAATCTTTGGCATCTTAAGAACATTTCTATCATAAATAACTTCAAAACCATGCTTAACATCTTCAGCCGTCTTACTTTCCAAAGGAACAACATCACATAAACGTGTGCCTTGGTCTACAACAACCAACGCATACTTATATCCGTTGTCGTTTGGCATGTGTAGTAAGTCAGCTTGATGATACATATCTTTCGGAGCAGGTTGAAATCTAGTCATTTCATCACGTTTTGGTTTGGTTGGCTTTTTGTGTAGGTTATACACGAGTTCATGTTTCAAGTCTTTGCCATTATCACCAATGAATCCAGTTTTATAATATTCTTCTGCCATATACACTAGCCACACATAATAATCGCATGAAATTCCTTAAAATTATATTCTAATATATAAGTATATAATACTAGAATGTCCGAAGTCGCAAAGCCAGTGTATAAAACATTTTCAGAACGTTATCATCAACAGCCAGGATACAAAGAGAAATTCTTAGCAAAGGTATATGAGAAAGTTGTGTGTGATTGTGGTGAAACATTTAGTAGATGCAATCTATCAAAACATAAGAAGACAAAGATTCACACAACGAGATTGAATGATGAGATTAGAAAACGAGATGATAAATACAGTGAACTCGAAAAACGATTAAAAGAACTTGAATCTAAGTTGGACAATAAAAACGCACCACAAAAATAATTAAGTATAGTTTCTTTAAGTCGTTTTTAAGTGCGTAAATACTTAAAGATTTATTATCTAATATAATATTATATAAATCATGGAGTTCGAAAATCAATCATTCGTTATTGGAAAGTATGAAATCAATTTTAGCCTTGGATTTGGAGGACGATTAGAAATTGATGTAAACCATCTTGTTGATGAACTGAAATACTGTGGACATGTTGAACAATCACAGAAGCGTGTTGGTTGTATTGTTGAGTTCTATTATACATTCACTGTTTACCGAAAATATGAAGATTATCGGATGACAAACATGTTCAATGGATGTAAAGTGTTCTATAATGAAAAGCTAGATGCACATGAATTAATGCAATATGTTATGAAGAATATTACAATTTGGATTAGTGTATTGGATAGAAAGAATAAACTAAATTCGGTAATGAAGACATTGATGGCACACAGTAAAATCATACCTAACATTCGAATTCAGAACAAGTATTCAAATGTCATTGATGAAGTGAAGCGAAAAGTGTTAGCAAAGCGTGTGGCAAATGATAGCTTTGATGGAATCGCACGATACTGTGGACATCCTGATAGAATCTACAACTTATGCTATTCAGAATGTGAAAAGCGTGAATTTAAAGAACTGTATGGATTCTAAATTGTAAACCAAATTCATAGCATCAAAACTGATGCCACGAATCAAACGCACCACAAAATTAATTAGCTATAGTTTCTTTAAGTAGTTTTAAGTGTGTAAATACTTAAAGAAATATTATCTAATATAATATTATATAAATCATGGAGTTCGAAAATCAAAGCCAGCAATCCGAAGTATCAATTTATGACGAAACATTAAGCAATGCATATGATGAAACAGATGAACATGCCAATGATGATAATTACTATTTGGACTTTCATACTGGTGAATATGGCGCATTTACATGGACAGATAGACATGGTGAATTCCACATGACACCGCATTATTGGTTTGAAACAATTGATGACTTGGATAACATTGATGACTTTGTGCATGAAGAAGATGACATATACATTCGTTGTGATAAGAGCGATGCCATGAAGAGCCATCCAAACAATAAAGAATATCTTGAAAGAATTTATGGTCAGGATTTCACACTAATCCCTTATTACAACATGTATATTGGAAGTTGTAAATATGACTTTGGTGTTGATTGTAAATTGTATTACGACAATGACAAATTCGTGATAATTACCTATGTAGACATTGACCATCCAGGATATGATGATTACGCTGTTGATAAAATCATAAAAGTTCAATTAAATGAGTTCAACAAGGATAATATCATTAAATTGCTACACACAATCGCATTACAATATTCTGATGACCTATTACAAAAGAACAAAGAAACACTAGCAAAGCAAACTACATATGCCATTCACGAAGAACTAATCAAAATTACATGCCATCCAGATAGAATCCGTGATTGGGTGTATGATGAAGATGAAAAACTTGAATTCAAAGAACTGTATGCATTCTAAACTGTAAATCAAATTCATAGCATCAAAACTGATGCCACGAATCAAACGCACTGAAACTATTTGCAAGTATAGTTTCTTTAAGTCGTTTTAATTGCGTAAATTACTTAAAGAAAAAATAATATATAATACTATTATATAGCCATGGCAAAGAAAGCAAAACTTATTAAAGCGGTTGCATTACCGATTAAATGGTCAACTGCGACGGGGAAAGTTGTGAAATACACATATAAAACAAAAGAAAAGAAAAAGATGAATTTCGATGAACTCACACAACAGGCAAAAGCTGATATCAAAACCTTGACAAAGACTCATAAATCAAAGACAACTATGTATCAACTGTCTGTTAACTTTGGAACAATTGAAAAACCATTATGGATTGCAACTCAATTTCATTATGGTGATGAGTTTACTGCTGCATCATTGTATCAAATGATTGAAGACGGTGAAATTAGTGGAAAAACTACTGGAACATTGAATACTAACGATATCTCAGAGTTCAAAATTTATGCTGCCGATTATGGATTAGCTAGTGGAGGAAATAGTAAATACAATGATTGTTTATACAAGTGTTTGTCGAGTGCTTTAGGTGATAAATGTCCATGGACAAAAGCTAAATCATTGAAAGAATATTTGAGTCTAAATCGGTGTGATAAAGTTGGACTTGATGAGCTACCGATGATTGAGAAGAAGTTAAAGTCAATTGGTTATCACATTAATGTTATCGGTGTTGATTCAGAACATTCATATTCATCTCAAACAAATAAAGGCTTACCAATCACATTATCGTTGAATGATGAACATTATGAATTCCATGAAACGAAAACAAAGGATGATAAACTGACGTTCGGAGTATCAGATAAAGAACGTAAACCATTAATCTACAGAAAGTTGAATAAAGATGAATTTGAAGTGTATGATGGCATTACGGTGTCGAAAATCACGAAGGATAACTATAAGATACTCAAAAATAGACCATATGGAACTGATTACATCCTTGTTGCATGTGAGGAACAGTTGAAGTATGAAGACAGTGATGATTACTATAAACCAACGTTGAAACAATCATATGACTACTTCATTAAGATGGCTGATGAACTAAAAGAAGCAACTAAAGATTTTAAAAAGGAGTTGCAAATCAATTTGTATATCACTGGAGAATACACAACAACAGCATCAAAGTTGTTCGAAGTGTTTGTGAAACATATTATTCCTGATGATATTGACACAATTGAAGCTCAATGGATTGAAGATGCATCATTTGGTGCTGTGTTGTATTCAGAAGATGGATACATTGGACCGGCATTTAACTATGATGTTAACAGTCATTATCCGTCAATCATGTCATCAGTTCATTTTCAAATTCCAATCAGAAAACCAGAATACAAAATGTTGACTGAATTACCTGAAGTGTTAGCCTGTGGAATCTACAAATGTGTGATTTCACACGAACCTGGAGTATTCTTTAGATACAATGCAAAGAACACATACACAAACATCGATATCAATTCTGCAAAAAAGAAAGGTTTGAAAGTTGAACTGATACAAAATGGATTTAACAATGCATGTGTGTATGTTGGTAAGAATGTTAAAATGACTGGTTCACAATTGTTTAAAGATTTCGTTGAGCAATTGTATGCATTGAAATTGGCTAAAGTGAAAGGTTCAAAACGAATTTTGACTTGTTTGTGGGGATATCTATCAATGATGAGCACAATGAAAGTAGTTATCAATGAATCGGATGAAGAAGGATATGAACTCTATGAGGGTAATAAAATCAAGCATATCATACCAGTTGATGATGAACATGATACAATCATCCATACCAAACGAAAAGCATTCAGATTTCCATATGCGAGAATGAAACCATTTATGCTCGCAAAAGGACGAGAAAAGATATTAAATATCTGTGATAAATACATGGACGACATCGTGAGAATTCATACTGATGGTTTCTATGTCAAAAGAAAGATTGATGATATCAAATTAGGAACAGAATTAGGAGAATTGAAATATGAAGGATTTTGTCCAGTGTATCATGTAAATAATGTTATTCATTGCACAGGTAAGTTCAATTAAACCTAAACTAGTTAATCATGTTTGAAACATGATTAATTAATGCATTACGCCGTTTTTGATAACCAACATGTTGAGTCAATTGGACAACTAGCACCATTTTTGAGAACATATAACTTAACTATAGTATTAGAACTAATCTTTTGAAGATAAACTCCATTAGCCAATAGAACATAAATGGATGCACTTGATAAATTGACCAATTCAAACACTGAACCAATTGGACAACCATATGTGTATGGAAGCATGACTGTCGCAGATGTCGAACCAGTAAATACAAATCGTTGATTCTGTTGTCCAATAATGGTTATAGGAGACACTAACCAATCGGATGGCGTTGTTCCATTCGTATTTAAACATGTGATAAAACATCCATCACCTGCATTAGGTTCTGATAATACAACAGAAGTATCTGATGACTTAATTGTCAACGAAAAGCTACTATTGTTTGTGATAATATAGCTGAATCCTTCTGTTGCATTCGATGGTAATGTTATCGTTGATGCACTACCTGAACCTAAAACATATTCAAATGGACTTGAAGCAGTTGTCAACGTAATTGATGTCGAAACAACATCACTCTGTGGCAATACAGCTGAACGCACCCATGCAGTTGAAGATATACATGTAAATAGCCACGTTCCTTGTGTTCCGACAGTTCCTGAAAATGTAGTTCCATCACTATTATAAATGGTTCCTCCAGCAGTAATTGATGGCGTCAGTGAATTCGAAAAAGACGAATGATAACCAATGTAAATCGAACTACCTAATGTATAATTGATAGGGAATGTAATGTTTGTATATGAATTCGCATAAATAACGTAGAACGGTAATGTAGTGTTATTTAGTGTAAATGTTGTCGTCCCTGTTGTTTGACTTGTTGATACAACTGTTAAAGTTCCGCTATTTGTGTAAGCCGTGTTTGTGTAATTGAAATTGTTTGTGCTTAAAGTCGATATTGTAATAGATGTCCCAGTTGCGACTCCTAAAGATGGATTCGTCAGTATTGGATTTGTCAATGTCTTATTTGTTAATGTTTGTGTATCATTAATACCAACAAATAATGATGATGGAATTGCTAAACTATTGATTGCATTTATCAATGGATTCGTGATACTTTTGTTTTGTAATGTTTGTGTTGCTTGACTTGTTATTACTGTATCGGATGATGTAGGAAATGTCATTGTTGTTCCATCTGTTCCGTGCAGCGTTAAACTATTGCTTACTGTCAATGTTTTATTACTAGCCAGGGTCAATGTTGCAGATGTTGTTGGAGTTATGTATAAGCCATTGATATCAATTGTATCGATTTCACTAGCATTAATCGTCGTTGCATCAAAATTACCTTGATTATCGAACAAGTTGCTCATCAAACCACTCAATGTGCCATAGTTTTCTGTTGATGTCATTACTATATAGTATGCAAAGATAATATAAATTAAACTGACCATGCACTACCATTGTATGATGATATCTTGCCTAATGTTGTGTCATATACAATCATGCCTGCAACCGGAGATGCAATTGCTGATTTTTGTGTTGTTGTCATTGTTGGTATTCTCAATGCATTTGTCGTTGATGTCATATTTAAACCTATTGGAATAACTTGTGAATTGATTGCTGTATCTAAAACATTTTGACATTGAACTAACCAACCAATATTTTCCGGTGATGCAGTATTATCAACAAATGTAAAGATAAATGATGATTGGAATGGCATTTGCGAATAAATAGTCGTAGAATCATTAGCTATAATATCAATCGTTGCAGATGAAACATTATTGATACAAAATGATTTACCCAGAAATGTTGATGTGATAGATGGTAATGTTATTTGCATTCCGCTAGCGACACCATATACATTTGACAAGTATGGTGTATTATTATCAAATGAAGCAGTTGACATGCTTGTGTTCAGTGATTGATATGAACCAAATAATACAGATGCCGGATTGTTTGATGTGTAGTAAACAAGCCAACCTAGATTTTCAGGTGATGCAGTATTATCGACACATATGAGATTCATAAACTGATTTGGCTTCGAATTTGGAACTAGCACAGATGAATCACTACATATGACTTGACAGTCTGAAGAAACGTTCATCAAACAAAACGTTGGACCATTAGCTACTGTTGATAAAGCTGGCAATGTTAATATAATTGGAGAATTCGCATAGAGATTCTGATAGTATGGACTCGCTGATGTTAGTGTGATAGATGTTGATGTAGTTGTTGTTATTGCATTAAATTGTGATTGCAATGATGATGTGTAGTTTTTGATAAAGTTATTATTTTGAGGAGATAGTAAACCATTTCCTATCATTGTAATTTCAACATTGTTTCTTCCAGATAATAAGCAAATTAAACTTGAATCACTACCGTTAATTGTAATTATGCTATCTGATTCATTGACGATATTAAAACATTGATTTGGAGACATTACTGAAGCAACCGGCATTACAATAGTCTGTGGGCTATTACCAGAACAGATTTGCTTTTGTGTTGAAGTTGCTGTTAATGTTGTCGTAGTGCCAAGTAATTGAATGTTCGATGAATTGATTACGTTATTGTTTGATGTCATACGTCCTACGACAGTTGCATTGCCTCCAATGTTAATATTTTTCGCGATGCCAATACCTCCACTAGATATAATTGCCCCTGATGAAGTTGTTGTAGAGTCTGTCGCGTTTGTTGACGTTATTACACCTCCTGTTGTTAATGAATCACATGTTATTGCTCCACAGAATATTGAACCCGTAGCGCCGATACCACCAGACACAATTACAGAACCTGTTGTTTTTGAAGTTGATGATACTGCTGAAGCAAAAGTAGTTGAACCAGTATTAATGTTATAATTTTGAGAAACTTCATTTACACTCCATGACGAAGCATTGTTGTTTACTGTTGATATACAAGTGATAACCACGTGAATATTTGCAAGCGCATTAATCACAAGAACATTCGTTGATGTTTGGATATTTAGAAATACAGTTGTATTGTTGATGATACAATATGATGTTCCAACACTGATTGTTGATGTGCTCGGTAGTAATATTGTTTGAAATGCTGAACCTGTGAATACTTGATAGTAAGTGCTTGATGACGTCAATGTTGTTGTTCCATTGTTTGCTACTGTCGATGTTAAGCTCTTTGTTGTATTTAATGAGTTGATAACACCACCAACATACAAATTCTTTGCAATTCCAACTCCTCCGCTTGTGATTATACTACCAGATGATGATGACGTTGATTCAGTTGTGTTTGCAACTGTTAAGATACCACTCGATGAAATATTCGCTGAAGTAGATGAACCAACGTATAATGCTCCACTTACACCAACACCACCAGAAACTTGAACTGCGCCAGTTGTATAAGAAGTCGATGCCGTTCCTGATGCAATGATAACATCACCGGCTGAATCGATATTTGAGTTTAATGTTGATGTCCATGATGATGGCGTATTACCCGAAGCTACCAAACAAGTAATAACATCCCGCATACCCGCCTGTAATTTTTGAATCAATGAACTTGAAGATGTATTAACTGTCAATACTCCTGTGCTGTTATTGATGAACATAAACGATTGTCCAACTGTTAATGTTGTAGTTATTGGCATTGTTATTGTTTGATTTGATGAACCAGTGAAGACATTGTAGTAATTGCTTGCATTTGTTAACGCAACTGTTGAGCCTGATGTCGTAAATGTTGAAAATCCGTAAATTGGTGTTCTCATTGTTTTGTTAATGAGTGTTTGAGGTGTATTCAATGTGCAAACTGTATCAGATACTGCCGGAAATGTGTATGTATTGCCATCAACAAGAGATGAAAAGCTGACATCATTATTTATGCCGATTGTTTTGCCATCTGTCCCGATAACATTGATACTATTGGAAACGGTAAATGTCTTATTACTTGCGATTGATAAGGTTGATGATGTTGATGGTGTGATGTATAATCCGTTGATATCAACAGCATCATTTATTTCTTGAACGTTGATAGTTGTGGCATTGAAATTCCCTTGATTATCAAATAAATTGCTTAACAAACCTCCTAATGTTCCATAATTCTGAGTTGATGTCATTATGCTTAAGAGACTATATAATACACAAAGATAAATTAATTTATATCAATAGTATTTGATTGTTTGTAATAATGTATCTTGGCATTGACTTATGGATGTATAAGAATCCAAACATTTTGTAGTCTATGTCTATGACAGTCTGTAGCTCTTCCTTTGATAAATCAATGTATGACTTTATAAACTTCTTTACTGAGTTCATATTGGCAGATGGAAATAATACATAACTATCACATTCAAAGATAATATGTCTTGTCTTAAAATAATTTGTTGTTTGATGGTTGATAACAATAACATCAATGCCTGCTTTTCGTCCATGTTCTAAACATTGTCGTAATAACATGTCAATAAATACATACAGTTTCTTGTTCACAGCATCGTAATCGTCAAATATTAGTATCTTATCTTTCAATGCGTCGATAGTGATGGTTGTTGCAAACAGTGGATTATTAACATTAATTTGGATGAACGGGTCTTCGACATTATCTTGTGGTGGTTTAACAAAGTGTGCAAATGCAGGGTCTAAACTGTCTGTAGTTGTCATCATAACAATTTGTTTAACTGGTCGTTCTTTGGTTTCACGAATATTTCTCAATTCTCCAGCTAAATACGATGCAAATGATGATTTTCCAGAACCAGCAACACCACTGACATAACCAGCATATCGTTGATTGCTAGCAATGTTTATGTATGGTATCACATTGAATTGTCCATTATTCAGGCTAATATTCCTTACACGTTCATTCTTTGGAACATTAAAATTTACATACAACTTTTGTTTGTTCAACTGTTTATTTGTCGAAACAACTTTGGCAATTGGATAGTCTTTATCGTGTGTGAATGTTAAACTCATAATTGTGTTATATATTTGTATAACATAATTATTTATATATCCTTTGTCAATACTGCAACAAGTTCATCTGGGTTCAATCGAGTAGATTTTGTCATCTTTGTGATGTATTGGTGATATTTAGAATTAGTCATATGAGAATTTTGAAGACGAAAGATAACATGACGTCCACATGAATTCATGTCTTTTGACCATTTTTCATACCGATTCGGATTAAATGATACGTTGTAATTGGAATTGTTTAGCAGTGTTCTTAATGGAGTCTCGCCGTTCAAATAGGATAAGTATTTACAGTCTGGTATTTCGTCGTCTGGTTTTAATCCATAAGGGTCAAAGAATATGACATTTTCAAATGTTTGTCTGAACAAACAACACCAATGACCACTAGTTTCACTTGTTGTTTGATACAAAATTATGACCTTACCATGTGGATTTAATAACTCATCTAGTGAGTTCATCTTGACGACATCAGAATACACGACTACTTTTACTTTTCCTTTCAATGCATCAACCATCTGTTTACCACTCAACCGTTGATTATCCAATTGTTTTAACTCTTCTCTCAAATGCATGCTTTATATATATGGAATAGATTAAATTTATCCGTGCAATAGTCCGGCTCCAATTGCATTTCTTACACTATTTAAGGCGGATGCTGTGCCTAATGTTCCAGGAGTTTTAACAACTGACCCAACAACATTTGCAATATCAGAAAGTCCACCTATTCCAGGTTTGATATAGGAATTCCATAATTTAGATAAACTGAATCCTCCACCATGCATTTTAACGATTTTTCCACCACGATGATGACGTTTCATTTGCCCACCATCTGTGTTAGTTAGATTTACAACTCCAGATGATTCATTCTGTTCTGCTTCAACAATGTCCTTTTCAACGATACCAACACGTAATTCCATTTGTTCAGGTGAAATGAGTGCAACACCATCAACAACATACAACACGTTAAATTGATATCTCCAAGCTGCATCAGCTGGTGCCGGATTGTTCAAGTAATTGAAGTAGTCAGCATTATCTGTTAGAATGTTATTTTTAAGCGTAAATGATATGGTTATAGGAAAGTTTACTGCAGCACCAGCAACATATCCACCAATGTCGCGTGCAACATCCACACAGAATACAGAGCCTAATCTGAAGTCGTATTGTTGGAAGTTCATTGAATCTAAACCGTTATCACAAGCTAATTGATACATTTGACGTTTCTTCATTCCTGATAACAATGCTTCTCTATCTCCAATCTGAATTTTAAGAGTTTCAATTGTTAAAAACCCATCTGCGTCTGTATCAGTTTTATCATTCTTTAATCGTGATGCCCAGAAGTATATTTTGTTTGGAACATGGTCAATGTAATCAGTGCTCATTGTTGTTTCGGCTAAAGTTGCTCCTTGTGCTAAAGCGGCGATTGGTTGCGTTTTCAGATAATATTTAGGACATGGAACTTTAACTACTTTTGGAATAGCAACAGACGGTTTCATCCAATGTAAATATAGCGACAGATTCCCTTGTGTTGTTGGTAATGTTGGTGTATATGAAAATCCAGCTGATTTAGCAGGGTTCAGTGAAAACATTCGTTTCAATGTTGAATTGAATGATAGTTTGACACGCATGGTTCTAATATTTGATAGACCAGATTGTTCTTCTTCGTTAAATAATGGATGTTGAAGAGGCTCCACAATTTCATCCCAGGTTTTCACAATTGGTGTATTATCATATGCTGTGTTATCCACAGTCCATGACAACATCGCACGTGTGGCTTCAGATGATAATGCAGGAACAACAGAAAATGGAGAATCTCTTGATGATGCAGGAAGTTTAGCATATGCATTTGCTTCGTCTAATTGTGATGCTCCGAAGCCCAGATATTTCTTTCGTGATTCACTGTTTGTGTTAAATCGAGATAATGCAGGAAGGTAGTTGTTTGTGTTGTATCCTTCAGGAGTTTCATTAATTTCTACAATACAAGTATCAATCAGTTGGTTAATACATTGATATCTAGGAACAACATTGTTAATGTTTGCTTTAATATCAGCCCCATGTGCCGCAGCATCAGCCCCGGTTGTTGATGCCATGCTTACATTTAATCCATTCATACGAATTAACACACGACTGTCTAAAATCATGTTGGTTCCACTTGATTTGATGACGACTTCTGCGCCAGACGTATCAAATGTATCGAAATCAACCTTAGTCCACCATTCTCCATCAGGACCTCTGACATGCTCACGAACAACTTCACCGACCACTGACTGTTGAAATAAATCATAACCATTCACATTGTGCACTTTATCGCTCATGATAATCTATATACTTTTATTTCATAAATTAATTTTTCATAAAAATGGATTAAAATATAAATAATCTAGATTATTAGTATATTAATGGAATTTACAATAGACGATGAACTTGAAACAATATGTCCAGTAAAGCAGAAGTATAGATGTGATAAATGCAATAAAGAGTTCAAGCGATATCAACACTTGACGCAGCATATGAACAATAAGTATTATTGTGATAGAATAATTACTCAAAAAGAAGTTCTTGATAAAAAACTACAGTTTGCAACCACACAATACGACAATCTATTGAAAGTTATCAAATCACAACCAAGGATTGAACTGTATAAGTTGCTTATCATGTATCGAAATGTTTACAACTATTGTTATAAGATACGATGCTACATTGAAAAGATGAACTTACCAGAAAATGACAAGAAAGCAGCCTTAAAAGGTTTCAATGATTATTATGACATGGTTAAAAAATTAAATATATAGTCATAGTATATAATTGAGTATGGATAATGAATACTTTAACATATTGCTTCAGAATACCACATCATCGGTCCAAAAAGTTGTCAGTGAAAATAACCTTAAATTTCCAATTATTCGTGATGCCAGTCAGTATGAATTAGGTATAACTAAATTTGCTTTACCAGTCCAATATATCGAGTGCTTTAAGATTAGTGATGCATCACAGTATCAGATTACTCAATCTCAGTTAGTCCCTGTTTATACATCATCCGGGGGAATTGATGATGTTAGCAATGTGTTGTTATCTACTACAACCAGTTTATTAGATTCAAATGCGTATCCCATGATAAATCAAGAAGATGTTATCGAAAATGTCAATAGAGCATTCATGAGAGTTCATAGAGATTTCATTGCCTTGTATAATCCATATTATAGTAATGTTCAAACACAAACGGTTGCTATTAACTATTCTGATGCAGCCACGTATACCTCTGCAACAAACTTCAAATACACTAAACAATTTTCATTCGCTAATACCAGTCCAGCAAATTATTCAAACTTAGGATATTTAACCGTCAGTTTATCACTTTACAATGAAGATTTCTATGTTCTCGGAAGTCATGGACACACGAATATGACATATGAAGTGTTTATCACAGACCAAAATTCAAATACTGTGCAGTTATTCTCAAATCATCAGACACAAAATGGTAATTTGGTTTTTTCAAGTAGAACTCAGCAAACTATTGTTTTCGATGACTCATACATAAAATCATACGAAGACCAATACAATATCAATGTAGTTCCTGCGGTTAATAGCACAACCTACTGTCATCCACGCAATTCGTTCATTAGTTTCTATGATAAAGTTCAAACTGGTGGCAATTGGACTTTAACTGTCATTGCATGTCAACCAATCAAAAATGAAGTCATAGTATCTGACCAAGCGTTTCCGTTTGTTGATGCAACGATAACAGCCTATTTTGTGCCTACATATAGTCAAAGTCTTGGTCATGCTGTTTGTAAACCTGTTTACGTTGATATTGCTCAACAAAATGGTTCGAACTTTCTACGTTTGAATATTGATGAAAAGGCTGCATATCACAATGCTCGATACTACTTATCTCCGTCTTTAAATAACATCCTCGGATTTGAGAGCGTGTTCTATTCACCTAATTACATGTTATCATATGGACAAGTTATTTATTCTTCTCAAACAGATATGTATATCCAAATTATACAACGAGTTAGCACATTATTCAAGATGATAAGCATTCGAGAAATTCAATTCATTACGAATAATATTCCTACTCATGGAGAAATTACAAACGATAATCTCAAGTCAAATAGTGTTATTGCATCATTTAATCCATCAACGAACACTCTAAAAGATATTTATGAATACTATAGCACAAGCTCGTGGCGTTATTATTCACTACAAAATTCTCAACCTATTGACATCATTGATATTCGTGTTGATATTCTTTACAGCACAGGAGAAATAGAGACCGCTACGATTCAACCTAATGAAACATTCCAGTGTCAATTACACTTTAGAAAGAAATTACCATATATCATCAGGTAATATTTTTTTTATGTCATATAATAATATAAGCGTAAAGTTATGGAAAAAATATCTGCATTACTTTGTGAACAGTCGTATAGAAAACAGAATGCACAGTTGAATGTCGAAGGATATGCTTTAGATAATACATTTTCAAAGGATAATGCCGTTGTGTATGTTGACAATAAAAAGAAGATTGTAATAATGGCAATTCGTGGAACTCAACTCACGAACAAAGAAGACATTCATGCTGATATCAGTATTATTAAAGGAAATTTCGCGACATCAAAGCGGTTCAAAGACTTGAACAAACTATTTTCAGAAGTCAAAAGTAAGTATAGCACATATAAAATTGATTTGACCGGTCATTCACTTGGAGCAAAAGCTTGTATCGAGTTATTGAATCAACATACTGATAGTATAAACAAGATATATCTTTTTAATGCAGGTGCAAGTATCAGTGATTTAGTAAATGGACTCTTCATGAAGTTGTTCGCCAAACTTGGATTATCTCATGCCAAAAAGATGAAACAAAAGACTGTTATTTACCACATTATCGGAGACCCTATTTCGTTCTTTGCTAGATTTCATGCTGCCGAACATCATAATATCAATCCGACACAAGTAAACACGCATTCATTAGATAACTTCACTAATTTGGATGATGCATTGAAAGCAGCTGGTAATAAACCAATTGATGATGTTGTTAAGGATACAGACTCATCAATTGAAGGTGGAAAATTGAAGAAACCAAAGAAACAACGTAAGCCAAGAAAGTCCAATGCAGAAAAGACGGTTAAAGTTGAAGAGAGACCATCACAATTTGATTCAGTGATTGCAATGCGAACACCAGTAAAACAACGTGTATTCAAACAGAAACGGATTACACTTACTGATATTTCTCCAAATAAAGATATTAAGTCTTCACAACCTTCAACATTGACAGGAGAATTGAAATACTTAAACGGTGTTCTTGTTTCCACTGGAAAATCCAGAAAGAAATATCAATTACATCAGCAAGATATGTATGATGCTAATAAAGCAATCAATGATACCATTAGTAAAGGTTATAAACAGTATTTGCAGTTCATGGTTAATCCTACTTTGCTTCAAAGTCAAATAGAAACACGAAGTTCACAAGCAACATTACAATATCTACAAGGATTCAAACCAATACCGGAAGGATTGATGCCAATACATAATACAACACTCTTACAATCTATGTATAATATTTGTAAGGATAAAGCATTTGATGTAATGGAAGTGAGCCCGTATGGTGAATTCACTGCGTATTTATCACAGTATCAGATAAATAATGATTATCGCAGAAAGAAACATTTGTTATGTAGCTTTGCTAATGTGAGACATTTGATAAACGAAATATCAAGTTCCGATGTTCAAAACTTTGGCATGCCAGCCATGAATAATATTGTTCCAAAGTCTGATTTCATTTATGCCAACTTGGCTAATTTTGACAATAGATTAGACATCACAGTTTTATTCAAGCTTATCAAAACCATTGGAAAGAAAAACACTGTATTATACGTCCTATCATGTGAATCGATGGGTGATAATATTAGAGGGTTTTGGCAGTATATAGGATATGACTTATTCAAATCAATGTTTAGTAATTACTATGACCGCGATGACAACAGACTGCAAGAACTATATCAGAGCATTGTGGGTAGTCGTCAAAACGTCAATGTCAATGTCAACGTTCAACAACCACAACAACAAGCACATGAACCATTACATGAACCTATAAACCCTAAAGAAGAAGAACCTCAAATCATTCATGAGGATGTTTCGCCATTACCACCACCATTACCACCAATCGAAGAAGCATCTAAAAAACAAGTTTACTATAAATGGATTAATGAAAGTAATGATGTCAAATATGTTTATATCACGGCTAAGCTCTTCCATAGAGCAGCTGAACTACAAACTGGAACTAATGATGATATCGTATATCCATCGATATTCAAGTATGATAAAACGTATATAACTAAATTAAAACAGATTAAAAAAGTGCAATTCTCGTCTATGAAAGCCGTTTATGCTATGAATGCAAGTGAATTCGAAGATACAATCAAACCAAAAGCGATGGATAATAAAAAACCAGCAAAGTATATTGAATTTGTAAGTCCTGATGACCCAAACGCTAGACCTATCGATATCAGTAATGTTTTAATTCCTGAAGTTGAGAAAAACGCGCTGATGTCAACTGGTTCATCATTAGTCGGTTCATCACTCGTTGGTTCTGGTTTAAATGAAGATTTAGTCATGTTCAATACACGCCATAACATTAAATCCATTCAATTTGTTGGTAAGAGTCATTACGACTTTTTATATCAGCTCCAAATATAATATTCTTTATCTATTGTATAAATGCCGACATTAGCAGCAATTCTAAATCAACATAAGCGTAAGTTAAACCAATGCCAAAAACAATTACGCCAAAGCACAAATCAACTTGTTAATCCTCATCGTTCAGTCAGTGATGTCATTGATAAACTTAAGACATCAACAAGTGTGTATGACATTCCGGATATCACTGTCTCCGACTATGATGTTGATAGAACAAATGAACATGAACGAATAGCTACTCTAAAGAAACGAGTGTCAAATACAAAACTCAAGATTGATAAACATGTTGCGATAGATGAACAACCTACAATGATTAAGAATCCCATTATTAGCAAAGCAAAATATAAAAAGTCCACGTAATATAATAATGGCTGACGTTTCAATCATAGTAATTTCATTAGGCTTGCCTGTCATCACTGGAATCATATATACAATACATCGCATCAAATCATGCAATACTCTATGTTGTGAATGTGAACAAGTCGTTGAATCTTCACCAAGACGAATCGCACGACCAAAAGCTTATTTCGCAACAGATTCTCAGTTAATGTAAACAAATATATAGATTCTGTTAATTTTTTTCTCACCATTATTTATACTTATATGAGAGACGCATCACACTTAAAAAGATGGAGAGATTTAGCTGTTGATTTTGCAAAACGAAAAAATATTTCGTATAAAGATGCCTTGAAATCTGCTGAACTAAAAGCGGAATATAAAGGTGAAGTTCCTAAACCAAAAAAAGCACGTGCTAAGAAAGCATAATTTTAAATTTACATAAAGTTATCAATCATTGATGACTTTATTGCTTTGATTACTGGTTCATGAACTTAGTGTGTTTCTGAATTGCTAATGTATGTCGCATTTGATTGCGTTTATGAACGTAAATGTCTGCAATTATCTGATACTGTGCATCTGTAAACACATCACATGTATTGTCATCTCTTGTTTTCAAGTAGCTTTCAACACTGTGTGAATACGATTCAAATGACTTCAGCAAACATTTCTTCTCGTTAGCAATGAATAACAACACAATCACAATACCACTTCTTAACTCTTGAACTCTGATTTCATAATCTACACCATTGAGTAAGAAGTTCTTGTAGTAAAATGATTTGCCTTTGACAGGTGGAATAAACTTTTCATAACCGTATTGTTTGATGTTCTGTAATTGCGACATTTTCTTATATTATTATATGAGAAAATATACTTTTTAAGTTGGTATAATGCGTTTTAATTGCACTTGAAACACTTCTTTACCTTTTTGAAAACGGATGAGTTAGCAATCACAACAATCTCATCTATCAGTGATGGAACAATGGCATCAGCGAACTCAAGAGATAATGCTAATTCATTAGGGTCAGATATCGCTTTTTGTAGTACGCTGTTAACTACTGAAATAACTAGGTCTTTCTTGTCAGAACCTTGTAGCAGTTTATAGTTGAGTTCTAACCATGATATTACTTTTGGCAATTGTGGAATAACATCTGAAATACTTTTGATATCAACATCTTTGAATAACGCATCAACTGCTTGAGATGCAACAGATTCTTGTGTAATCAACTTTACAACCATTGTTATGATATACTATATGATGCGATTATTATTTTATTTATGATTCGTTAATTGAATGATTGATTGCAAAAACCTCTTGTCAGCCTGTAAGTCCTTTATTAAATCTTTCAAAAACTGGTTCTCACTTTGTATTAATGCTAATTCTGTCGGAGATATTAATGACATTTGATACTTTATATATGGTACGGTTGAAGGAATTTCCATTTTATATACTATAATGAGAAATTTTATTTTAGTTGAAGATATCGCGTTGAAAGTGCTTTGATTGTTTGTTTAATCGGGTCAACCTGTTTTTGAAGTTCAGCTTTCATTTCTGGTGTTATACTTTTGTGATTGCTAGATAACTTTCGGTTCAATGCTGCAAGTTTACCTCTTTCTGATGTTATCGTTTGTTCTAGACTTGCTTTTGATTCGGGTTTGCTGTCTTGTTTGTAGTCGATGTTAGACTTGCTGTTCTTCGCCTTTGATACAGTTGTCTTCTTTAATTTTCCACCTTGTAATACAGTATCCACAGTTGTCCCTAGATTAGTAATCTTATCTGCTATCTTGCTTAATCCAGGAAGTTTATGAAATAACTGATTTGCATCTTGGAGGATGAACAATTTTGCTTCTTCTGTTAGCGCGCCGTTTGCTTGTAATACACCCATGATAAAATGTTGACAATTGCGAGTATGTGCTGAATACAATAGAAAGTTATCCTTTCCCATATGTTGTTCAGTTTTCTTGAGTGCTTCATTGAGAGTTATTGATGGAAATGTAATTTGAAGTGTTTTTGTATCTCCTTTCTTTGCAAACTTAGCTTCTGAAATAGATAATCGTTCGTTCTTCTCAAGTTTAGCAGATGTTCCGTTTGATAACGTAAAATCTAATGACAAGTGATAAATCGTATCATATCCAAGTTTATCAACGTTTTCTTGAAACTTACCTAAAGAAACGGCATTTAACAACGTTTGTATCACTCGTTGGACTGGTTCTCTTACTAATGTTGCCGATGTAATTGTTTGTTCTCCAAATTTATCAACAAAACTTTGAACTCTTGGCGGTAAATCATTTTGACCCCAAATAACTTTCTTAACGACGCGCCCAATAGTTCGACCTACATTTTGGACAATATCACGTAATCCTTCTCCTTCTGCCACATTTGCATGCAATGCTCTTATCTGTGCTTCAGCCGTTTTCTTTTTCAATGGTCGTTTACTGAAATAATGGTCATTTGTTGGATTGTAAACATAATAACGTTTTGGCTTCGAATTTGGAACTAACAACAATACATAAGGCATTGAATCTATATATTACGTGTAGATATATTTTACTGACAGTTTATTTATAGTCTTCATTGCTCGTTTTTCCATTTCCGCTTTTATCATGCGTGCCACAAAGTATGACACAATCACATTGCACAAATACCATATCATTATACAATGACATGATAAAAGATTAATTATCTGGATACAATTTCTCATACTTATCATAGAATTCATCATCGTCTTTCAGATATTCAAACAAATCTTCTTCATTTTGTTGTTTTCCTTCCAAGAACTTCAGAATGTCTTCCTTCTTTTCAGAGAATGATATTTCGTTTAGTTGTGGATTCAAATAACAGTAATCGTGTTGTTCGTAAAAGCAAATCTCCATTTCTGGATTACACAATTTTACTACATCGTAAACATTCTTTGAGATAATTCCTTGTCTAAATTGTTCACCACAACATTTGTAGTCTATTGTGAAACTCCAATACACTTTGTCTTTTATATCATCATCATTGACACAAAACTTGACATACAAATCTGATTTATCTTGTTTGGTGAACTTGACTTTCTTTAATTGTGTGATGAATTTGATAATATCATTTAGTTCCTTTTTAGTTAGCATTTATATAATACCAAAGGATTATTTATTAGCTGAAATTACATGATGCGTTCATAGAGTGAATCACCAAATGACATGATAAAATTGTTTTTACTCGACAAATGAATGACAAGATGGTTATGTCAGTCTATCTAGAAATTGATTCTTCAATCTTCTTTGTTCTTTTTGAACATGTAGTTTGTGTCTCCACTTTTGAATTTCATTTACAATTTCCAACAAATCAGTTTTAATCTGTTTCTCGTCATTTGTTGAATTCATTATATTACGTTGTTGGTACGAGTCAAGATATTTCTTTGGTAAACTCGTACAAATATGGTAGCAATATACTTCATTATTGTAGTAAATATTGAATGAATGTTCATTGTATAGGTCTTTTTCCACTTTGTATTTGATTGTGCCATCAACATTTTGCTTTGTTCCGATAATTACACCTTTCATATCAGTTGGATTTCTATTCGTTATAATGTAATCTATGTAATCACTAGCATGTAAACCTTCATTAATGCAATCAATCAACTGATGAACGTATGACTTTCTCATTTTTATATAATAAGATAATATTATATTTTAGTATTTTAGACTTAATGCGTTCAGAGAGTGAATCCACCAAATGAGAAGACAAAAGATGTGTTCATGCAACCACATCATCAATAGGATAAGTTAAGGGATTTTGACACCTTTTTCACAATCCTACGGTAAATTTATTCTTAAAACCGGCTGGAGGTCAAAAAACAGGTCTTTCTCCCTCAAAAAATCCCTAGG
>Ga0265338_10002959_pt1 | contig 24653 bp, 24 predicted proteins | sample 42126metaG_FD_193579 | JGI IMG/M metagenome (GOLD analysis project Ga0265338, IMG submission 193579) | Rhizosphere microbial communities from Carex aquatilis grown in University of Washington, Seatle, WA, United States - 4-21-26 metaG | ecosystem: Host-associated > Plants > Roots > Rhizosphere... | reverse complement strand
AAACCAATACCAAGGCGAATAAGACCGGAGCGCATAATTAAGCCCTGCTTTCCAGTCAGCAATTCTAAACCGTGGAGTAGCGCCGGTCTCCAGCCCCGGGGTGGTAGCCCGGTTGTGGTGCGGGCCTTCCTGCCCGCACCAGCCTTATTGAATTGTCACCGGCCAATTCCGCAAAGCAGCCCCGTCCGCATCCTCACCTTCGCCGGTACGATAAGCGCCCAGCCCCTTCGCCATCTCCTCAAGTTCCGCGGCATGCGCCGAAAGTCCGCAAGGATGGCCTTCAGTTTCGAGTAGGTGCCGGTTTCCGCGGATCATCGAAAACAGCGGGCTGGCCAGCGCCTCGCGCAAGCTTGAATTCCTCACATTGTGCGTGGCCAGCGCAGACACCGGGCAGGCCGTCAGGTCGCCGCTCGGATTCACATGAGCAAATCCCACCCCGGCCGATACGCAGCCGCCCAGCGTCTCCTCGTCGCCGGGCGAGTGAATAATGAACGCACCTCCCGTCATTCGGTCGCGATACTCGACAACGGTTTTGCGGAAGCTCACTCGCTGCTTGTCCGTAAGCGGCGCCGAGGTCTCGCACCCAGCCGCAGGGATCTCTTCAATGAACATCGCCAGAGGACCGCTTCGCGAAATCAGCGCATCAATATTCTCCGGCTTCGACCAGTACTCAATATTCGCGCCCGAAACAGTAACGGCCAGACCCGTAAGCACTCCGGCCCGCGCCAGCCGGTCAAGGCATCCGGTGGCCTTATCAAACACGCCGCGGCCACGGCGCAGATCGGTCAACTCGCGATCTCCCTCCACGCTCACCACCACCACCGTGTTCGAGCAGCCGGTAAGCATCTCAAAGTCGCGCGGCGTTATGGCCGTGCCATTGGTAAACACCAGAAACAGACGGTCGGCGTGGCGGCGGAAGAGTTCCGCAATCCCCGGCACCATGAACGGCTCGCCGCCGGCAACCATGAAGGCCATCACGCCCAGATCGATGGCCTGCTGCACCACGCTCTCCCAATCTGCAAGATCGAGCCCCGCCCGCAGCGGTTTGTTGGTCACCGTCCCCACCGCACCCGCGTAACAGCCCGCGCAACGCAGGTTGCACCTTGACGTCACGCTGAGAACCAGAAACGGCGGCACTTTTACGCCGCTTTCGAGCGCCCTCGCCCTGACCCGGCGCGACTGCCCAATCGTCCGAGCAAGCCGCATGAAACCGGGAAGATACCGCGGATGATCCACCACCCAGGGCACTATAACTCGCGAAAGTTGCGGGTCGATCTCTTTGATCCGGCTGGTCAGGTCAAAAAGACGGTTGCGAAGGAATTCGCTTCCTTGATCGAACGTTCCGTTCAGGGCTTTCATCTAACTCTCAGTACGGTTCCTTAGCCTATTCTGTTCCTTGCGTAATGGTTTCAGGGGGTCAGCCGCGAAATATTCATGCCATCCTTCTACGGGCGGGAAAATCTGCCCCGGCAACTGTGCGCTAAACGTTACAATTCCCGCCTGTATGCGCTTGATTTCGCACACTTGTAACCTCTCATTCACATTCCGCCGTTAGCCTGATCTCTGTGGAAGTCAACGTGCCCGAAATACGCGTCTCACAACCCATGCCCCAACCTGAACCCTCTCGTCCGACAGGGAAGAATGCGGCTGAGGCATCAAAAGAATCGCCATCGGCAATCCGCACGTTCCTGCTTTCGCGCGGAAACTCCGCAGCCGCAGACCGCAGCTTTCAGTACCTCATGTCGCTCTGCGCTTTCAGCGTCTTCGGCATCGTTGTACTCATCTTCGTCGAGCTCATCGGCCGCTCCCAAATGGCGTGGGACCAGTTCCATTTTCAGTTCTTCTACAAGATCTATTTAGATGAGTTCAGCCACAACATTCTCTTCTGGGATCCGGTCAACAGCCACTTCAGCGCATTGCCTTTCATCTACGGCACCCTCATTTCCTCGTTTCTTGCGCTGCTGCTTGCCGTTCCACTCGCGCTCGGCGTGGCAGTCTTTCTCACCGAGATGTGCCCCGGTATTTTGCGCGGCCCGCTTGCATTTCTCACTGAGCTTCTCGCTGCCATTCCCAGCATCGTATACGGATTGTGGGCCATGTATGTGCTGGTTCCGCTGTTGCGCGTGCACGTCAACCCGTTCCTCATCTCCTCGCTTGGTTGGTCCGGCCTCTTCAACGATGACAACCCCACCGGCCTTGGATTCGTCGCCGCCGGCATCATTCTCGCCATCATGATCCTGCCCATCATCTCTTCACTCACCCGCGAAGTCATGACCGCCGTTCCCCATTCGCAGCGCGAAGCTGTTCTAGCTCTCGGCGCCACCCGCTGGGAAATGATTCGCATGGGCGTGCTGCGAAATGCGCGCATCGGCATTGTTGGCGCCATTATTCTCGGCCTGGGCCGCGCCCTGGGTGAAACCATGGCAGTCACCATGGTCATCGGCAACAGTCCTGAAATTCACAAATCGCTGCTCTCCAACGGCAGTTCAATGGCAGCCGTTATCGCCAACGAATTTGCTGAGGCCACCAGCGATATGCACCGCAGCGCCCTTATCGAGATCGGCCTGGCTCTCTTCATCGTCACGGTCATCGTCAATGCTTTCGCCCGCTTTTTGGTCTGGGCCGTTACTCGAGGAACACCAGCGCAGACGCGCTGACAAATGGTTTTTGAGCAATCATGGAATCTGGAATTGTGAAGGAAGGATTGAGTGTCAACTGAATTCAAGTTGCGGGCAAAGATTCGGGCGTTCACTGATGGCGCCGCGACCGCTCTAGCCGTGTTGTCCACCCTCCTGGTAGTCACTCCGCTGGTTGTAATCTTCGCCTACCTGCTCATTCGCGGATTCGGTTCGCTCAATCTCGCCTTCTTTACCAAGGTGCCTGTGCCGGTGGGTGAAACCGGCGGCGGCATGGCCAACGCCATTGTCGGCTCCGCCGTGCTGCTGGGCCTGGCCAGCGCCATCGGCATACCCCTGGGCATTGGCGCCGGAATTTATCTTGCCGAATTTGGACGCGGCACAAAACTGGCCTACGCCGTCCGGTTCACCGCCGACGTCCTTAACGGCGTGCCCTCCATCGTCATGGGCCTTGCGGCTTTTTCGCTCGTCGTTGTTCCGCAGGGGCACTATTCGGCCATGGCCGGCGGCGTGGCGCTCGGAATCATGATGGTTCCCACCATCTGCCGCACTACTGAAGAAATGCTGTTGATGGTACCCCACGCCGTGCGCGAAGCAGCTCTCGGCCTCGGCGTTCCCAATTGGCGCTCTGTGCTTTCAATCACTGTAAAGACCGCTTCGCCGGGCATCATCACCGGCTGCATGCTAGCATTTGCCCGCGTTGCCGGTGAAACCGCGCCACTCCTCTTTACCGCGCTGGGCAACCAGTTCTGGAGCACCAGCCTCAACGAACCCATCGCCGCCCTTCCCCTGCAAATTTACGTCTACGCGCTCTCGCCCTACGATGAATGGCATCGTCTGGCATGGGCGGGCTCGCTGGTGTTGATCGTCTTGATTGTTCTTTCTGTCTCGCTGGTTCGTTACGTCACCAGCCGGGGCGTGTTGAAGGGGACTAGTTAAACGGCATTTATCTGCCATTCCAGTCCCTCGCTTTTAGCCGAGTGCTCCAAGGAGAAATGCGCAAGTGGGTGTAGGCATTGAAGTCACGAACCTGAACGCGTGGTATGGAACCAATCACACGCTGCAGGACATTAATCTGAATATTCCTGCGAATCACGCTACCGCGCTCATCGGTCCTTCCGGTTGCGGCAAAAGCACCTTTGTCCGCTGCCTCAACCGCATGCACGAAACAAACCCCATCGCCCGCGTAACCGGTTCGGTGCGCATTGGCGACCTTGACATCTACGCCGACGCCAAGCCCGTTGAAATCCGCCGCCGAGTCGGCATGGTCTTTCAGCGCCCCAATCCATTTCCCACCATGTCCATCTACGACAACGTTGCAGCCGGGCTCAAGCTCAACGGCTATTCAAATCGCCGCGAGCTCGACAACATTGTTGAAAAATCGTTGAAAAACTCGGCGCTCTGGGACGAAGTGAAAGACGATCTGAGGAAGAAGTCGGGCGCCAGCCTTTCCGGTGGCCAGCAGCAGCGTTTGTGTATCGCCCGTGCCCTCGCCGTCGATCCCGAAGTTCTGCTTATGGACGAGCCCGCTTCGGCACTCGATCCCGTTTCGACTTCGAAGATCGAGGACCTCATCTTCCAACTAAAGTCGCAGTACACAATCGTGATTGTGACGCATAATATGCAGCAAGCGGCCCGCGTGGCTGAAAAAACCGGCTTCTTTTTAAATGGCCGCATGGTCGAGTTCGATTCCACGCACAAAATCTTTACGAATCCTTCTGACAAGCGAACGGAGGATTACATCACAGGCAGGTTCGGATGACACGCATACGTTTTCAACAAAGCCTCGAAGACCTGAAAGAAAATCTGCTGGTAATGGCGGGCCTTGCCGAGCAGGCAATCCAGCGCGCCATTGAGGCCTACCGCGTCCGCGACCTCTCCATCTGCGACCTCGTCAATCGCAGCGAAATCGCCATCAATCGCATGGAACGCGATATCGATCAGGCTGCGCTTGACCTGCTCGCCATGGAGCAGCCCATGGCCATCGATCTGCGCTTCATCCTCTCCGTCATCAAGATCAATGCCGACCTTGAGCGCGTGGGCGACTCAGCCAAGAGCATCAGCGATCGCGTCCGCAGCATGGAGCAAATGGCTGCCGTCGATCTTCCCGTCGACATTCCGCGTATGGCCACTCTGGCCGCCGACATGGTGCGCAAAAGCCTGCAGTCGTTCATTGAAGCCGATGCCGAGCTGGCTCGCGGCGTGCTGATGATGGACGACGCAGTGGACTCAATGAACAAAGCCGCCTACAAATCGCTCACCAAAGTTATGGAAGAGCAGAGCCACATTGCCCCGCAGGCGCTCAACGCGCTCATGATCTGCCGCGCGCTCGAGCGCGTGGCAGACCACGCCACCAATATCTCTGAAGATGTAATCTTCTGGGTGCAGGGCACCGATGTGCGCCATCACAAGAGCCTGGCCAAGGCCGAGGCAAAATCGCAGGTCGGATAATCCGCAACAAATCCAACTAAAAATCCCCGCGATCGCGGGGCAGTAGCGCCGGGCTCCAGCCCGGTTGTAGCGCCGGTCTCCAGACCGGCTGTACTGAGGGTCTCCAGACCCTCAGAGTTCAACGCGGCGTAATCCTAATGCCCATCTCGTTCAGCTTGCTCCTAGCCACCCGCGCCTCGGGCGTCTGGGGGTGACGCTGGATCAACTGCCGCAACTCGCGAATCCCCGCGTCCTTCTTGCCTTCGCTGATCAACGCCTGTCCCTTGTGCAACTGCGCCGCCGGTGCTTTTGCGTTGCCGCTGAATCCCTCCAGCACCGCGTTGTATGCGCTGATCGCATTCGCATAATCCTTGTTCTGGTATGCAATCTCGCCCAGGTAGAACTGCGCGGTCCCGGCCAGGTCGTCCAGCGGATAGTAGTGCACTACGTCCTGAAACTCCGCGGTCGCAACGTCGTACTTGGCGGCGTTGTAGTCGCGAACCCCAGCCTGAAAAGTCTCCCGTAGCGGCGGAGCCGCTGGAGCCGCGTTCGCGCCCTGCATCGGTTGCGATCCTGGCTGCATGCCCGGCTGTGAGTTATCGCCCGCCTGACCCGGCTGTACCACCCCAGGCTGCGGAGAGGTTTGGGGCGGAGCCTGCAGCGTCTGCAACTGCCCCTGCAAATCCTTCACCGTCTGCTGCAGCTTGTCCACACGCGTCTTCAGTTCATCGATTGAGTCGTTGATCGACTGCATTTGCCCTGAAGTCGTGTCCAGTTTGCCGTTCACCGCTTCGTTCTGCGCATTCATCTTCTGCTGCAGATCTTTCACCACGGTCTGCATCTGGCTGGCCGCGTCGGCCGTCTGCTGCGTCAGGTTCTGCAAAGCGCCAAACTTAGAGTCCATCGTCGACTGCAAGCGCTGCACCATGTCCAAAAGCTGCTGCACCTGCGTCTGCAGCTCCACCATCTCTTTTGAAACTGCGTGCGCGGGAACTCCGGCCGGCGCCAGCATCAGCACAAATACGGCCGCGGTTACAAGTCGATTGCGAAATGTGGGGGTTCTTTGCATGTTGAGTCCATGATATCAAGCGACAACGGCAGCCCTGTGATCTACTGCGGGGTGCCCCATCCCGGTTATCCGCCGCGGCGGATAGCCAGGGTGGGATACCACTTACGTCAAATCTACCAACCGCGAAGCCTACTGCGCCTGGTCCATCGTAAAGCCGGCGCGGCGATTCAACTGCCAGCACTGCTCGTCCGATTGCGAGCAGAACGGCTTTTCCTTGCCGTAGCTCACTACCCGAATCCGGCTAGCCGCAACCCCCGCAGTCACCAGCGCATTCTTAGCCGCGTCGGCGCGATTCTGCCCCAGTGCCAGGTTGTATTCATCCGAACCGCGCTCGTCGCAATAGCCGCCGATCACGACCTTGATATTTGGATTCGAATTCAGGAAGCTCGCGTCCTTCGCCAGCGTAGACTGCGCGTCGCCCCGAATTTCGTAGGTGTCGTAGTCGAAGAAAATGTCCTGCACGTTTGACTTGAACATTTCTTCCGCGCTCATCGAACTGGTGGGCACATTCACCGCGGGCGGCGCATTCACCGTCACATCTGCCGACGCATCTGCCGAGCCGCCAGGTCCCGTTGCAGTCAGGTGGTAGGTCGTTGACTGGGTCGGCGTTACCGTCTTCACTCCGGCTGTGGGCACACTGCCGAGACCGTCGATCGTTACCGAAGTCGCGTCCATAGTGCGCCAGCTAAGCTGCACTTGATCTCCAGCCGAAATTACGGTCGGCGAGGCTTTCAATACTGCCGTCGGCGCGTTAGCCGATGCTGGCGGCGGTGCGGTCTCTTCGGCCAGCGGCGGTGCTTGTTTTTTGTGGCAGCCCGGTAACATTGCCAAAGTAAGCAGCAGTGCAAAGGAAACCAATACTGGTTTTCGTAGATTCAATGGTGTGCTCCTTATGTGCTTCGAAGTTTGGTTCGGTCGAACAGGTAGCCATCAACCGAAAGCCGAATTCCTTGTCGTAAAAATCATAGTCGATTCACGCCGCGTCCCTGCGCTAGAGGTTATCGACCGTGATGATGCTCACATTCGCAATTCCGCTCACTTCCAGCTCCAGTTGGGCATCGTGTTGTTGCCTGAGTGAGTCAGTTGCCGCTGTTGCGTTCCGTCGGCAAGCATTGTCCATATCTCCGTCCGCCCGCCGACGGTCCGCTGGAACACGATGTGCCGTCCATCCGGCGACCAGGTTGGGCAGTCGTTATTGCCCGATTCATGCGTAATCTGCAGCCAGTTTTTGCTGGCGATCTCCAGCACGTAAATATCCTGTCCACCCGGATCGCCCGGCCCGTATTTGCGATTCCACGCAAAGGCCAGCATTCCGCCGCCAGGGTGCCACGACGGCGACACCGCATAACCCTGGTCGGTAATACGCTGCACGTTTGATCCGTCCTGCTCCATGATGTAAATCTGCGGCTCTCCGGTGCGACCTCCGGTAAACGCGATCTGCGCATTGGTCCGCGGATTCCACGTCGGCGAGACGTTCGGGCCCTTCAATGACGTAACCCTGCGCGCGCTGCCGCCATTAGGATCGGAAACCCATATCTCCGAATCACCCGACCGAAATGATGAGAAGGCAATTTTTGACCCGTCAGATGACCACGCGGGGGTAATGTTGTTTGCACCCACCGCTCCAGTCGGGAACGAGACCGTGCGGCCCAGGTCGAACGAGAACATCCTGATGGCCCAATCGTGGTTGCCCGCCTGGGATGAAAACGCCAGCCTGGAATTATCAGGTGAAATGCGCGGCGACAGCGAGATATCGCCGGCGTGCGTCACCTGGCGCTGATTCTCGCCGTCGTAATCCATCACCCAGATCTGTTTTGAGCCGCCGCGATTGCTCGTAAAGTAAATCTTTGTCTCGGCAATGCCGTTAATGCCGCCGCCCAGCCGCGCAATAATCTCATCGGCGAACCGGTGCGCAATCGTGCGCGCCATGTCTTCATTCGCGGCTTCGTTGTACTGCTTGCCCAGCACCTGGGGATTGGTGGTGTTGTTGGCGTCGTCAAGCCACCCATAAACTACCAGTCGCCCGTTGGTCGCGCTGAACGCGCCAAATGCCACCATGGCCGCATTCGCCGGAGCCGCTGACCACTGCGACAGCACAACCTCCTGCTGCGACCCCGGAATCACTTGCGGAGCCAGGCTCTTTGACACCATGTCAAAAATGCCCGCGTTGTTCAGGTCATTGAACAGAACCGTGTCGAAAGCCGCCTTCAGGGCCGGCGTCTGAGGGTCGTTTCCCACAGGCTTGAAGTCGGCCACGGCCAGGCGTATAGGCTTGCTGTCCAGGTGGGAGCCGGTGTGCACCCAGTCCTGCGCGTTCGAACGAACACTTGTCAGGATTGCCAGAAAAACAATTGCAGATAGCAAACACCGGGAACGAAAAGTCATGCGGTAAGCAATCCTTCCTCGGTCGAAAGGTACAAGTTAGGTTGTCAGACTCAGCGGGCTGCCGGGCGACTGCGGCTTCATCAGGGTAATCCTGATGCCGCAATCTTGCCGGTTGCTTCTCAAGGGGCTTGAACCATCAAGCATTCGTCTGAATCCATTTTACTTCGATGCGCGAAACAACATCGAGTGCTGCCTCAAATCTGAAAATCGGCCCGAGCATTAAATTCGCGCGACCACCAGCCTTAATACTCGCAGTAATACTGAACCATCAGCGAACTCTTGGTGTATTGACCCGGAAGCGGCCCAAAAGTATCGACTCGTTGCGCTGCGCGCACGCAAACGTTGTCCCATGTTGGGCTTCCGCTCGACGTGTCGAGTTTCACCGGCCCGTGCGACCCGTCCCGGTTGATCTGGAACTCGATGAACACGCGGGCTCCCTTAGGTGTATGCGGATCGGCCATTAGGCGATAGGCGTTTGAGTCCATTTTGCGATCGATCTGCTGCACATACCACCCGAACATGCTGCCAAAGTTCACGTCGCTCACCGATGTCTGCCCACTGGTAAAGTTTTGTTGCTGCATCACGCGGGGAATCGATGACCCTGTCTGTTCGCCATAATGCGCCAGGTTGTCTTGCTTCGGCGGCGGCTGATGCTGCTGTACCTTCTGCGCGGTTTGTTTCTGCGGCTTCACCGTCTTGCCTTGAATCGGTATCGCAGTCTCATCCACTTTCTGCGTTTCCTTCGGGCTTGGAAGCGCCGGCGCCTGGCTCGGCGTATCGGTGGTCAGCACATTCTTGTTCAACGGCTGCGTGCTCGGCAGCGGAATCGCGTGGCTTACCAGGCTCACCTGCATCGCTCCGCCAGCGCCCTGGCCGCCCCACAGGTTGTGATGGAATAGCCCCAGAATCCATCCGTAATAAATCAGCAGCCCAATCAGAGCCGCATGCAGCACCAGGGAACCAGCCGCAGCCCCGGCCACTGGCTCGCCCATTAGCTGCCGCTCAACCAGATGTCCTCCGCCCTCAATTGCGCCGTTCATATCTGCGCCATTCTCGCCGTCACTCGCCGCCGTTGTTGCCGGCCAGGCCTTTTGTATCCAGCGGCTGCGTCACAATCGACACATTGGTAATGCCGGCCTGCTTCACCGAATCCATCACGCTGGCAAACACTCCAAACGGAACTCGTTCATCGCTGCGCAAATAAATCGCCTGGTGCGTCGGGTCGCCGCCCGAGTCGTGCAGTTTCTGTGTCAAATCGTGAACGTTAATCAACTGATCGTTCAAAAACACCTGTTGATCACGGTCGATCGTCACTACCATCCGCTGCTCGGTAATTTGCTTTACCGTGCGCGTCTTGGGCACATTCACTTCAATGCCCGACTGCAGCACCGGCTCCGTGATCATAAAAATCACCAGCAGCACCAGCACCACGTCCACCAGCGGCGTGATATTAATCTCCGCCAGCGACGACCGAGTTTGTCCGTTACCAGTTGTGAAGGCCATCTAATGCCTCACGACGCGCATGCGTCGCTTCTACGATCTGGGTGCCCCATGTCCCGATTTTGGGACGTGGGTAACCACAAAAGCTAAACCAGCGAACCCGCCGTTACTGCAGCGCGCCCCGCCGAGTCTCCCGCGGAAGCTCGTCCTCAACCGGCGGCGCCTGCGTCCGTACAGGAATCTCTTCCATCGAGTTCAGCAACTCGCGGCAAAAATCATCCACAGCCGACGCAAACACCCTGATCCGTGCCGAGAACTGGTTGTAGGCCACCAGCGCCGGCACCGCCACAAACAATCCTGCCGCCGTAGTAATCAGCGCTTCGCTTATGCCTGGCGCAACCGCGCGCAATGTTGCCGCGCCGGCGGTGCCCAGCCCGCTAAAGGCATCCACCACACCCATCACCGTCCCGAACAAGCCAACAAACGGGCTCGCGGTGGCAATCGTCGCCAGCCACGTCATGCGCCGCTCCAGCAGGGTAACCGCTTCGCTCGCGGCCGTCTGCGCCGAGCGCTCCAGCGGAGTAATGTTCTTCGGTGGTCCTGAACCCCCGGTCTGCCTCTTATACGTCTCGTAGACGTCTTCGAAAACCTGCGCCAGCGGACTAGCCGGGCAATCTGCCGCCATGGTCGCAATCTCCTGCAGCCGCGACGCATTCCTGAACATCTTCACAAACCGCCGGCTCTGCTGCGTCGCCTTCCTGAAAGTCCCCATCTTGCCCAGGATTACCGTCCACGAATAAAGGCTGGCCAGCAGCAGCAGAACAAGAACTGCCATCGCGATGCCGCCAATATTGCTCAGCATCGAACCCAGCGCGCCGAATCCCGCTGTCGTCGTCGGCGCACTCGTGGCCGCACCACCGTCAGCCTGCAAAAACATCGCCAATGCTGCTGTAAGAATCGGACTATCTCCTTAATATCCACGGTATCAGACGCGATGAGCCGCTCCAAGTTATCGATTGGGTGCTCCCCAGCCGCAGCACCACTGCTTCAGCGCATCTCCAACACCCCATTCATGCTATGCTGCGCTCGGATTGTCTATTTCGATAACCTATGCTCGTCGAACTCCGCGCTGAAAATTACGCCGTCATCGATCACGCCATTGCCTCCTTCGGCCCTGGCCTGAATCTGCTGACCGGCGAAACCGGCGCAGGCAAATCTATTCTTGTAGATGCACTTGCACTGCTCATGGGCGGTAAATCCTCCGTCGACGTAGTTCGCCATGGCGCAGATAAGGCGGTCGTCTCCTGCGTATTCCACTCCACCCCCGGCGCTGAAGCTGTCCTCGAAGAAAACGGTATCGACGCCGAAGGCGCAGAAATCATTCTCCGCCGCGAGATCCTCTCCACCGGCAAAGGCCGCGTCTTCGTCAACAACCAGCCGGCCACTGTCGCTGTGCTCAAGCAGTTGGCCCCCGAGCTAGCCCTCGTTCACGCGCAGTCTGAAACGCTCTCGAGTTTTGACGAAGGCCAGCAGCGCATCCTCCTCGACCGCTTCGCCGGCATCCAAACCGACGCGGTTGCAGAGGCTCACGCGCAATTCCGCCAGGCTCAAGGTAAGCTCAACGACCTGCTCGAAGGAGAGCAGGACCGCCTGCGCATGGTTGACCTATGGACCTATCAGAAAAAAGAAATCGAAGCGGCCCGCCTCGAAGCCGGCGAAGACGAGAAACTCGAAACCGAGAAGCGCGTCCTCGCCAATTCTGAAAAACTCTACACCGCCGCCATGGGAGCATTTGAGCAGTTGTATGAAGGCGGAACGTCTGCCGAAGCCGCTCTGCGCGCAGCCCTGCGCAACGTTGAAGAACTGGCCCGCTACGATGCGCGATTCACTGAGTCGGTGCAGCAACTTGCCTCGGCCCGCGCCATCGTAGGCGACATCGGCTCCGCCCTGCGCGACTACGCCGAGGGAATTGACGCCAGCCCCGAGCGCCTGGCCGAGATCGAAGACCGCCTCGCCCTTCTCGATCGCCTCAAGCGCAAGTACGGCAAGACCGTTGCTGAAGTAATCGCTTTTGGAGAAGATGTTGCCCGCAAGCTCTCTGAAGTAGAAGACCGCGACGAGTTGCTAAAAACCCTTCGCGGCACACTCGATCAAGCCGCAGCCCAGTACCGCAAGACCGCATCCGCCCTCACCGCCGAGCGCAAGTCCGCCGCCGCCCGCCTAGCCAAATTAGCCGAAGCCCAAATCAACTCGCTGGCCATGAAAGTGCGCTTCGAGGTCGCCGTCATTTCAAGTGGATCCGAATCCGCAGCACTTGGTTCGGGAAGACAAGACCCAACACATGCTTCGGGAAAGCAAGACGCAACAAATGCTTCGGATAAGCAAGAAGTGTCGGGGCACGACTTAAGTCGTGCCGAAGCCAGCCCCAATAATGATTCTGGGGCTTTAGCCCCTGAGGGCAATTCCCACTGGACCGCCCAAGGCTGGGACACAGTCGAATACCGCATCGCCACCAACCCCGGTGAGCCGCTCAAGCTCCTAATAGAAATCGCCTCAGGCGGCGAGTTAAGCCGCGTAATGCTTGCCCTCAAAGTCGCCGTCGAAGAATCCGCCTCAAAAGACAGAAAACACGTCACTCCCCGCACCCTGGTCTTCGATGAAATCGACATAGGCATAGGAGGCCGCGCCGCCGAAGCGGTAGGCCACAAGCTCAAGGCTTTAGGCCGCGCCCAGCAAGTCCTTTGCGTAACCCATCTGCCCCAGATCGCAGCCTTTGCCGATCAACATCTCGCCGTTGAAAAGCGCGAAAAAGACGGCCGCACCCAAACCCGCATCCGCGTACTCGACGACCGCGCCCGCACCCACGAAGTGGCCCGCATGTTAAGCGGCGCCAAGGTAACCGACACCAGCCTCCAGCACGCCTCCCAAATGATCGCCGCCAGCCGTTAATTGGTAAGTAGTTCAATGAGACTTGTGTGGTCGCGAAACACTGCTTACCCAAACAGCTCACTATGCGACCCCAGCCTGGCCAATCGGAGACTATCTTTGTCAGGCTTCATATAAATCAGCAACAGATCGGGCTTAACATGACACTCGCGGTAGCCCTTCCAGTCGCCGCCCAGGTCGTGGTCACGATATTTCGCATCGAGCGGCTTGTCGTCGGCAAGCGCTACCAAAACCGGCACAAGCTCTGCATCCAGTGTCGCTCGATGCTGGCCCTTTGCTTCTCGCTTATAGTCCCGCTTGAAAAGCGTCGACCGATCAATCGTCCGCATGCAAATCGTCCATCAGCCCCTTCACGCTCTTAAACCGTTTGCCTTTGCCGGCTTCCAGTTCCGCAATCGCCTTGCGCGTCCCAGCATTCGGAATCTTAACCTCAAATGGAAGCCGCTTTTCATCGGCCACACGCAACATCAAGAGCCGGATGGCGTCCGAGATCGACAATCCCATTGCCTCAAGCGCATCCGCGGCACGTTCCTTCGTCCCCGTATCGATGCGTGCCCGTACGTAAGTATCTGCCGTTGCCATAAAGCCCCTCCAATTTCATTGTAGTCACAATGCGACTACAATTCAAGTCACGGTGCACCGTTACCGACACCAGCCTCCAGCACGCCTCCCAAATGATCGCCGCCAGCCGGTAGTCCGTTTTCTTCCCGCCAAACTCCCTTCCGCAGAGCCAAACTCGCTTCCGCACCTCGGGCAACTCCAGCCCATCGCAACTGCTCCAACTCATCTGCGTCCCTCGGCCACCGAAGCCAGGTGGTGCCTGAGTACTTCATCGCTTTTGTCCGCAACCGAGTTCCTCAAGGAGTCGTTCATGAATATGCAGCAACTCACTCCCACTCAAATCGCCATCATCGTCATCGCCCTCGTGGCGCTCGTCGCTATCGCTCTCATCGTGTGGGCATTCAATCGGCGGCGCACTCAGCTGCTCCGCGCCAAATTCGGTCCCGAATACGATCGCACCGTGGCCGCCGTCGGCCGCCAATCCGTGGCAGAAGACCGTCTCGCCGCACGCAGTGAGCGCGTCCACAAGCTCGTCATCCGCTCGCTTACGTCCATTGAGCGCGTCCGCTACATCGAGGAGTGGAGCCGCGTTCAGGCTCATTTCGTCGACGCACCTGCTGGAGCTGTCACTGAAGCCGACCAGCTCCTCGGCGACGTCATGGCCGCCTGCGGTTATCCCATGGGTGACTTTGAGCAACGCGCCGCCGACATCTCCGTCGACCATCCCGTGGTTACGCAAAACTACCGCGCCGCCCACGATATTGCTCTCCGCAGATCCAGCGGCCGCGCCACAACTGAAGAGTTGCGCCGCGCCATGATCCACTACCGCGCCCTCTTTGAGGAACTAGTCGGAGTGCCGGATGGCCTTGGTGCCCATCCAGTGGAAGTGGTTGAAGAGCGCATCGACCGCGCCGACATTCAGCGTCGCCGCGCCAGCTAACAAGCACAAAATGTAGCGCCGAGCTCCAGCCCCGGGGTCCCCGGCGAGTGATTTGGACTCGCTGGGGTGGTAGCCCGGTTGTCCCTGCGGGCCTCCCGGCCCGCAGGCGTGTGACCGGTCGCGTATCAAACATCGCCGTCCAACCCTCAAGCATCAGCCCCGCTAGTCCTCGCCGGAAGCAGATTCGAAACAATCTGCAGCATCACATCGGGATGCAGAGGCTTGGCCAGGATCTCGAATTGGTGTCCCCGCCCCCGCGCTATCTCCAGCAATTCGCTGGTGCCCGGGTGACCTGAGACCAGCACTACCCGGCACGCGGAATAGTTCGACTTGAGCACAATGCCGAACTCAATCCCGTTCATCTGCGGCAGCATCACGTCCACTATCGCCAGGTCCGGCTGCCACTCTGAGATTGTTTCAATTGCCTGCTCAGCCGAGTGTGCCGACCGCACTTCGTACCCGCAAGTGCGAAAAATCATCGCCAGCGACTCAGCCACCGCGACTTCGTCGTCCACAACCAGAATTCTTCGACTGCGTGCTGCAACCGGCATAACGGAGCCCTTGAAAAGTTTGTTGACAGCAATCGGAAGGGGGGTGGCTTGCATTCCCGGTCCCCGGCGGAAATAATGCGCACAGCAAGTTAGATGTATAACCCGAGGTCAACCCCACCCCGGTTATGCGGAACATTTTCATCCCGCAACTTTTCTTCGGCCCATTTGCACTTTTCTGTTGATCTCTTCAATGCGAAACTTCCACATTTATGCTTTGGTTGCCGAATTCATCGCAAAATAAGAAAACCTTTTCCGTAGCCTGTTCAATTTACGACTTTGCATTTGGCCCACACATCGGTAGCGCTCAAGCCCGCATCAAACGGCCCTACGTGCCTCTGGCATACCGCTTAGTTCTTTGAAGTTAACCGACATCGCATACGATGCCGATTTTGTCCTGCTAGGATACCTGCTACGGCATGTAAGTTGTTCATTTCGTAGGTGCAATTCCGCCGGTGAAAGAAAGTAGGTTGCGAAGCAGATGCAAGACAAGCCAAATGCGGCCGAGTGGTCCGATCGGATTCGCAAACTGCTAGGCGATCTCAACATTAGCCAGGCCGCACTTGCGGAACGGCTCGGCCTCTCTCCCCCTACCATTTCACGCTGGCTCCAGGGCCATCACGAGCCAACGGCCGAGGGATACATCGCGCTTGGCAATCTCGCCAACTCTCCTGATCGCATCTACTTCTGGGAACGGGCCGGCATCAATACATCCAGCCTGCTTGACGCCAATGCCGAGGCAACGCATTTCTCTGTGCAGCTCGATCTGAACCAATGCAAGTTGATCACCGGGCGCAAAACCGCGGCCATCCTTTCTTCGAAGACTGAAAACGCTGCCGTCGCCATTCCTCTCATGAACGCCACCGCGTATGGCGACCGTATTCCGCCGCATGAAAACGTTGTTCTTTCCGAAGCCCAAGTCGAAGATATTCTCTTCGCGCCACTCAGTTGGTGTCCAAATCCAGAAAGCATGGTCGGCATGCACTTCGAAGGCGATTCCATGCTCCCCGTCATTCCTCCCGGGTCGATCCTGTTTGTCGATCGCGCCTCCACCGATCGCGATAGCCTTAATCAGCGGATCACCGTTGTGAGCCACCGCGATCTTGGCTTCAAGGTTGCGCGCTTCCAGCGCATCGGCGGCTCCGACCTTCTCGTCTCCGCAAACTACCAGTACTCACCTCTCGACGTGAGCAACGCCTCGAAATGGAAATTCTTCGGAGAGGTACTGTGGTGGGTCTCGCGCGACATGGGCCAATAACCCACTTGCATGGGGCCGTGATTTGTATTCGGTGGAGTGGTGCGACGAGTTGCAGAAAGCTCAATTAAGAGCCGAGAAGTGTCAGGGCACGCGTTTACTCATGCAGATAAAGCCCCAAAATAAGTGCGGCTTGCAGCCCCTACGGAATCCCTAGCGTTTCGCCGGCGCAGCCGTCGATTCCCGTACCTCTAGGCTCGTCGACACAAGATACTCGCGCTGCAAATTCGGGTTTGACCCGTCTTCGGCCTGCGCTCGCAACGCCTCAAACGCAGCACGCGCCAGCTCCACCCGCGAAAGCCGTATCGTGGTCAACGGCGGCAGCGTGAATTCAGTGAACGCAATGTCGTCGAGCCCAATCACCGACAGATCCTCGGGCAGCCGCAGGCGCTTCGCATAAGCCGCGCGCAGCACCCCAATGGCAGTCAGGTCGTTTGAACACACAACCGCCGTGGGCCGGTCTTTAAAGTCCCATAGCTTTTCAAATCCAGCCATGCCGCCCTTCAACGTGTGATCGCACTCAATTACGCATTTAGCCTCGAGCGGCAATTTCATCTGCTTCATGGCGGCGCGAAAATCGTTCGCCCGCGTCAACGCCGAGTGCAGGCTGTGCGGACCGGCCAAAAAAGCGATCCTCTTGTGCCCAAGCTCCGCCAGGTGTTTCACCGCGGCATGCATTCCCGTCGAGTAATCCAGCAGAATCGTGCTCGCCTTGGGATCGTCCAGCTTGAACTCCGCAAGCACAATCGGCACGTTGCGGTGCGTAAGCTCGTCCAGCACGCTTTCTTCCTCGCCGAACGTCATCACCGCGACGCCTTCCACTTTGCGCTCCAGCATCCGGCGCACGCACGTAGTCAACATCGCCGGATCGCTGTTCGACGAGCTCACCAGGATCTCGTATCCATGCGCAACCGCAATCTGCTCGAAGCTCTGAATCAGCTCGGGGAAAAATGGATTGGTGATGTTTTCAACAATGATCCCCAGCAGCCGGCTGCGGCCCGAAACCAGCGTGCGCGCGTGCGTGTTCGGAAAGTAGTTGAGCTGTTTGATCGCCTGCCAAACGCGCTTTGACAGCTTCTCGCTTACCAGCGGCGAGCCGTTGATAGTCCGCGAAACGGTGGCAATCGACACTTTGGCAACTGCGGCCACAGTGCGAATATCGGGCATCTTGTCCGTGGGTATTGGATTGGTCTTGCGGGTCACGAACCAATCCTAATTCAGATGAACGCCTGATTAAAGAGAAGCATGTATATTTTCTTGAGCTTGCCGCAATTTCGTACCTACGTGACCATCCAGCCTGGCCGCAAGAATTTGTACCGCCGGTCTCCTGACCGGTTGTATGGTGGGTCTCCTGACCCACCGGCCCCCTGGGGTCTACGGTATCCGCAGCCGTTCCGGGCCACTAAGAACAGCTACCCCCGCTCAGCAATCAGCAACCGCAAATCGCGCAGGTTCTGGCCCGTCGGTCCCGTCATCACCGCGTCGCCCAGCGCCGTAAACAACGGGCAAGCGTTAAACCCGGCCAGCGACTCCTCGGGATCGAATCCAAACGAACGCGCCCGGGCCACCGTCGTCGGATCGGCAATCGCTCCGGCCGACCGCGTATTTCCGTCGATGCCGTCTGAACCTGCGCTCAGCACCGTCAGGCGCTCCAGGGGGTACTTCTCGAGATCCAGCGCACACGCCAGCGCAAATTGCTGATTGCGCCCGCCCGCACCAGGCGTCCGGTCCATCGTCACCGTTACCTCGCCCACTGAAATCAGGCACACTCGCTCATGGGCTTTCCGCAACTCATTGAATCGTTGCTGCAGATACTTCGCCGCATCCGCGTAGTCCCAGTCGTCGCAACTGTTGTCCACAACGGTAAAGTAGCCGGCCCGCTGCGCCAGCAGCTTCGCGTTTTCCACCAGGTCGTGACTTGAAAGCAGAATCTCGAATACAGAGTCGCGAAACGCCTCATCTTCGCCGCTCATGGTTACCGCTGCAGTTATGCGGCGCTGCAGTTTCGGCATGAACGGCGGCCGCCAACCCTTGTTTCCCGGCGACTCAGGAAGATCGGTGCGCTCAAAAAATGCCCGCACCCGCGTTGGAAATTTCTCCGCAAGTCCATACTTCGCAATCAGGTCGCGGACCTCCGCCACTGTCGAGTGATCCGGTGAGGTCGGACCCGACGACAATGCGTCGAGAGTTCTCAACGGCACATCCGGCAGCAGCAAACTCACTTTAAGCGCTTCAGGCGCGGCCATTGCCAGGCGCCCGCCCTTTACCGCTGAAAAATGCTTCCGCAGCGTATTCACTTCGTTAATGGGCGCGCCCGAGGCAAGCAGCGACTGGTGAAACTCCATTGTGTCGTCGAGCGTAATCTGCGGATCAATCGGCAGATCGAACAGCGCCGACCCTCCCCCTGAAATCAGGAAGAAAATCAGCGTGTCTTTCTTCGCCTTGCGCAGTAGCGCCAAAGCCGCCCGCCCTGCGGCAAAACTATCTTCGTTGGGCAATGGGTGCCCGCCCTCAAAATAACGGAATCGCCAGTTCCGCTTCTTCGGCAACTGACCCGTGCAACAGATTCCCCGCAGCCCCTTGCGCCGCTTCATCCGTTCCAGCAGCGTATCAAGCATCGGCGCGGCAGCCTTGCCCAGCGCGATCACAAACACTCGCTTGTAGCTTGAAAGATCGATCGTCGCCGGACCGCTGCCATCGGGTAGCAGCCGCTGCATGCGGCTGCCCTCAAACTTGATGCGCCGGTCAAATGCCGTTGCAATGTTGCAGGCCTCAAGGGCCCCCGTGAAGATTTGCGTCGCCGATTCGTGTAGGGTATCGAGAACCGAGTCGCTGACTGGGGTCATGCCGCGTACTCCTTCAGCCAGCCGGCTATTGCCTGTTGCATGGCGGAAAGTTGATGGGTAAAGAAATGGTCTGCGCCGGGTATAAAAATCAGTTGCTTCGGTTCGGCAGCATTCGCCACAACCGACTCCAACTGCTCCGGCGGCGTGAATTCATCACGCATGCCACTAACAAAAAGTTTGGGGAGATTTGCTGCTTCAAGAAAGGAATTATTTGCTACATCAAGAAATGAATATTCATAAGCGCGTCCCGGAACTCCAACCGGCAGCCCCAGCGCCACAACCGCTCGCACCCGCCGGTCCACAACATTCGAGCCGCAACAGGCCCTCAACGCCATCGCCGCTCCAAAGCTGAATCCCGCCAGCACAATCGGTCGCGAAAATTCGCGCTCCAACCAGTCCAGCGCCGCCAGCACGTCTTCAAACTCCGCTTCGCCGTCGTGATGTCCCTCGCTCAATCCCACTCCGCGAAAGTTGAATCGCAACACCGGCAGCTCAAAGCCCCACTGCCGATTCAGCACCTGCATCGCGTGGTACACAACCTTGTTGTGCATTGTGCCCCCGCCCAGCGGGTGGGGATGGCACACCAGCGCCGCAAACGGTGCCTCGCTCGCGCCCTCATTCAGCAACCCTTCAAGATTGCCTGCGGGACCGGAAATCGCCACGCTGCGCACTTTGCGCGTGTGAGAGTGGTCTTGAGTTGAACGCGCCTCGGGGCTCACCGCAGCTCCTCCCAGCGGTTCTGGATTCTCCAAAACCCCCAGCTCTGCCGGAACAATGTGAACCTCGGCGCTTGAACTTGCGCGAATCATGCCACTTATAATTCTACGCTCGGTGCTTTGTCACGCAACGGTTCAAAACTAGACAAAATTGCCCCGCAAAAAGACAGTGCGCGCCTTCCTCCGGGTGCCCCTCGATAAGGTCGAAGCCTTTGTTCCTGTCGTTAGAATGGAATACCACCATGCCTTGGCATGCATCCAGGGGACTGTGAAAATCTCGTCCAATCAACCCCGTTTTGCGGCGCTCAAAGGATTGTTACAATCTGGTTGGGTGCATCCGGGGGTCGATCCTAATGGAAGTAGCTATTTCCAGCGCTCAAGCACCACAGCCATCGGGTGAAGCTGAGTCTCTGAGCGCACAGCAGTTGGTCCAAATCTACCGGCTCATGGTGCTTTCCCGTCGCGTCGACGATCGGGAGATACTCCTCAAGCGACAGCAGAAGGTATTCTTCCAGATATCTGCCGCCGGCCACGAGGCCCTGCAGGTAGCCGCTGCTCTTGCCCTTAAACCGGGCTACGATTGGTTTTTCCCCTACTATCGCGACCGCGCGCTTTGCCTCGCTCTCGGCGTCTCCCCTTACGATATGTTTCTCCAGTCAGTCGGCGCAGCCACTGACCCCGCCAGCGGCGGCCGCCAGATGCCCACCCACTGGAGCAGCCGCGAACTGCACATCGTCAGCACCTCGTCTTCCACCGCCACCCAACTGCTGCACGCCGTAGGCTGCGCTGAGGCCGGCCGCTACCTCAGCCGCCATCCCGAAGCCTCGGCAAGCGCAAAAGATGACTACCGCGCCTTCCACCATCTCGACTTCCACGGCGACGAAGTAGTTCTCGCATGCATCGGTGAGGGTTCAACTTCGCAGGGCGAGTTCTGGGAAGCCATGAACACCGCCTCAAACCAGAAGCTCCCCGTCATCTTCATGGTTGAAGACAACGGCTACGCCATCAGCGTGCCGGTCGAGGTCAACACGCCCGGGGGCAACATCTCGCGCATCGTCGCCAACTTCCCCAACTTCCACTTTGCTGAAATCGACGGCACCGACCCCGTGGCCTGCCTGGCTGCATTTCAAGCCGCTGCCGCGCATTGCCGCGCAGGCCTCGGCCCGGCCTTCGTTCACGGTCACGTCGTTCGCCACTATTCGCACTCATTCTCTGACGACGATAAAAATTACCGCTCCGCCGCAGAGCGCGAAAGCGACCTGCTGCGCGATCCCATTGCCCGCATGCGCGAGCGACTTATTATGGAGGGCATTCTCACCGAGCCCGAGATCATCGAGCTTGAGAAGGCCCTCGAACACGAAGCCGAAGAAGCAGCAGAACGCGCACTTCAAGCCCCGCTCCCTGAAATCTCGTCAATTCCCCAGCACATTTACTCCCCCGACCTCGACCCCACCAAAGCTTCCTTCGCCACTGAGCAAACGAAGTCCGCTAACCCCGCCAACCCGGCGAAGCGTACCATGGCGGATCTAATCAACGCCTGCCTCCACGACGAAATGCGCCGCGATCCGCGCATCGTGGTGTATGGCGAAGACGTGGCCGATGCCAGCCGCGAACAGGCTCTGGCAGAAGTAAAAGGGAAGGGAGGCGTCTTCAAGCTCACTGCCGGCCTGCAAACTGAATTCGGCTCCGAGCGCGTTTTCAATTCAGTGCTGGCGGAAGCCAACATCGTTGGCCGCGCCATCGGTTACGCGGTCCGCGGCATGAAGCCCGTCGTAGAAATCCAGTTCTTCGATTACATCTGGCCGGCCATGCACCAGATCCACAACGAGCTCAGCGTCATGCGCTGGCGTTCCAACGGCGCATGGGCCGCGCCCGCCGTCATTCGAGTGCCCATCGGCGGCTATCTTACCGGCGGCGCTGTGTATCACTCGCAATCGGGCGAAAGCATCTTCACTCACATCCCCGGCCTGCGCGTCGTTATGCCTTCCAACTCGCTTGACGCCAACGGCCTGCTTCGCACCGCCATCCGCTGCGACGACCCCGTGCTCTTTCTCGAGCACAAGCGCCTTTATCGCGAGCCCTATGGCCGCGAGCCCTATCCCGGACCCGATTTCTCCATCCCCTTCGGCAAGGCAAAGATCGTTCGCCCCGGCAAGCACATCACGCTGGTGACCTACGGCGCTCTTGTTCCGCGCGCCCTGCAAGCCGCCCACCATGCTGAGCGCCTGCACGGCATCGACACCGAGATCATCGACCTGCGCACCCTCAACCCCTACGACTGGGAAGCAATCGCCGAATCCGTTCGCAAAACCAGCCGCGTAATCGTCGCCCACGAAGACATGATCAGTTGGGGCTACGGCGCAGAAATCGCCGCCCGCATAGCCGATGAGCTATTCGACTCGCTGGATGCGCCCGTAAAACGCATAGGCGCCATGGACACATTCGTCGCCTACCAGCCAATACTCGAAGACGCGATCCTGCCCCAACCGCAAAACATCCTCGACGCGCTGGTAGCGCTAAAAGCGTATTAAAGTACAGCCGGTCTCCAGTGGCTGCGGAAAAACTCGTTCAGGCACAGGCAAAAGGAGCTTTGTAACAGGGCACGACTTTAGTCGTGCCGATAAATCCAGCAAAATCAGTTGGGCTTTAGCCCCTGCTGTGCCTGCGGTTGCGAGATTGCCTCTCTTAACTTGTTTTTCCGCAGGCTCTCCAGACCCTCCGACGAACCTCCGTGCCCCATCCTCCTGAGCGAAGCGTAGCGGAGTCGAAGGATCTGCTTTTTAATTTCGTCCGTGAAATGGGTGGGAGACCAAGAACGCCCGAATAAACCAATACACTATTCCCATGCTAGATTTCGAAATCCCCCCCGCCGAAGCCGCCACTCTCCTCAAAGAAAAACAGGCCCGCCTCATCGACGTCCGCGAGCCCTGGGAATTCTCAACCACGAAAGTCGAAGGCAGCGAACTAATCCCCATGGGCGACGTAGCCGCGCGCGCCCACCAGGAACTCGATCCCGAAGAGCGTCTTCTAGTAATGTGCCACCACGGCGTGCGCTCAATGAACGTGACGGTCTGGCTGCGCAATCAGGTATTTGAAAACGCGCAGTCAATCCGCGGCGGCATCGACGCGTGGAGCGCCGAAGTCGACCCCAAGGTTCCGCGCTACTAGAACTCGTTGCATAAATGGTTTCGTATCAGGGCGCGAGTTTACTCGCGCCGCAAAAGGCCAATAGAGCCGCGGGCTTTAGCCCCTGAGGGATGCTTCTCGGCTAACTCATAAAGATTTATGCAACCAGTTTCAGCTCGCAATCCCCACCCACCAGCCCATAGCTGTTGTTATGGAACGCGGTGACGGATCGGATATAGCACGGCCAAAAACTGTTGTCATCCCGAAACGCAGTGAGGGATCTGCGGTTGTTCCTCTTACATTCCGTCCCGCCACCACGGTATACAACCACCCCACGCACGAATCGGCCAGCCAGCGCCCCAATTGGATTCAGCTCGGGTAACTTCCGCATAGGCGGTGATACGACCGAAACCGCCAAAACTCAGGATTACAGCCGCAAAACCGACTGATCGTTAGCTATATCCTCTGCAGTCTGTTATCGATGAATGAATTGCCGCTTTAATGCGTTGCACCTTTGAGAATGCTAGCGCTTTCCGTAAAGCCGCACAGCTCGGCTATTTGCTCTGGGGTCTGATCCCATTTGTCGCTCTGTCGTGGGTCTGCTCCAAGCTTCAGCAGGCGTCGGATTGCTTCCGTGAAATTGCATCCCGCAGCCTCATGGAGAGCCGTGGTGCCCGTTGCACTCTTCGCCGCAATGTTCGCGCCGCCCGCAATGAGCTGCTCAAAAATCGCTTCATTATTTCTTCCGCATGCCATCATCATGACCGAGAAGCCCGAGTTGTCAACAGCGTTTGCCGATGCGCCAGCCTTAAGCAGCAGAGATACAACTTGCTCCGGTTCGCCCCACGCTTGTGCCACGTCAATAGACCAGTGCAAGGGCGTCCACCCATTGTCGTCTCGAATGTCGACTGGTACGCTCAGCGACAATTGTGCGCGAACGTCATCTGGGTCGTTGCAGTATGCTGCGTAGTGCAATTCAGTCATCCCGCGTTGCCCCGCGGCAGGCACAATCAATACCGGTTTTGAATCTCGCTCGGGTTGTTCCATACCTTGTGTTTAGAGGATACCGCCGGAGTTGAACAATCGGAAGGTCATCAGGTCCAGCCCTGCGGCTCTGTGCATGCCTCCCGCAAAACGCCGTAGGCGCCGGAGAGGGGATCGTTCCCGAATGGTCGCCAATCCGGAAGTTACATCCATCGATTGTTATGGATTTGGCCGGCGCCCCCCGGCCCACGCATTTGGGGACCGGGTATGGATGTGAACCTTTGCCAATACGCCGTCACAACATAGAAACTCAGCAAGCCCCTTCCCGGAACCTCCCCGATTTGAGAAATGCAAAATGTCTGCGCGGGTTTGCGTGCAATTACCCCTCTCCGGCGCACAATCTCAATTAAGGAGCATTGCACTGGAAATTATGCCAAACATCACCGTTACCGTCGACGACTCCGTTTACACCAACGCCCGCATCGCCGCTGCCATCTACAAGACCACCGTCACCCAGCTCGTCCGAACATTCCTTCAGGACTTCAGCCAGCAAGCCGCCCAGGCCTTGGATTCTGGGCGCTACGACTCCCTGGAGCGCTTCAACAAAGCGGCCTTAACCATGGATTTAGGGCCCGAAATACCGTATTTAACGCCAAATAAGACGCCAAAACACCATGTTTAAGACCCCTTTTGCGCCCCTCTTTTGCGTGCAACGCACAAGGATTCAACAGCTGAGGCAATTGAGAATCAATACCCCCCACCCCCCTCCCT
>Ga0265338_10002957_pt1 | contig 24661 bp, 19 predicted proteins | sample 42126metaG_FD_193579 | JGI IMG/M metagenome (GOLD analysis project Ga0265338, IMG submission 193579) | Rhizosphere microbial communities from Carex aquatilis grown in University of Washington, Seatle, WA, United States - 4-21-26 metaG | ecosystem: Host-associated > Plants > Roots > Rhizosphere... | reverse complement strand
CGATATCTAATCGGCGCCACAGCCGCCCCCTCACCGTTCCATGCTTTTGCCGTGCTTCTTGGCGGAACGGCGCCGACCCTCGACGTTTCAGGGTCGCGGTGTGCCGCGCGGGTCAGTGCCCGTCAGCGGCCTGCACGAACCTCGCTCAGGTCTCGTGCGTTTCCGAGGATGCACCCGGCGCGCTCCGCCGGCGATCGCTCGGCCGCTCCCGCTCGCCATCGGCGCGCGCGTGGAGCTTGCCCTTCTGTTCGGGTCCCTGCGGCTTCCCTCCGCCCCTCCCGCTCCCGTCGTCTCCGGCCTCGGAAACGGCATCGAGCCAATCGGTGGATCCTGGGCTGATGTGACGTAGATGCATGGTCCCTCCCCTCATGTGTTGCTGGCCCCAGCGCGACATTTTACGAGAAAAAGAGACCGTGCGGGAGGGGGTGCTGGCTCACCAGTCACCCCGCTCCCCGCACGGCCACCCCCCCGGTCCTCCCGCCTGTCCGTCTGGTCTCCCTCGGTCTCTCGAACGGTATCCCCTCGGTCTCGGCTCTGTCTCTGCTATCTCTAGGTTCACGTATCCTGTTTGTTCCCCGACGTTTCCCCCAACGTCCAATGTCCTGCTGCAATGTTGTTTATAGCGCCGACCATGTTTCGGGATCCTTTCCTGGGGGCTCATTGTTCGTTAATTTCTAGCCGCGGTTTTCCGCATTTCGCGACGATCTCGAGCTGACGATCCGGCGTGACCACGCGAACGAACGGCGCGGGGTACGCAAAGGGGAGACAAGCGATCGTCTCGGTCGCGCCGGGGGATTCCACGAAAATTCTGCGGTGACGACAGCACGCGATGCACAAAAATGCGCGTCGCCGGTGGTCGCACCGTGGCGCGCACCCCGGTTCGCGCGATCTCACCACCGGTCCGGACTTTGCTCTTTCGGCGCTCGATGACGACCAGCGGCACGAAAGAGATCGAGCGATTCTTCGTCGAGGTGCCGCGGTATACGAGCTACCCGACGGCCGAAGATTTCACCGCGGCTGTCGGTCCCGACGTCCACGCGGCGAGCCTGAGGGCAGCGGCCGCAGCGCCGGGAACACCGGTGTCGCTCTATATCCACCTACCGTTCTGCCGCGAGATCTGCGCCTTCTGTGCCTGTCACTCCCTAGTCGCGCGGACCGAGGCACGCATCGATCGTTACCTGGAAGCGCTGGTGCGGGAGATGGACCTGGTCCAGCGTGAGCTCGGCGGCACGCGACCGGTGTCCGAGCTGCACCTGGGCGGTGGCAGCCCCTCTTATGTCTCGGCGGTGGCGTTCGAGCGGATCATCCGCGCGCTCCGCGAACGCTTCTCGTTCGACCGAGCGGCGACGCTCTCGCTGGAAGCCGACCCCCGCTCCGTCGACCGCGAAAAGATCACGCTGTATCGGGCGCTCGGCTTCGACCGCATCAGCTTCGGCTTTCAGGACGTCGACCCAGGCGTGCAGCGCGCGATCGGGCGCAACCAGAGCGCGGAGACCTCGCGCGAGGCCTACGCTCTCGCGCGCGAGGCCGGGTTTCGCAGCATCAACATCGATCTCTGCTACGGCCTGCCCGAGCAGACCGAAGACACGTTCAGGCAAACCATCGCCGACGTGATCGGACTGCGCCCCGATCGCATCGCGCTCTTCGGCTATGCCCACCTGCCCCACCTGCGCCCGCGCCAGCGCCTGATCGTGGCCGCCGCGCTGCCGACCCCCGGCGTCCGCCTGCGCATGATGCTCGAGGGACGCGACCAGCTCCTCGCCGCCGGCTACGACGCGATCGGCCTCGATCACTTCGCGCTGCCCGGCGACGACCTGGCGCGCGCCGCGGCGACCGGACGCCTGCACCGGAACTTTCAGGGCTACACCACCACGACGACCGACGCGCTCATCGGCCTTGGACTGTCGGCGATCAGCGATCTGCCGGCGGGCTACGCGCAGAACTTCCGTTCGCTGCACGCCTATCTCGAAGCGCTCGAGGCCGGCCGCCTCCCCACCGAGCGCGGGGTTCTGCGCACCGATGACGATCGGGTGCGCGGCGAGATCATCCGGCGGGTCATGTGCCGCTTCGAGCTGGATCTGCCCGACCTCGAACGGACGCTGAAGATCGACTTTCGCGCAGCCTTCGCGCGCGAGCTGGGCGAGCTCGGACGCCTGTCCGACGACGGACTCGTCACCGTCGAGCAGGCGCGCATCCGGCTCACCCCGCTCGGGCGGGTCTTCGTGCGCAACGTCGCATCCATCTTCGACACCCACCGGCGTCCGCCAGCCGCCGGCGACGCCCCCCGCTTCTCGATGAGCGCCTGAACCGGCTGGCCGACTTCGCGGCGTCCCGGCGTGAAACCCGACTCGGAGCTCCCGGGCCGGGCCCATCGGTATCCTTGAATTTGGGGGACGTTTCTCGCAGGATGGCGGCCCATGATCGAGCACCCGCACGCGCCCCGCAAGACGCCCCTCTACGAGGCGCACCGGCGCGCCGGTGCGAAGATCATCGACTTCGGCGGCTGGCTCATGCCGGTGAGCTATCCGTCGGGGATCATCGACGAGCACCGCGCCACCCGCTCCGCCATTGGGGTGTTCGACGTGTCGCACATGGGCGAGGTCCACTTTCGCGGACCGCGCGCCGCCGAGGCGGTGCAGCGGCTGGTGACCAACGACGTCGCGAAGCTCGGCGACGGCCACGCGCTCTACACCGTCGCCTGTCGCCCCGCCGGTGGCATCGTCGACGACTTCATCGTCTATCGCATCACCGGCGAGCATTTTCTGATCGTCGTCAACGCCAGCAACCGCGAGAAAGACGTCGGTTGGTTTCGCGAGAACGTCGGGACCTGGTGCGAGATCCACGACGCTTCCGACGAGACGGCGCTGATCGCGTTCCAGGGTCCCAAGGCCGAGGCTGTGCTACAGACGCTGACGGCGGCGACGCTGTCGTCGGTGCGCTCGTTCGACGTGGTCCCGGACCTCGAGATCGCGGGCGTGCGCACGTCGATCGCGCGCACCGGCTACACCGCCGAGGACGGCTTCGAGATCTTCTGCGCCGCCGGTGACGCCGATCGCCTCTGGGAGCGCCTGATCGAGGGCGCGGCCACCGCCGGCGGCAAGCCGGTCGGCCTCGGCGCGCGCGATACGCTGAGGCTCGAGGGACGCCTGTGCCTCTACGGCAACGACCTGACCGAGGAGACCACGCCGCTCGAAGCGGGGCTCGGCTGGGTGGTCAAGCTCGACGGCGCCGGCGACTTCATCGGCAAGGCTGCGCTGCGCGCGCAGAGAGACAGCGGCGTCGCGCGCAAGCTGGTCGGCTTCGTGATGCGCGGCCGCGGCGTCGCGCGCCATGGCTACGCGATTCATGCCTCTGCTGCGGCCGGCGGCGGCGCGGCCGTGGGAGAGGTGACGTCGGGAACGTTCGGCCCCACCGTCGAGAAGAACATCGGCATGGGCTACGTTCCAGCGGCGCTGGCCGTGCCCGGCGGCGCGCTGATCGTGGATTGCCGGGGAAAAATGATCGAGGCCGAGATCGTCAGCGGCCCGTTTTACAAGAGAGGGAAGAGGTAACCAATGAGCGCGATGTCGTCGTATCCGGATGATCTGCTGTACACGAAGGACCACGAGTGGGCCCGCGTCGAGGAGCGAGACGGCGTCAAGGTCGCGACGATCGGCATCACCCGATTCGCCGTCGAGCAACTGGGCGACGTGACCCAGATCGACCTGCCCAAGGAGGGCGAGTCGGTGAAGCAGTCCGAGGTCTTCGGCTCCGTCGAGTCGGTCAAGGCGGTCTCGGATCTCTTCGCGCCGTTCTCCGGCAAGGTGGTCAAGACCAACAGCCCGCTCGGCGACTCGCCCGAGTACGTCAACGAGGATCCCTACGACGAGGGCTGGATGATCCAGATTGCGCTCGCGAACCCCGACGAGACCAAGAGTCTCATGGACGCCGAGGCTTATCAGGCGTTCTTGCGCGACCAGGCCGAGTGATTCATACGGGATCCTAAGGACTTCATGCCGACCGACCTTTCGACTGTACTTGCGCCCCCCGATCAATTCCCCGCGCGCCACATCGGGCCGCGCCCCGACGACGTCGCCGAAATGTTGCGCGTGCTGGGCGTGCCGTCGCTGGCCAAGCTCATCGACGACGTCGTGCCGGCCGAGATCCGGCTCGGCCGCGCGCTGGCGCTGCCCGCGCCGGTGACCGAGTCGGAGCTGCTGGAAGAGCTGCACGCCCTGGGCGCGCAGAACCAGGTCTGGCGGTCATTCATCGGCATGGGCTACTCCGACTGCGTCACGCCGCCGGTGATCCAGCGAAACATCCTGGAGAACCCCGGCTGGTACACGCAGTACACGCCGTACCAGGCCGAGATCTCGCAGGGGCGGCTCGAGGCGCTGCTCAACTTCCAGACGATGATCGCGGATCTGACGGGGCTGCCGATCGCGAACGCGTCACTGCTCGACGAGGCGACCGCCGCCGCCGAGGCGATGACCATGGTGCACGCGGTGGCGCCCGCAGCGGCGGCCGACAAGCCGGCCGAGACGTTTCTGGTCTCCGACGCCTGCCACCCGCAAACCATCGAGGTCGTGCGCACGCGCGCGCAGCCGCTGGGCATCGAGGTCATGGTCGCCGACGTCGAAGGGTTCGACTTCGCGCGCGGCGGCGTCTTCGGCGTGCTGCTGCAATATCCGGCGACCGATGGCGCGATCCGCGATCCGCGCGCGTTGTGCGCGCGCGCGCACGCGGCCGGCGCGCTGGTGGTGATGGCGGCGGATCTGCTGGCGCTGACCGTGCTCACGCCGCCCGGCGAGCTCGGCGCCGACGTCGCCGTGGGCAGCGCGCAGCGCTTTGGCGTGCCGCTCGGCTACGGCGGCCCGCACGCGGCCTTCCTGTCGACGAAGGACGAGTGGGTGCGCAAGATGCCCGGCCGGATCATCGGCGTGTCCAAGGACGCGCACGGCCACACGGCGCTGCGCATGGCGCTGCAGACGCGCGAGCAGCACATCCGCCGCGAGAAGGCGACCAGCAACATATGCACGGCGCAGGTGCTGCTGGCGGTGGTCGCCAGCATGTACGGCGTCTACCACGGGCCCAAAGGCCTGCGCGCGATCGCGACGCGCGTGGCTGGCCTCACCACCGTGCTGGCGCGCGGCCTCGCGCGCCTCGGGATCACGGTCAAGCACGGCGCGTTCTTCGATACCGTGCGCGTCGAGGGCAGCGCCGCCGACGTCGCCGCCTGGACACGCGCGGCCGAGGCGCGCCGCATGAACCTGCGCCGCATCGACGCGCGCGCGGTCGGCGTGTCGCTCGACGAGACCACGCGCGCCGAGGACGTGCAGGCGCTCTGGGACGTCTTCGCCGAGGCCGTGACCGGAGGCGGCGACGGTGGCGGCAAGGCGCGCGCGGCGCGCTTCACGGTGGCCGAGCTCGCGCGCGAGATCGCCGACGGCGACGCGGTGACCGCGCCCGCGGAGCTGCGCCGCACCAGCGCCTACCTGACCCACCCCGTCTTCAACCGCCACCATTCCGAGACCGAGATGCTGCGCTACATGCGCCGGCTCGAGGCGCGCGATCTGTCGCTCACGCGCTCGATGATCCCGCTCGGCTCGTGCACGATGAAGCTGAACGCGACCGCGGAGATGGTGCCCATCACCTGGCCGTCGTGGAACCGGCTGCATCCGTTCGTGCCGGCGGCGCAAGCGGCAGGGTATCGCGTGATCTTCAAGCAGCTCGAGGCGATGCTCGCCGAGATCACCGGCTTTTCAGCGGTGTCGCTGCAACCCAACGCGGGCTCGCAGGGCGAGTACGCCGGCCTGCTGGTCATCCGCCAGTACCACCAGAGCCGCGGGCAGCAGACACGCGACGTCTGTCTGATTCCGTCGTCGGCGCACGGCACGAACCCGGCGTCGGCGGCCATGGCCGGCTACCGCGTGGTCGTCGTGGCCTGCGACGATCGCGGCAACGTCGACCTCGGCGACCTCGCGCGCAAGGCCGAGGAGCACCGCGATCGACTGGCGGCGCTGATGGTGACCTACCCGTCGACGCACGGCGTGTTCGAACAGGAGATCAAGAAGATCTGCGCCATCGTTCACGAGCACGGCGGCCAGGTCTACATGGACGGCGCCAACCTGAACGCGCAGGTCGGCCTGTGCCGGCCGGGCGACATCGGCGCCGACGTCTGCCACCTCAACCTGCACAAGACGTTCTGCATCCCGCACGGCGGCGGCGGCCCGGGCATGGGGCCGATCGGCGTCGCCAGGCACCTGGCGGCGTTCCTGCCTCGCCACCCGGTCGTCGAGACCGGCGGCGCGCAAGGCATCGGCGCGATCTCGGCGGCGCCGTGGGGGAGCGCGAGCATCCTGCTCATCTCCTGGGCGTACATCCGCATGATGGGCGCGGAGGGGCTGACGGAAGCGACGCGCATCGCGATCCTCAACGCCAACTACATCGCGAAGCGGCTCGACGCGAGCTACCCGGTCTTCTACCGCGGTGAGAAGGGCTACGTCGCGCACGAGTGCATCGTGGACATGCGCCATCTGAAAAAGATCGCGGGCGTCGACGTCGAGGACGTGGCCAAGCGCCTGATGGACTACGGCTTCCACGCGCCGACGATGTCGTTCCCGATCCCGAGCACCATGATGATCGAGCCGACCGAGAGCGAGCCCAAGGCCGAGCTGGATCGGCTGTGCGACGCGATGATCGCGATTCGCGCCGAGATCGCCGAGATCGAGGACGGCACCGCACCACGCGAGGGCAACGTGCTCAAGAACGCGCCGCACACGGCAGCCTTCCTGCTGGCGGGCGAGTGGACCGCGCCCTACTCGCGCGAGAAGGCCGCGTTCCCGGTGCCGTCGCTGCGCGACGACAAGTTCTGGCCCGCGGTCGCGCGTCTCAACAACGTGCTCGGCGATCGCAAGCTCTTCTGCAGCTGCCCGCCGATATCTGATTGGGAACCCTAAGACGGGTTACCAAACCCTCCAAGATTGGGAACCCTGAGACCGGTTCCCAAACCCTCCAAGATTGGGAACCCTGAGACCGGTTCCCAAACGCTCCAAGCCCCGCGACGGCACCGGCTGACGCGCGGCCAGTTCAGCGGAACGCGAACGCCTGCGCGACCGCGACGGCGCCGCCGCGCGGAGGCGCGAACGTCCAGCGCGCCATCGCGCGCTTCATGCAGTCGAGCACGTGCAGGTCGAGCGGATCGATCGGCGCGACTTCGACCTGCGCCACGGCTCCCGTCGGCAGAATCGTCCAGTGCAGGGTCGCGCGGCCCGCGGCGATCGCGTTCCAGGGCCGCCGCTGCTGGCGCGCGACCTCGACGCGGCAGCCCCGCAGCACCGCCACCGGCTGCGCCAGCTCGTGCGCGATGATGCTCGCGCTCAGCGAGCCGGTGTGCGGCCGGTCGATCGTCCCCGTGCGCGGGCGCACCACCGGATCCCTCGGCGCGTGGCCGCCGGAGCGCGCCGGCGCACCCTCGAGGTTCCACGCAGCGTGCGCGAGCGGGATATTGCCGACGCGCCCGGTCTCGCGCAGCGACGGCCCCGCGAGCAGCGACGCGGCCGCGTGCGACGAGCTGCCTGGCTCGGCACCGCTTCGTCCGCCGCTCATCAGGATCGCCGCCGCCATCACGCTCGACGCGACCACGCCCGAAGAAAGACGGCCCGCTCCCCGGCGCCTCCGCCCCATCGCACGCCTCCCCCACGCTCAACCTGCTCACGCTGCCCGGACGAGCAAGGTGACCTCCGGTCTCCGGTCGACCCCCGGGTGAGAGTTAGGGGGCGGCAACGGTCAATCGTTGTAGCGAAAGAGGCGCATGCGAGGGGCGCCTGACAGCTCGAACAGGAAGCCGAACCGGAAGTTGATCATCCCCTGCTCCACCAGCTGCAACGGCGGGTTCGGAAACGGCTGGGCTTGCTTGAAGGCTTCGATCGCCTCGTCGTCGAGAAACTCGACGCCGGATGGCTGCTCGAGCGCGACGTTGGCGAGGCTCCCGTCGGGCTTGAGCTGCACGCGCAGCACGGTCAGGCGGTTCTTCGATCCGTAGACCGACCCGGTCGGATCGCCGCGCCGGTATGCCTCCTCGGGATGCCAGTGATCCGCGACCTGCTTTTTCACCCGGTTGAAGAACGACGCGAACTTCCAACGCTTCGAATTGAGCGCCGTGTCCTCGCCGTCGTCGATGTCCTTGAGCGCGTCCTGGGTCCCGCTGCCAACCGCGCGCGCCAGCTGCTCCTCCGAGGGCGTCAATGCCGGCGCGCCGCCCGCCGGACCGCCACCGCCCGGTGGTGTCTGAAACATCCGGCCCAGCTGCGGGAGCACACCGTCGGGCGACGGCGTGCCAGGCGCCTGCGCGCCGTAGCGATCGCCGCTCTGCTCGGTGGGGCGCTCGGGCGCCTCGGGGCCCAATGAATGGCGCGGCAGCGGACGGTTCAGCTGCGGCTCGCGCATCGCCAGCCGGCGATCGACCGGTGGCTGCGCCGCGCTCTTCGGTGTCGTCTGATCGGCGCTGCCGCGCGACTCGCCCTCGTGCGCCTTCTCGTCGAATCTGCCGTACTTCTTCGTCTCCTTCGGCACGCTCGTGTCGTGCTCGGACACGAAGCGCGCGTCGTCGGGCCGCTTCTCCTCGCGCGGCGCCGGCACGTCGACGACCTGCCCGTTCGGGTGCAGCGACTCGACCTCTTTCTTCGCCTCTTCGGCCTTCTTCTTTTCCGCCTGGCGGTCGAGGTCGGCGATGATCTCGCGCGCGGCGTCCTCGTCGACCATGCCGAGGTCGATCGACTCGGGCTGATTGGCCGTGCGCGCCGCCAGCTCGCGCTTGAGGTCCGCGTCGCGCGGCGCGAGCGCGTAGAGGCCGAAGCCGATCAAGAGCGCGAGCTCAGCATGGATCAGTGCCGCGATGGCGAGCCAGAAACCGACCCGCCGGGGATGACGCCTGCTGACGGGTGGGTTAGGGCTAGAGCTCACCTGACCTTACCTCAGGCACGATTTTACCGCCGCAAACTGGTTTTTCCGCAGAAAAAGCCGGCACCGTCATTTTGCTCATCATTTCGTGCCCGGGCGCGCGCGTTTTGCCCGGCCCATGACGGCTTCTCGGGACTTTGGAGACTTTGGAGACCTTGGAGACCTTGGAGACCTTGGAGACCTTGGATGACAGCTAACAATGACAGCCAACATTGTGGAAAACGTGACCGAGACCCGAAGGTTCCGTCGATCACCTATGCGTCCCGCAATGTCAGGGCACCAGCAATATCAGCGCACCAGTGGATTTTCGAACGCGACACGCATTGAAACCGGCAGGGCGTGAGCTGCCAGCGCCGGCGGAAGGGGCGGAAACGGGGCCGCACGCTCGACCGCGCGCGCCGCTTCGAGATCGAACTCGTCGAAGCCCGACGACTTCATGACCTGAACGCCGGTGCGAACCCGCCCGTCGACGTCGACGACGAATCTAACGATCGTCTCGCCCTGCTCCAGGCGCAGCGCCAGCCGCTTGGGGAACTGCCGTAGGCTGTTGACCCGTCGCGTGATCTCTCGAATGTAGAGATCATAGTGACGATCCTGGGTCGGTCCGGCGACGTTGGCGCCTACCTGCTGGACATCGACGTGGGGCAGGCCCAGCTCAGCCGGAGCAGCACCGCGGCTCGGTCGGGCGACCGCGCCCGGCGCATCGCCAGGCCCGCGCCCGGAGAGCGACGGCTCGCGCGCGCGCACGCCCGCGCGCGCGAGGTCGATGATCCCGGGGTGCATCTCGTTCGAGGCCTCGCGCTGGCGGCGGTCGTCGGCGGGCGCGCTGCGCGTGTCGCTGTCGAAGCTGCGCGCCCCCTGCTCAGCGTCGAGCGGGCCGACGCCGCGATCCGACGACGGGCTGTCGGCCGCGCGCGGAAACTCGACCGCGGCCACCACCCGGGGTTGAGCGCGATCCCCCTCGGCCGTGAGCGCCGAATCGGCCACCGGCGACTCGTCGGGCGTGGCGCGCTGGGGGGCGCTGCGCGGGCTGGCCGGCGTGTCACTGCGGGGCGCGTCGCCCGCGCCCACGACCGGCTCCCGTCGCACGGCCTGCGGCGACGACGCGGGCGCGGCGGCGGTGCGCAGACGCGCAGGCTGCGACGTCGTCGCGCCGTCGGTGAGCTCGGCGTGCATCGTCGAGCGATCGCGCCGCCAGGCACCGTCGGTGGTTCGTCCCGCGCGGTCCCCCTGGTCCGCGGCGGGCACGGCGCGGTCGCGTCCGTCGGCCACTCGCTCCGCCGTCGCCACGGCGCGGTCGCGGCGCGCGTCGGCATCGAGCGCGGCGCGGCTCGGCGGCGGTGGCGGCGGCGTTTCGGCCGCGGGCGCAGGCGATGCGGGCACGTCATCGAGCTCGCCGACGGAGGTCACGTCGACCCACTCGGGTTCGAACGCTGGCGCCGTGGTCGCCGCGAGATCGCCGACGACACCGGCGTTGGCGGCGGCCGACCGATCGAGCACACGCTCGAACGCACCACCCCCGACCAGCGCCCACAGCGCGAGCACGTGAACCGCCGCCGATCCCGCCGCCGCCCCGAGCCAGGCGCGCGCTCTAGCAAGGCCTGCGCGTCTCGACATTCGTGGTCCCAACCCGTCTTTGAGGGTAGCATGCGCAGCCGCATGGAACTCGAGCGACAGCTTCTGCGCGACGTCGGCCGGGCGATCGGCGAGCACGACCTCATCAACGACGGCGACCGTATCCTCGTCGCCATGTCCGGAGGTAAGGACAGCTACGGGCTGCTGGTGCTGCTGCGCACCCTGCAGCGGCGCGCGCCGGTGCGGTTCGACCTCTACGCGGTGCACGTCGACCAGGGCCATCCCGGATATGACGGAACGCCGCTGACGCGCTGGCTCGATTCCGAGGGTGTTCCCTATCGCATCATCCACGAGGACACCTACTCGATCGTCACCGACAAGATCCCGGCGGGAAAGACCTACTGCTCGCTCTGCTCGCGGTTGCGCCGCGGCATTCTCTACAAGGCGGCGAGTGACCTCGGTTGCAACAAGATCGCGCTCGGCCATCACCGTGAGGACACGCTCGAGACGGTGCTGCTGAACCTGTTCTTCGGCGGCAAGCTGGCGGCGATGCCGGCGCGTCTCACGAGCGACGACGGACGTCACGTGGTGATCCGGCCGCTGATCTATTGCGCGGAGGCCCAGCTCGCCACGCTGGCGGAAGCGCGCCGATTCCCGATTCTGCCGTGCAACCTGTGCGGCTCGCAGTCAGAGGCGCAGCGCAAGCAGATGAAGGCGCTGATCAGCGAGCTCGAGCGCACGCACCCGAACCTGCGCCAGACGATGCTGGCCGCGCTGGGCAATGTCGTCCCGACGCATCTGCTGGATCGGACGCTGGCCGCGTCGGTGGCGGCTGGCAATGCGTCGAGCGCACCCGCCGAAGCGCCGCCCGTTCTGCTCCAGATCGCTCGCCCGTCACCCGCCAGCTCGCGCTGACTCTGCGCTAACTCGAGGCCAGCGCTGGCGCCGGACCGCCGACGATTCGATACGAGCGCATCGTCTGGTCCATGACCATCAGCACCGAGCCGACGAGATCGGCGCGCTCGCCGAGCGTCGACGGGACGATCGCCACGCCCTCGGGCTGGATCGCGTGGCGCGCCACCGACGCGCGCAGCGGGCCGAGCAAGATCTCACCCGCGGCGGCGTAGGGGCCGGCGAGCACCACCATCTCGGGGTTGAGAATGTTGAGCAGGTAAGCAATGCCGCGCCCGAGGTGCTCGCCCGCCTCGACGAGCAAGCGCACGCCGAGGGCGTCGCCGGCGACGGCCGCGCGCGTGATCGCGGCGGCGTCGATCGCGCCGGCGTCGCTGAGCGTGGTCGATTCGCCCGCGGCGATCGCGCGCTCGGCGGCGCGCACCAGCGCCATCGTCGACGCCACGGTCTCGAGGCAGCCGTGCCGCCCGCAGCCGCACGCCGGGCCGTCGGCCACGACCGGGCAGTGGCCGATCTCGCCGGAGAGCCCGCGCTGGCCGAAGAAGAGGCGCCCGTCGGCGACGATGCCGGAGCCGATCCCCATGTCGACGTAGACGCAGACGTACGAGCGCATGCCGCGCGCCGCGCCGACACGTCCCTCGGCGACCGCGAGCGCGTGGATGATGTTGTTGACCGTGACCGGCATGCCCAGCTCCTCCGAGAGCGCGGCGCGCACCGGAAAGTCCCGCCAGCCGAGGTTGGGCGCGAGAACGCAGACGCCCGACTCGCGGTCGTAGAGCCCGGGGACCGTCGCCGCCGCGCCCTCGATGCGCGACCGCGGCACCTTGGCGGCGCGCAGCGCGTCGGTGATCAGCGGCCGCAAGGCCTTCACCGAGCGCGCCGGCGCGTCGTAGATCGCCGGCCGGCTGCGCGATTCGAAGATCTGCCCGCGCGCATCGGCGACCGCGACGGTGATCGTGTGCATGCCGAAGTGGACGCCGAGATAGGCCGCCGAGTCCTCGTTGAAGTCGAGCAGCCGCGCCGGACGCCCGCCGCCCGCGACCGACGCGCCAAAGCCCACCTCGCGCACGACGCCGTCGGCGATCAGCTGGTCGACGATCGTCGACACCGTCGGCTTCGTCAGCTTGGATCGACGCGCGAGCTCGGTGCGCGAGATGCGCCGGTCGCGCCGGACGAGATCGAGGATGATCGAACGGTTCACCTCGCGGATCGCGTGGTTGTTGCCCTTGCTCAGCGTGGCGGGCTCGCCCCCCCTCGCGCGGCCGCCGGCGACGGCCGCGCCGTGGGCGATCGGCGCCGGCGAGCGACGAACCCGCGCCGCGCGCGTCAGATGGGGCGCGACCGGCGGCGTCACGGCGTGCCGGTCTGCCATTGCGCCATCGCCGCGGCGGCGTAGATCAGCGCTCCGTTCCAGTTGATCGCGATCTCGTTCAGGTTGGGCGCGCTCTCCGTGTCTTGCCAATCGTACGGTTGCGCCGTCGCGCAGTTCGACGCGCCCGACGGACAGTCCTGGCCACCGACGAGCAGCCCGGGCCAGGGATCGGTCACCGTGTCGGCCACCGATGGACGGTGGTGCGGGTGAACGGGCGGGTTGTTGCCGACCATCGTGACCTGCGAGCGATCGTAGTGGTTGCGGCCGAGCAGGTGGTCGAGCCCGCTGGCGATCGCGCTCACGTAGCGCGGATCGGGCACGAGGACGTTCGCCGTCCACAAGTTCATCGCCGTGCGCGCGACCGCGCCATTCGCGCCCCAGTAGTATCCCAGCGGCCGGCCGTAGCTGTTGCTGGTCGCCAATCTGACCAGCACCTCAACGGTGGCGATCAGCGACGATTGCAGCGACGCCACGACGTTGGGATCGCGGCCGTCACGCTTCGAGAGCAGATACGTGAACATGCCCAGGTTGCCGACGTTCTGCCAATCGAAGTTGCTCGACACCGGGTTCTGCAGCTTGGCGACGCGCGACTCGAAGTCAGTCAGGAACGCGGCCTCGCCGGTCGTTTCCCAGAGCTCGGCGGCGGCCCAGATGCGCTCGTCGCTGTCGTTGCTGTCACCGTAGCCTCCGGTAGTGAACTGCGGAGTGCTCGGCACCACCGGCCCGCTGTTGGCCTGCAGGAAGCCGTAGCTGAGGCGCGCGGCCGCCAGGCAGGCGTCGGAAAACGCCGGATCGTACGGTTGATAGATGCGCGCCGCCTGCGCCATCACCGCGACGAAGTCACCGGTCGCCGCCGTGCCCACCGGCGTGAAGAAGCGGTTCGATAGATCGCTCTCCGGCATGACGAAGCCTTCGAACGCCAGCGCGGTCAGCTTGTGCGGCACGCCGCCCGAACCGTCGGGCGACGGCATCGTGAGCAGCCAGTCGAGCTCCCACTTCACCTCGGCGAGGAAATCGGGCAACGGCCCGCCGTGCTCGGGGATGGGCAGCGACAGCAGCGAGACCACCGGCTGGAACTGCTCCCAGGCCGCCAGCAACATCCCGGCGGCGAACGCGCCGTTGGTGGTGTACTTGCCGTAGTCGCCCGCGTCGTGCCAGCCGCCGACGCTGGCCTTCGTGTCATCCGAGCCGGTGAGGTAGTGGAGCGAGCCGTCCTTTTGATGGCAGGCGGGGTGGCCCCAGTTGTCTCCGTCGAGCGAGATGTGCACATCGGTGCCGCACCGCTGGCCGTACATACCGATCATCGATTGCGTGAGCAGGTCGTTGTAGACGTTGCTCCCGACGGTGAAGCTGGCCGAGCGGCCGAGGTCGGGAACCTCGAGGTAGAAGCTGCCGAGCCCGCAGAACTCGCTGAAGTCGGCCTGGTACAGCGTATCGCCGGTGAGCTCGTCGGTCATCGACGCACCCATCATCGAGTTCCAGACGACCGAGTCATCGGCGCTGCTGCGCACGTTGAAGAGTGCGCCGCCCGGCGCGATCACCGTCGCGATCTTGGGCGCCTCTGGCAGGTAGCCGAAGCCATTGAGGCGGATGGGATGCGCCTCGCTGCCCCCTTTCGGGGCGGGCGTGCTGGGGAACAGCGTCCCGCAGCCGGCGGCGCACAATGAATAGACGCAGAACGAAGACAGCAGGACCGCGGACCTTAGTCTAGGGGAGTGATGCACGACGACCTCCAACCGATACGATTGCAAAGACCGAGACGATACCAAAGACAAGCGAGGGCGAAACCCAGTCACGCTACTGTCCCAGACTAGAAAGTCAAGCCCATTAACAAACGCCGGCCGGCGCTTGCGACACGGATCACCGGATGCGGCTCACTCGACGGTGCGATCGCGCAGGCGACGCACCGTCGAATGCGCCCCATCCGTCGGCGCCGGCGTGGCCAGGCGCGGCGACGTCGGCTCCACCGAAGAGGGATCTTCGGCGATGGGATCCAGCACCGGCGCGATGCGACGGCCGACCAGGTTTGCCGCCATGCGCAGCACCGGCATGTTGACGCCGCTGAGGGTGATGATGCACAGCGCGCCGCCCGCCATCGGCTTCACGAAGATCTTGTGATCGCGAAAACGCAGCACCGCGCTGTCGAGCCGATCGCCCACGGCGTTGAACGTCTCTTGCAGGAGAATGAGCCGGCTGCCCGCCTCGGCCAGCGTGAGATCGTCGAACATCGGCGGCATCTCGCGCGCCACCAGGTAGCCGCCGCGCGCGAAGACGAAGCTGCCCGCGACGCCGTACACGTCCTTGAGCGCGATCAGGCTCGCTCGGATCTGCTCGCGAGGCGTGCGCGCGTCGGTGGTCATCACAACCCCAATCGGTCGCGCAGCGATTGCAGGCTCGTGTCGCTGCGCGGGCGCAACACCACGGTCTCGCCGTTGTCCTCGTCGTAAATCAACAGCCGGCCGTTGACGACCGTGCACTCCATCGCAACGAACGGATCCATTCCGAGGAGCTGGCCCGCGAGCCGCCCCAACCGGCGCGCATTGGCGACGACCGCGGCGAGCTCTTCGTCCGCGCCCTGGCTGTGCAGGATGCTGCCGCCCGGTGCGAGCCGCAACACCACGGGAAACTCCGTCGTGACGTCAGCGCGTGCCATCGTTGCCGTCGCCGTCGCCCGCGCGTCGCCGCGCTCCATCGCCGTTGGATCGTCGACTGGTTTGGCTGCCGCCGTCAGTTTTGATTCACGCACCCCGCTCCCTCCTTGTGCACATTGGCAGACGCGCGGTCAAGACATGGTTTCGACAGCGTGAATATTGCGTAGCTTGTGCTCCCTCGCCACAAATCGTTCGCGCGCTGACGACGCGCCCGCGAGGGACGAGCCGCAGCTTATCCCAATCCGGACCCCAGCTCGGCTCAGCGAGCGCGCGAGCCGGCCGACAACGTCTTGCCACCGCTGCGCGAGCCGCGCGGCTTCGCTCCGTTCGAACCGGCATTGGAGCCACCTTGGGCGCGACCGTTGCGCGGCGCCTTCGCCGCGTCCTTACCCGCGTTGCGCGCTTTGGTTCCCGTCACCAGCGCCACCTCCAGAACCTCCGCCATCGTGCGCACCGGCGTGATCGTGAGACGCGCGCGCACGTGTTCCGGGATTTCCGACAGCTCCGGCGCATTGCCCGCCGGGATGACCACCTGGGTCATGCCTGCGCGCACCGCCGCGAGCAGTTTCTCCTTGAGCCCACCGATCGGCAGCACCTTGCCCCGCAACGTCAGCTCGCCGGTCATTGCCAGGTCGTGCCGCACCGGCGTTTGCGAGATCAGCGACACCAGCGCGCACGCCATGGTCACGCCCGCCGACGGACCGTCCTTGGGCACGCCGCCCGACGGAACGTGGATGTGGATCTCGCGGCCCGCGTAGAACTCGTCGCGCATCCCCAGCGACAGCGCGTGCGCGCGCGCGAACGACAGCGCCGCCGTCGCCGATTCTTTCATCACGTCACCGAGCTGGCCGGTCAGCGTGAGCGAGCCCTTGCCCGCCATGGTCTGCGCCTCGACGTGCAGAACCTCGCCCCCGTACGGCGTCCAGGCGAGCCCGTTCACCGTGCCGATCTCGTCGGTGCCACGGCGCTCGTCGGCGATATAGCGCGGCGGGCCCAGGTGCTTCGCAACCTCGTCGGGGCCAATCGCGGGACCGGCCCCCTTGCCGCGCCCGGGGACGCGCGGCTTCGCGCCGTCCTCGACCACCCGCCGCGCGACCTTGCGCGCCAGTTGCGCCACCAGCCGCTCCAGCTCGCGCAGCCCCGCCTCGCGCGTGTACTCGGAGATGATCCGGCGCAGCACGGGGCGGCCGATGACGATCTCCTTGCTGGTGAGCCCCGCCTCGGCGATCTGCTTCGGCACCAGGAAGCGCTCGGCGATCGCCAGCTTCTCCTCCTCGCTGTAGCCCGACAGGCGCAGCGTCTCCATGCGGTCGCGCAGCGGCGGCGGAATCGACTCCGGCAGGTTCGCGGTCGCGATGAACAGCACGCGCGACAGATCGAACGTGACGCCGAGGTAATGATCGCGGAAGTTGTGGTTCTGTTCGGGGTCGAGGACCTCGAGCAGCGCCGCCGACGGATCGCCGCGGACATCCGAGCCGAGCTTGTCGACCTCGTCGAGCAGCATGACCGGGTTGTTGGTGCCCGCCTGCTTCATGCCCTGGATCAAACGGCCGGGCAACGCGCCGACGTACGTGCGCCGGTGGCCGCGGATCTCCGCCTCGTCGCGCACGCCGCCGAGCGAGATGCGCACGAACTTGCGCCCGACCGCGCGCGCGATCGAGCGCCCGAGCGACGTCTTGCCCACGCCGGGCGGGCCCAGGAAACAAAGGAGCGGCCCGTGCGCCCCGCCGCGCAGCTTGCGCACCGCCAGGTAATCGAGGATGCGGTCTTTTATGTGTTCGAGGTCGTAGTGATCCTCGTCGAGGATCTTGCGCGCCACCTCGATGTCCAGCGTGTCCTCGCTGCTGGTCGTCCAGGGCAGCTCGGTGAGCCAGTCGATGTACGTGCGCAGCACCGAGGCCTCGGCGCTCTCCGCGTGCATCTGGTCCAGGCGGCGGATCTGCTTGTCGGCTTCCGCCTTCGCCTCGGGCGACAGGCCGGCCTTCAAGACCTTCGAGCGCAGCTCCTCCATCTCCTCGCCGTGCACGTCGCCGTCGCCGAGCTCGTTGCGGATCTGGCGCAGCTGCTCGCGCAGGTAGTAGTCGCGCTGAGTCTTCGACATCTCCTCTTTGGCGCGGTTCTGGATCTGCGACTGCACCTCGAGGATCCCGATCTCCTTTTCGAGGTTCTGATTCACGCGCGTGAGCCGCTCGATCGGGTTGTCGAGCTCGAGCAGCTCCTGCGCCTCGTTGACCTTGAGCGTGAGGTTCGACGCGACCAGGTCCGCCATGCGCCCCGGATCCTCGACGCTGCCGACCACCATGCCCAGCTCGGGCTGCATCGACTTGCCGAGGCCGGTCAAGCGATCGACGTTGCCGCGCACCGAGCGCAGCAGCGCCTCGGTGCCCAGCGTGCGCGACGGTTGCGGATCTTCGGAGCGATCGATGCGCACGCGGTAACACGGAGTCTCCGAGACGAACTTCGCGATCTTGGCGCGGCAGAGCCCCTGCACCAGGATCTTGAGCCCTCCCTCGGAGAGCTTGCGCATGCGCATGATCATGCCGATCGTGCCCGAACGGTAGAACGACGACGCCGCCGGTTCCTCGTCGGTGGAGTCGCGCTGCGCGACGAGGAAACAGAGGCGCTCCTCGGCTTCCAGCGCCTTCGCCACCGCCTCCATCGACACCGGCCGCGTCACGCGCAGCGGGACGATCATGTACGGGAAGACGACCAGATCGCGAATCGGCAGCAGCGGGAGGATGTCGGGAATTTCAGGGTCCGCAGCAGCACGGTTTTCGGGATTGGCGCTCACAGAAGCACACTAACAGAGATTGGTGCGAGATCGGCAAAGAGCGCGGCACACCAGGAAAATGTGAGGCGTGCGCTTCTCACCTTGTCCCACCTGACGGCGCGGCGGCCGGCGAAGTTTGATCGGGCTTCGTTTGATCGGGCGTCGTTTGATCTGGCTTCGCCTGCCTCACCGGGCTGCCCGTGTCGACGATCGCGATCGCCGCGCTTCCCAGAGCCCAGATCCGACCGAAGCGATCGAGCGTGAGATCGAGCATGTCGTCCTCGACGATCAACGTCCCCGCCGCCAGGAGGGAAGCGCTCGCCTCTTTTTGATCGAGCACGCGGAGCCCCTTGGCCGTCGCCAGCCACATGCGACCGGCGCCGTCGGCCGCCACGCCACGCGCGGCTGTCGCCGCCGGTCCGTCACCGGTGAAGCGCCACTCCTTGCCGTCGAATCGACCGGCGCCGCCCGACGTCGCGGCCCAGATCTTTCCGTCGCTGCCCTTGGCGACACCGAAGCACACCTCGCTGTCCATGTGCTCGTTCTCGCCCCAGTGACGCAGCTCCGACTCCTGCAGGCGATCGATCCCGCTGCGCGACGAGAACCAGGTCGCCGCGCCGTCGAAGAGCGCGCCGGTGAGGTCGTGAGGAAGCGGCAGGCTCTCCGCGCTCGTCTCCTTCGGCGACAGCGCGCCGTGATGAACCGCCGTCGCCTTGCCCGAGGGCGCGAGCGAGATCTCCAGCGCGCCCCTGCCCTGTTCCTGATCGTCTTTCGCGACAGTGCCGACGCCGAGCCACAGCTTGCCGCTGGGCGCGAACGTCGCGAACGAGATCGAGGGCCGGCTTCCGTCGGGCACCGCGCCGAGCGCTACCTTCTCGACGGTGTGCCAGTCGGCGTCGCGCGGCGGGCCCGCTCCGCCGGGCGCCAGGCGCGCCACGATCATGTTTCGGAACGGCGGTTCGGCGATCACACTGAACATCGTGCGGTCGGCATCCTCGGCGACGGCGAGCGCGCGGCCGGCGGGGCTCTCGCCCGCGCGCGTCTCCTGAAAGCGCGCGCCATCGTAGAACCAGGCGTGGGCGCCGCCCGCGACCACCAGACAGCGATCGATCGCCGCGCACGCGACCGACAGGCGGTCGGCGTCGTAGGTCAAGTCGCCCGAGAGATAGAGCGGCCGCGCCGCTTCCGCGCGCGCGACCCCCATCGACCGCGAGCCGCACCAGAGCACGGGCGCCTCCTCGTTGATGCCGCCCGCGGCAGCGATCACCGTCACCTGGGGCGGCAGCGCCAGCGCCATCGGCACCGCCTGATAGCGCGCCGTGCTGCCCTTGCGCACCGACACCAGCCGGAAGGCGCCGGTCGCGGGCGGCGCGCCGCGCGGCAGGGGACGCAGCTCGAACGGACGCTCGGCGCCCGGCGCGCCGGCGATCAAGATCGGGTGCGCGCCCGCGCTGACCAGGCGCACGAAGGGCGCGGTCGTGTTCGATTGCGTGCGGTACTCCTCGGTTCCTTCTTTCAAGATCAGCGTGATGCGCCCGCCGTTGCTGGCCCGCGTGGCCACCACGCGCGCGCCCCCCGGGCTGCGGGCCAGGCCGACGACTTCCTCGGCGGCGCCGCCGTCGCCCGGCATCAGGATCGGCTTGCCGCCGTTCGCACCGACGAGAAACAGCCCGTGCCCGCGCGTGCCGACCCACACCGAGCGGCCGTCCTCGTCGAGATCCAGCGACGTGACCGCCACGTCGCGGAGAAAATCGAACGTGGCCCAGCTGTGCCCGTCATAGCGATAGAGCCCGCTCGGGCCGGCCGCCCATCCGCCGGCGCCGGCGCCCCCGGCCGCGAGCAGCGTGATCCCGGTGAGCGATCCGAACCAGTCGTAGCGCAGTCGGCCGCCCTTGTCGGCGAGACGGCCGATGCCGGCCTCGCTGGCCACCCAGACGCCGCGATCGTCGTCGACGGTCAGCGCATCGATGCGGTGGCCGAGCAGGCCGCTCTCGGCGCCGATCGGCTCGGCGTCGGCGTCATCCGCGGCAGCGCCGCTCTTGCCGACGATTTTCCAGCGACGCAATCCGCGCTCCGTGCCCGCCCACACATAGGCTCCGCCGAGGGCGATCGCGGTGATGGGCACCGACTCCGCGTAGCGGGCGACCGGGAACGCGGCGGGCAACCCGGAGGTCGCACCCGAGGACGGCGTCGCACCCACCGCGGTGCCCGGCGCCGAAGTGGGAACCGACGCGCGACAGGCGGCCAGCGCGACCGCGCCGGCCAGGGCGAGACCCCAGCGACGGAAGCAGGAAGGGGGCATGATCGCTCGGTTACTATGACAGCGGCCCGCGGTCAAGCTAGGCTGACGCCGTCGTGCGTGGGCGTCCTCCTTTCGAGTCGTCGAGCCGGTGGTGGTCCATCGCCGGGGCGCTGATCGCGTCCACCGTCGGCGTCGTTTCCTCATTGGTGGTGTTTCCCCTCGGGAAGGCGCGCGCGGACGACGGCGCCCACGTGACCATCGAGGAAGGCCGTACCACCGAGATCGTCGCCGGCCCGCCGATCGGCGCCGCGCTCGAGCGCGCCGTGCGCAGCGACGCCTACGCGCTGGCGGTCGCGAGCGACCACGACGAGCACTGGAGCGAGGCCGCCGGCCTGTACCAGCAGGCGATCGCCGAGTGGACCTCGCAGTACCGGCACGATCCGTCGCCCGAGCTCGAGCGCGCGATCTTCAAGGCCGACCGCGAGCGCCAGCGATCGCAGCTGCTGGCCGGCGTGCAGGCCCAACGCGACAAGCTGCCGCCCGCGACCGTGCGCGCACTCGCGCTCGAGCGCGGGCGCATCTACCGCGCCAAGCTCATGAGCGTGCGCGCCTACACCGGCGCCGTGCCCGTCGCGCTGTTCGCGCGCGCGCGCCGTGAGCTGGAGGAAGCGCTACGCCTGGCCGATTCGACCAAGCCGAGCGCGGAGACCGAGGTTCGCCTGCTGCTGTGCGCGACCCGCGCCGCCGGTGGCGACCGCATGGCCGCGCGCCTCGAGCTGGCGCACGTCAGCAGCGGCGAGCGCGACGACCCCTCCTCTACCCTGCCGCTGGCGACCTGCCAGGCCGCGCTCGGCAACCTGCCCGAGGCGCTGACCCTGCTCGAGAGCTACGTGCGCCGCCAACCCGTCGAGCAGCGCCTGGACCCGTACGCCCTGCGCGACCTCTATCTGGCCAACGACTGGGACCGCCTGCGCGGCGACCGCCGTTTCGAAAGCCTCTTCTCCCGCCTCCGTCGATATTGACCCCGCGCCCGGGTGCTGCTAGTTAACCCCTGCCGGTGCGAGCCGGCGGGGGGCTGTAGCTCAGCTGGGAGAGCGCCTCAATGGCATTGAGGAGGCCGACGGTTCGATCCCGTTCAGCTCCACGAGGGTAAGTCGTTGATGCGAATTCGCATTTCCCGACTCGGGCGAGGTGAGAGGCGTCCCGCGAGCGCGGCGGGTGGTCCTCAAGTGGTCCTTTGACGCCCTGCCCGGTTTGCAAGGTGATGACGGACCTCGACGTCCGCGACCTGCCCAACGACGACGCTGCCCGCGTGAAGTGCCCGAGGTGCGGGACCTTCGAAATCACCGGGATGGCGTGGAACGTCTTCGAAAACCATCTCTCACGTGACCTCGACGGCAACCGGTACCTGCTGAGCGCGAGGACGCGTCTCGCCACCCTCGACGGTCAGGTCATTCGTCTCGATCTGAGGGATTTCGGCCAGGCCGAGAGAAGGGAGATACCGGAACCGAGCATCGATGAAAAGGTCCTGCTCGTGCTGCGATGGTTCGAGATCAAGTCGAGCGGCAACCATGGCCGATGGGTGACCACGGAGTCGTCGATCGATTACCCAGCCGCCTACTGCCACGACGGAAGCGAGTGGGAGGCGCTCGTCGGGGACGCCGTGAAGGAGAAGTGGCTCGACAACGAGGGCCTGAATTTTCGGATCAACCTGGCAGGCCGCCGGAGGTTGGCAGAGACCCGTGCAGTCGCGAACAAACAACCGAAGGAGGCGGACGTGTCGCAAATCCCGCCCTGGTACAGCTACCTGCAGTCAGACGTAAGCCGCTTTAACGAAGACGGACCCTTCGAAAAGAGCGTCTTCGTGATGATGAAGTTTCCTGACCCGCGAATGACCCCCGAGGTCATCAGGATGCTCGAGGACGCGCACAGGATCATCCGCGAGGAACTCGATCGTTACGGGTTGCGGGCGCGGCGCGCCGACGAGAGAACCTTCGCGCCGAGCCGACAGGTCTGGGACAACCTCTGCATCTACATGCTCGGCTGCAAGTACGGGCTCGCTTTGCTTGAGGACCGCAGCGGCGAGGAACTCAACCCGAATCTCACCCTCGAATTCGGATTCATGCGTGCCCTTGGACGCGACGCCATCCTCATCAAGGACCGCGCGTTCAAGCACATCAGAGCCGATATCGTGGGCACGATCCCGAAGGACTTCTCGATCAGCCACGAATTCATCGTCGACGAGCAATCGCTCAGAGAAGCCGTCGGACACTGGATGATCGACCTCGGCCGACCCGCTTTACGCCCGCCGGCCCCTTTGTCGCCTCGTGCTCCGGCGCCGACCCCTGTTCCTCCGCCAGCTGCTGGCCCGGGGCCCAACGTGAACGCGACCCCGCGGTCAAGCCGCTCACCTTTACGCTGAATCCCAGCATACGAGGCGTGCGTACCGAGCCCAGTGATGAGTAGTGATCCGAGACCCCCGGCCAGAACCGTCAACGCTCGCCGCTTCTGCGCGCCCGCGACGGCCTCAGGCTTTGCGTAGCTCTGCACCGTGGTGCTGATGTGCTCGGCGCTGTCCCCTCCCGGGTTGATTTGCGAGCGTCACCTGGCACGAATCGTGTCCGCACAAGCGGACAAACGGGCCCAGCCAATCGGTTGATTCCTCTTCGCCGGCCGTCCGAGATCGGGACGCTGGCCGTCCGGACGGACGCGATCTTCACGCGCAGACGTCGACGAACAACCTGGGAGAGGTGCTCGAGCCGTTGCAGCGGACGGGGCTTGCGCCCCGCCGTTGAACGGCGGATCGTTGGGCGGACAAGCATGCGGTGGTTTTTGTCGTTTGTTGGAGCGGCCGTGATGGTCTGTGGCGTCGGCTGCAGTTCCCCGAAGTACATCGAGGATCTCAGGACGCCGGCCCTTCTGTGGACTCAAGGCACGGGGCTTTGCAGCAAGATCCTCGCGGTCGACGGCGATCGCACTGTATGGACCAACCAGGGTTGCGAAGACGGTCGGCCGAAGCTCAGTGAGGTCCGGACGGCGACCGAAGCGCAAACCGATGACGTTTGGGCAAAGTTCGGCGCGTTACCTTTCGACCAGGCGGCAACTCTGGAGATGTGCGCTGGCCGGCTGCTGCACAGCTTCGGTAGTCGAGACTCTCAGTCACCCCGGGAGGCATCGGCATGCGGTGGTACCCAGTATGATGACATCTCAAGTTTGCCGGACGCGTTTCTACCGCTGGCTGAGGCCCTCCGCGGTCTCGAGTAGAAAGGTGGGTGCCGTCCAACGCGGAATAGCAGCGGACCGGGCTCCGCCCGGCCGGTGAATTCCAGTATCGTTAGCAGACCGGAGTGCCGGAATGAGAACCGTGGAGGAATTGACCGCCGCTCTCGCTTTGGCGCCTTTCGTGTACCGCGACGCCAGACGCCGCGGTCCCGCTGATCCGACATCCTTCACTGATTTGGAATCACGCTTTCAAGTCAAACTCCCTTTCGATGTTCGCGCCTTCTATTCCAGTATGGACGGGACCGACCTGCTCGATGCCGAGCACGGGCTGATAACACTTTGGCCACTGGATCGCTGGACTCGCCTCGACCAAGAAGCCCCGCAGCACGCCACGGATGCCCCCGCCGGTGCCATCGTCCTCGCGGATTATTCGCTCTGGTGTTGGGCGTATGCGGCCGAATTCGAACCTGGGAGTGAGCGGACGATCGTGCACATTGTCGGAGGCGCTGGCAGCGTCCCAATCGCGGAGACCTTCACAGAATTCCTTGCGTTAGTGGTGACAAACAGTCCGCGCCTCTTTGGGGAGGCTGGCTAACCGATGGCTAACCCGTTGCAGCCGGGCGGGCGCGTCGGTCGGCGCTACGCGCCTCCTTCTCGCGCCCGCCGCTGAACGGCAGTATCGTTGGGTGGACGGCGCCAGCATGGAGAAGGACGAAAGACTCTTGGTGGCCGTGGCAAGTCTCCATCGTCGGTTCGGGGATGCGATCGAGGTCGTCGACCACTGGGACGCTGACCTTCTGGCGGTCGGTGTGTCTCGTCGGGGCGAAGGGACGCGCCTGGTGTACGTGAGCGTGGTTCCCGATCAATACGGACGCTTCGACGTCGCGCTGGAGTTGCCGCAGCGGCCGAGTTCGTCCCTGCCGTTCGAGGATGGAGGGTGGCGCCGTGGCCTCGTCCTGTCGGAGGTAGCTGATGTC
>Ga0265338_10002956_pt1 | contig 24663 bp, 27 predicted proteins | sample 42126metaG_FD_193579 | JGI IMG/M metagenome (GOLD analysis project Ga0265338, IMG submission 193579) | Rhizosphere microbial communities from Carex aquatilis grown in University of Washington, Seatle, WA, United States - 4-21-26 metaG | ecosystem: Host-associated > Plants > Roots > Rhizosphere... | reverse complement strand
CTACACCGGCGAAGGCCCGCCCCGCTCACGGTGAACCTGGCCGTCGGGGGGAGAGAAGCCCCTGGTGCCCCGGGGCGGAGGAGGATGCCGCCACGGTGCTGCCGGATTCGCCGTGTCCCCGCGGGAGGCACACGCGGGGGAGGGGAAAGCTCATGCGGCGCCGCCGACCGGGACGTCGCGCAGTCTCGCGAGGTGCCGGGGCAGCTCGATGGTAACGTCGCCGTCCGGGTGGCCGTGGCCCGCGTCGCCGGGCTGCTGGCCGCCGGGCCCGGTCCTGGTCACCATCGCGATCGAGGTCACGTCGCCCCGGTTCACCGCCAGGTGCGGTGCGCCGGGCGGCACGTAGATGAAGTCGCCCGCCCGCAGCAGCGCCCGCCGGGCGAGGCCGTCGCCGTGCCACACCTCGGCCTCGCCGCTTACCAGGTAGGCCGACAACTCGCGGCCGTGGTGGAAGTGCGGGAGGCTGCGGGTGCCGGGCGCGATCATGACGAGGTGCAGGCGGAGCGCCCGCGTGCCGGACGACGGGCCGCTGCCGCCCGGTCGCTGGTCCCTGCCGCTCCGCCTGCAGTCCTCGTCGCCCGCCGGGTGAGCGGTTACCTGCTCACCCGGCTGGCTCTCGGAGAGGACATTCAGTCGTCCCCCCGCGAGTCCATTGCTGGCCGACCGGATGATCACGCACTCGCCGGGGTTGCCCGGGCCGGGGCAAGCGGTGCCCGCGGCTCGCGGCCGCGCTCGCCACCCATCAGCCTTGATAACTCTCAGCATTTGTTCGTGTCCCATCCGTGATGCCCGCTGTGGAAAGATTATGGCCCTGCGGGTACTTTTGGATACCCTCTGTAAGGACAGATGGATGTTCCCCTATGGTAAGAAATACCTGTCTATATGGCTATATTTTTCTCATTGCTGCAGGTGATGGCGATTATTCGAAGCACTCACCCGTTCCGGGGAGCCGAATTCTCTTTTCGGACGGCGGACAACGGGCGGAACATGGTCACGCTCCGCTATCGTGGCTGCCTGCGGCGCTGCGGCGAACCGACGGTGCCCGGCCGAGGAAAATGCTCTGAATATCCGGTGACTGAACCGCATGACGGCCCGCCTCGTTTCCCTTACTGAAAGAGTCAGCGCAGTTTCCTCATCCGCACCAGCGGCCACAGAAGTGTGATTAGGAGCAGCTATGACACAGGAAGCACAGGCTGAGACGCCGGAACCGCAGCCGGGCGGGACCGGATCCGCTTCGCGCCGGAGCATGCTGGCCGGCGTCGGCCTGCTCGGCCTCGCGGGCGCGGTCACCGCCTGCAGCGCGGGCAGCTCGAGCAGCAGCACCCCGGCCGCCGGCACCGCTCCCACCGCGGCCGGGACGACGCCGGCCGCGGCCGGCCCCAGCAGTGCCGCCCCAAGCAGTGCCGCCGCGAGCGGTGCCCCCGCCAGCGCGGCGGCCGACGCGCTCACGGCGACCAGTGCGATCCCGGTCGGCAGCGGCAAGATCTTCGCCGGGTCGAAGGTAGTGGTCACCCAGCCGACGGCCGGCGAGTACAAGGCGTTCAGCGCGATCTGCACGCACCTAGGCTGCACCGTCAGCCAGGTCAGCAACGGCACCATCGACTGCCCCTGCCACGGCAGCCAGTACAACATCACGACCGGGGCAGTGGTCGCGGGGCCCGCCCCCCAGCCGCTGCCGGCCAAGCAGATCAAGGTCAGCGGCGGCAGCATCTTCCTCGAGTAGCCCGTTCCCGGTGCCCCGCCGCCAGGCGGGCGCGACCAGGCGGGACCGTTGCCGGGAACCCGGCTATATTCGGTGGCTGGAGCCAACGCGGCAGAACGGGGCCCGACGGTGGAAAGCGAGACCGCGAGCGCGCCCGCTCGCCTGCGGCACGCCGAGCCGGTGATGGGGACGGTCGTCTCATTCGACGTCCCCGTCACCGCCCGGGATGACGGGTCACTGTGCGCGGCGGTCGGCTGGCTGCACTGGGTGGACCGGCTGTTCTCGCCCTACCGGCCCGACAGCGACGTGACGCTGCTGGCGGACGGCGCGGTGACGCTCGACGCCTGCGCCCCCGAGCTGGCCGAGGTGGTGGAGGCGTGCGCGTTCGTGGCCGAGCTGTCCGGCGGCTACTTCACCGACCGGCCCTCGGGCCGGTTCGACCCGACCGGGTACGTGAAAGGCTGGGCGGTGGAACGGGCAGCGGCCATCCTCTCGGCCGCCGGCTCGGTCAGCCACCTGGTCAACGGCGGCGGCGACGTGCAGTGCGCGGGCGGCCGCCCGCTCGACGGTGGCGGTGAGGCCGGCGCCGGGCCGGGCGGCAGCACGCCGTGGCGGGTGGGCGTCGCCGACCCGTTCCGCCCCGGGCGGCTGGCGCTGGTGGTGAACGCCGCCGACTGCGGCGTCGCCACCTCGGGCACCGCCGAGCGCGGCCCGCACATCATCGACCCGCGGGCCGCCCGTCCGGCCTCCGGCCTGGCCAGCATCACCGTCACCGGCCCCAGCCTGGCCCTGGCGGACGCGTTCGCCACCGCCGCCTTCGCGATGGGCCCGGACCGCGCCCGCGCCTGGACCGAGGCGCTTGACGGCTACCACGCGTTCGCCATCACCGAGGCCGGCCAGACCTGGCAGACCAGCGGCTTCGCCGCGCGCATCGCGGCCGGCTGACCGGCCGGCTGACCGGACTGCATCGCCCCGGCCGCCGCGTCCCGCGCTGGCGTGGTCAGGACGCGCTGGTCCCGGGCTGCGGCAGGCTGGGGATGTCGGGCTGGCCGGTGGAGGGGCGGTCACGGCGCAGCACCGTCAGCAGCTCGTCGTACGGGCCGATCAGGTAGGCCTCGTCGTCCGGCTGGAAGCGGGTGGAGCGGCGCGGCGGGTGATAGAGGACCCCCCGGTCGTCGGCCCGGCGCAGCGCCAGCACCCGGGTGCTGGCGGCCAGCTCGTCCATCCGCAGGCCGTGCAGGCCGCCGCCCGGGGTGACGGTGAGCCGGGCGACCAGCAGCGGCTCGTCGCCCGCGTAGAACGTGGACAGCACCTCGAGCCCGAGGGCCGCGCCGACGAACCACGGGGCGGCGAGCGCGGCGGTGGACCGCACGTTCATGAACCCGAACGTCTCCTTCACTGAGTGGGCGAGCTGCGGGTCGAAGATCCGCAGTACCACCGGGGTGTCGCGCCAGCGCGGGCCGAGCTGGTCCCGCACGGCGAGGCCGGTCTCCAGGTTGGCCAGGTCGTCGCTGGTCAGCACCGCGACCGCGGACGCGGCCTCCAGCCGGGCGTCCGCCAGGGTCTCCGGCTGGGTCGCGTCGGCGATCATCACCGGGATGCGGAGGGCGCGGAGCTGGTTGAGGTGCCGGTTGCGATCGCTCCGCTCGATGACCACGACGTCCCGGCCGGCTTCGTGGAGCTGCTGTACGACCCGCCAGCCGACCGCCCCCAGGCCGATCACCAGGACGTGACCGTGCAGCGCGGTGATCTTCTGCAGGCCGAGGGACTCCTCGATGCGCCGGCTGACCAGCATGTCGGTCAGCAGCGCGAAGAAGACGGCGACGAACAGCGCGCCGGCCAGCATCAGCGTGATCGCGAAGACGACGAGCCAGCCGGGCTCGCCGCGGAACGAGTAGTCGCCGTACCCGACGGTCGTCACGGTCTCGACGGTGAAGTACGCCGCCTGCAGCAGCGAGATGTGGTGGCCGGGCCCGGCCAGCTCGTACGTGAAGCGCAGCACGATCGTGGCGGTCACCAGCACGGTCAGCAGCCCGCCGAGTGCGAGCATGATCCGGCGGTCGGTGGCGCGCACGAACGAGACGACCAGGTCGCGCAGGGAGCGCAGCGCCCGCATGGTGGCACCGCTGCCCGCGTGCTCGTCGGCGGACTCCTCCGGGGCCATGACGGCGAGTACGCCGTAGGACGGTCCGCCGGCCGCCGCCGGGTCAGCCGCGCTGCCGGTGGCGGTGAAATCGCGGATCCGTTCGGGATGGTCGATGACGGAGGCGGCGGCCAGCTCGTCGGGCGTGCCGATGAGCGTCACCTCGTCGCCCTTGCGGACCAGGGTGTCCCGCCCGGGGCAGATCAGCACGTCCCCGCCCGCCGGCGCGACGGCCACCGGGGCCAGCGACCCGTACAGCTCGCGCAGCGTCCCGGTGGACGGCGCGGCGGTCCGGGTGGCGAGGAACCTCATCCCGGACAGGGTCATCTCCTGGACGCCCTCGGCCAGGCAGACCTCGACCACCGACGGGGCGGACAGGCCGGCCACGTCGAGGACCGCCACCCCCGCCTCCCGGACCGCGCGGCCGACCGCCGGGTTGGTGAGCTGCGCGACCACCCGGACCTCGCTGCGCAGCCGCCGGACGAGCAGCGCGGTTTCCAGCGCCGACAGGTCGTTCTCCTGGGCGCAGATCACCGCGGCGGCGCCGGTCAGGCCCGCGGCCCGCAGCGTCTCCTCGGCCCGGGTCGGCCCGGTGACCAGCGGCACGCCCCGGGCGGTGACCAGCCGGGCGAGCGCCGGAGGCGGGTTCTCGTCCACGACCACGGTCAGCACGCCGGACAGCGCGAGCACCTCGACGATGCGCAGCCCCACGCCGGGCAGCCCGCAGACGATCACGTGCCCGTGCCAGTCTTCCGGTGATCCCCCCACGGGCAAAGCATGCCCAGCCGGGGTTGCTGTCATGTTACGGGCGGGAAGCGGGAGCCTAACGTCAGCTCACGTGGGCCCGCTTAGCCCTGGGCCTTGCTGTCGATCCGGTACGCCTCGGCCGCCCGTGCCTCGCCCTCGGCCGCCGAGCGGGCGGCGGCGGCGAAGGCGTGCTGGGCGGCCGCTGCCCGCCGGTAGGCGTCGCGGGCGTTGGCGCGGCTGCCGCGCAGCAGCTTGTCGCCGACGTCCTCGAAGACCGCTGCCTCCAGCGCGGTGTTCGGCTCGCCGTCCGCGGCCGCGCCGGGGAACGGGCCGAACAGCTGCAGTAGCTGCACCGCCTCGACCGACTGGCCGCGGTGCAGCCAGGTCTGCACGTCCCGGGCGGCCAGCGCCGGGTCGCCGTCGAACCGCCACCCCTGCGCCTCGCATACCCGCTGCACCTGGTCGAGGCGGAACCCGCGCAGCAGGATGAAGCCGCCGCGGCCGAGGAAGACCAGCCGCGGCGACCTGACCCGTCCGTACAACCGGAACGCGGGCAGGATCCGCAGCGTGTCGCCCGGGTCGCGGGACAGCGTGAACGGCACGCTCTTCTTCCCGGTGCTGTAGGCGATCGCGTCCCGGCCGACCTCGAGCTGCGGCCGCCGGCGGCTGACTCCCCACCAGCCGGCCGCGCTGAGCACGATGAACAGACCGAACATGACGCCGGACTCAACCCGCCCGGCGGTGGTGGCCTGCGCGCCCTCGGAGACGACCAGGGCGAGCACCCACAATGCGATGAGGAACGCGAACACCAGGGCGCCGACGTTGCGGCGGCCCCGGATGGAGACGGCTCCAGGCGGCCGTCCAGCACCTTGGTCTTGCACGAGGTTAGCCTAGCCGCGACTGAACCATTAGTTCGATTAATTGCTTATATCGAGGTACAACAAAAGGGATCAGGATTGCTCACCGTGGTGCGCTAGAGGCCGGTGGTGCCGTCGATCGCTTCCCGGATCAGGTCTCCCTGCCCGGCGTGCCGGGCGGTCTCCTCGATCATGTGCAGCAGCAGCCAGCGCAGCGTGAACGGCTTGCCCTCGATCCGGGACACGGCCGAAAGCGCGTCGAGGCCGTCCGCGTCGGCCGTGATCCGGCGGCTCCGGTCGCAGGCGTCCCGGTAGCGCTGCCGCAGCCACTCGGGCTCCTTGCCCGCGGCGGTGCGGAACTCGTAGTCCGGGTCTGCCTTCCAGTCGACCCCCTGCCAGTCCTCACGGGGCGGCAGGCCAAGGAAGTCCTCCTCGAACCACGACTCCTCGACCAGCGCCAGGTGGTAGAGGAGGCCGGCCAGGGTGAGGCCGGAGGTCGGGATCTTCCTGGCCAGCTCCTCCTGGTTGAGGCCCTCGGTCAGCAGCAGGATCGTCTCCCGCTGGTAGTCGAGGTACTGCCCGAGGGCATCCCGCTCGCTGACGGTGGCGGGGTCGGGATCCTGACGCACTGGCGGGTGCCTCCTTGGTCGAGAGCGGTTGACGCAACCGTCACCTCACCCTCAGGAATGCGCGTACGGCGCGGTGTCGTTAGGGCATGACGTGAGCGATTCGACGCGACCGGGGCCGCGCATCGGTGCGGTCTTCCCCCAAACCGAACTCGGCCACGACACTAGCGCTATCCGAGCCTGGGCGCAGGAGGTCGAGCGCGCTGGCTACCGACACGTGCTGGTCTACGACCACGTGCTCGGCGCCGACCCGGTCGTCCACGCACCCTGGGACCGTCCCTACGACGTCCGGACCACGTTCCGCGAGCCGTTCGTCTTGTTCGGCTACCTGGCCGCGCTGACGTCGCTGGAGCTGGTCACTGGCGTGATCATCCTGCCGCAACGACAGACCGCGCTGGTCGCTAAGCAGGCCGCCGAGGTCGACCTGCTGACCGGGGGAAGATTCCGCCTGGGCGTGGGGATCGGCTGGAACCAGGTGGAGTACCAGGCGCTCGGCAAGGACTTCAGTAACCGGGGTCGCCGCAGTGAGGAGCAGATCGCGTTGCTGCGCCGGCTGTTCACCGAGCAGAGCGTGTCGTTCAAGGGAGCCGACGAACAGGTCGTCGGCGCCGGGATCAGCCCACTGCCCGTGCAGCGGCCCGTCCCGATCTGGCTCGGCGGGTCGTCACCGCGTGCCTACCAGCGGATCGGGCGCCTCGCCGACGGCTGGTTCCCCCAGGTCGCTCCTGGTCCCGCCCTGGACGAGGCCTGCGGCATGGTGGAGCAGGCGGCGCGCGAGGCCGGCCGGAACCCGGCCAGCATCGGACTGGAAGGCCGGGTCAACTACGCCGGCGACCTCGACGCCGCCCTGGCGTCGATCGAGGACTGGCGCGCCATCGGCGCCACCCACGTCACCATCAACACGATGGGAGCCGGGCTGTCCGGCGTGGACAACCACCTGGCGGTGCTTCGGGACGTGGCCAGCTCGCTGGCACCGAGGCCGTAGCCGCCGGCCGTTCGCTTGATCAGGCTTCTCGGGAGCGAGCGAGGAAAACGACTCCGCCGGCCTGAATGCCGCCATCGGTGGCGAGCAGGGCGTCGAGGGCGGTGATGATCGCGGTCACATAGACCTTGTTCTGCGGGAAGGTCTTCGAACTCACCATGATCAGCCCCCCGTGAACGCGGTTAGCCGCGCGATAGCGCGCATCGATCGGCATGAAGTCCTTGATGTTGGCGGTGACGAGCGCGGGGCCTGCCTCGGTGGCGCCGATGAGGATGTCCTCGTCCGGCAGGCCAGCGAAATCGGGACTGGCGACGACCGGCCGCACGTCGTGTCCCTTGGCGTTGAGCTGCTCGGCCATGGCCTGCGGGAACATTTCATCCAGAAGCAACCGGGGCGCCACCGGCTTACCCGGCCAGCAGTTCCCGCTCGCGCCGCCAGGCGCGCTCAGCGCTTTCCTCAGTGGCGTCGGCCGCCGCGATCTCCGCGTCGATCTCGGCCGGATACGCGGCCCAGTACCCGGTGGCCACGCGGATCATCCGCACCGGGATGCCGGTGTTCTCCGCGACCATCGCGAGCAATTCCCGTTCGCCGAGGTCAGGCTCGGCGGCCCGCGCGGACTTAACGGCCCGCACGACCTCCCATACGTGGGGCCAGCGGCCAGTCCGGCGCGACGGCCGGTCGAGCCGGGACGGAAGAGCACGCCCGGGTGTTCCATCATGCGCAGCCCTTCGTCTACGAGCATGTTGGCGGCCGCCGACAGCGACAGGCCGTGGTTGATGGACACGAAGGCCGACAGCCTCGCTTGAAGTCATCTGCTCATACCGATTGTGAAGGCGATCAGGGCAGGCCCTCGGAACAAGACCGGCGGCGCAACGTCATCGCGCTCACCGACCACGGCCCTCCCGCCAGCCGGGGAATACCGATCAACGACCTAGTCGGCGACCTGCCCGGCGGCGGGTGCCAGGTAGGAGTCCAGCGCCCGCGACATCGCGGCTTTGGCGCGGGGGCCGGCTTCGGGGTCGTCGAGTAGCTGGATCTCCTGGTTGGCCGCCATCGAGATGCCGATGAGCATCGTGGCGACCTGCCGCGCGCTGGCCAGCGGCTGCGCCGGGTCGATGGCGTGGACCTGCTGGGCGAGCCACCCGTGCCAGCGGGCGACGACCCGGGCGAGACGGTCGCGGCGAGGCCCGGGGCGGCCGTCGAGCTCGACCGAGGCCATGGTGACGAAGCACCCGCCGGGAAAGGGGCAGCCGACGAGGTAGCCGACCCAGCGGTCGACGATAGCGGCCGCGCGCGGAAGGCCTGGCGGTACTTCCAGGGCCGGCTCGACCACGGCCGCGCGGAACAGCGAGACGGCGCTGTCGAGCGCGGCGTCGAGCAGGTCGTCGCGTGACCGGAACGGGCCTATGATGCCCGACCTGGACATGTCCAGGTCTCCCGCCAGCTCGCCGATCGACACCGACTCCAGCCCGAGCCGGGAGGCGCGGGCGACCGCCGCGTCCACGATGCGGTCTTTCGTGCGCGCGGCCTCGGATGCGGAATTACGTGGCACCATCCCGGCCGGGAACGTCCCGGCGGTGGTCGCGGTCGCCGTCCACGCGACCGACATGCTCGTGCACGGCTGGGACCTGGCCGTCGCCACCGGCCAGGACCGGGGCCTCGACCCGGACCTGTGCGAGGCCGCCATCGCGATCATCAGCCGCTTCCCGCCGTCGACCTGGGGCAACCCGAAGTATTACGCCGCCCGGGTCCCCTCCGATTCGACCGAGCCGGCCGACCGGCTCGTCGCCCTCACCGGCCGCGACCCGACGGCCGGCCGATGACCGGCCGATGACCGGCCGCGGTGCCGGGTCAGGTCGCGAGGAACCGCCTTAGCGCGCGCCGTGGCGCCGCCAGCCGGTGGCCGGAGTCGAATTCCAGTACCGAGATCTCCCGGGTCATCGCGGCCAGCAGTTGCGCCGCCGCCTCGGCGTCGTCCCAGCCCATGGCCTGCACGTCGGCCACGGCTGCCGCCGCGAGGCGCCCGCGCCGCGCTTCCATCGAGCCCTGCATGGCCGGGTCCGAGCGGGCCTCGAGCGACAGTGCCTTGACGCCCCGGTTCGCGAGTGAGACGTCGAGGTACACCTCAAGGCCGCGGTAGAGGCGCTCGGCGCCTGGCGGCAGTCCCGCGACCGCCCCGGCGACCGTCGCCTCGACCCGGGCGTGGAAGCGCGCGTGCATGGCGTCGACAAACGCCGCGCGGTCCTTGAAATGGACGTAGAAGGTCCCCTTGGCGACCCCTGCCCGGGCGACCACCATGTTGACGCTGACGCCGGCCAGGCCGTACTCCTCCGCCAGGGCCGCCCCGGCGTCAAGCAGGGCCTCGCGAGTCTGCAGCGCGGCGGCTGCCCTGGTTCCCTCTGCCATCGCGCGGAGTATACCGCCGCGACCGGAGAGCAGAATACAGTGACCGACCGGTCGGTCACTGTGTTAGTCTCGGCCCATGGAGCAGCAGTGAAGGCCGCGGTAATCGACACGCTCGGCACCGCACCGCGCGTGACCACCTGTCCCGACCCGTCGCCAGCCAGCGGCGACCAGGTACTGGTCAAGGTCGAAGCGACGGCCCTGAACGTGATCGACTTGCACATCGCGGCGGGGGATCATCGTGCGGGGCCGCCGCAGCTCCCGTACGTTCCCGGCCTTGAAGCGGTCGGGACGATAGTGGCCGGACCCGATCAGGGCCTTCGGGTGCGCGCGGTGGCCCTCGCCGGCCTGGTGCCGGGCGTCAACGGGGGGCTGGCTGAGTTCCTGCTGGCCAGCCGCGCGACGTGCATCCCGGTCACCGACGGGCTGGACAGCGTCGTCGCCGCGGCGATCGGGGCCGTCGGCAGCAGCGCGGACCTGGCGCTTCGCAAAGCGGGACTCCGGGCGGGCGAAAGCGTCCTGGTCCTGGGAGCGACGGGCCCCCTGGGCGCGGCGATACTGCAGCTTGCGAGGCTGGCTGGCGCCAAGCGCGTCATCGCAGCGGGCCGCAATCCCGAGCGCCTTGCCCAGGTCCCCGCTGCCGACGGCGTGGCGGTACTTGGCGCGGAGCCGCTGTCCGAGCAGCTGGCCTCACTCGGCGGCCCGGTGGACCTGGTCGCCGACCCGGTCTGGGGTCCCTGGGCAGAGCCGGCCTTGGCCTGCCTGAAGCCAGGCGGGCGCTACCTGAACGTGGGCGCGGCGGCGGGCGACGGGGCCCCGTTCCATGTCGGGCTGCTCCGCGCCGGGCAGCGAACGCTCATCGGCTTCAGCGGGACGGCAGTGGACCCGGCCGACAGCATCGCCAGTTACCACCGCGTCGCGGCGCTGGCCGCGGATGGCTCGTTCGCGCTGCCGACGGCCACGTACTCGCTGGACGAGGCCGCGCGGGCATGGGAAGCGCAAGCGTCCTCACCCGGCAAGAAGATCGTCGTGATCCCCTGACTGGCCGCGCAGCGGACCCGGCACAGGCGATGCCGGAGCGCCGCCCGCGCGCTTAGTGGCCGAGGTTGACCTGTGCCCGGTGGTGGTCGCCCTTCTCGATCAGGTCGACGAACCCGAGTGCGTAGTCCGCGGCGGAGATCGCGCCGCCGTCCCCGGGCTGTACCGCGACCTCGTCGCCGAGCCGGTACCGGCCGAGTCGTTCGCCGGGCACATGGGCGCCGAACCCGAGCGCCGGGCTCACGAAGACCCAGTCGAGCGTGGCGGGCGTGGCCGGGAGGTCCTCCGTGACCAGCGCCGCTCCCGCGAGGATCTCGGGGTGCAGCTCGGCCGGGACGTGGCTGAGGTCGGTGACGAAGCGGTCCGCCCCGGGCGCGGGGCGCAGCGACGAGAAGCCGCCGACGACGTACAGGGAGGCGCCCGCGGCATCGGCCAGCCGCGCGATGGCGCCGCAGACCTCGCGGAAGGTGTCGGCCAGCGGGCCGCGCGGGGCGAGGGCGGCCACTACGGCGTCCGCGCCCGCGATGGCGGCGGCGAGCGTTGCCTCGTCGGTCGCGTCGCCCTGGACGTAGGTCACGTTCGGGGCCGGCGCGTCGGGGAGCGAGCGGCTCAGCGCGGTGACCTGGTGACCGCGGGCGGCGGCCTCGGCGACGATGGCCGAGCCGGCATAGCCGGTGCCGCCGATGACGGTGATGCGAGACATGAGGTTCCTTTCTACGGGACGGTTGGCGTCCGGCGACGCCTGCGATTACCGTGGCGGCGTCGCAGGCAGCCTACGACCACGCGGAACAGCCCAAGCAGTAGTCCACCGAACGGGTGCCCCTGACTGCTGCCCCGCCTGGTCGCTGTCGCGCGCGGGCAAAGGGCCACCATCCGGGGCTCGTTAGGGAACCGCATGATTGCCGTTAGGGTGCCGTGACTAGGGACCGCTGCCGCTGTTAGACAGAGTCGTCATCCCCTGAAAGCTGGAGAGGCGCCCCGATTCCATGGTCAAGCTGCACAAGACCCCGGTCATCACTGCATGTGAAAGCATTCACATGAGCGACTGGCCGCTCACCGCGGAGCCGTTGCTGTCAGTCGGCGGCGTCAGCCTCTCCGCGATCGCGGAGAAGTACGGTACCCCCGCCTTCGTGATTGACGAGGAGCATGTCCGGGCCCGCTGTCGCGAGTACCTCAAGGCGGAGGGCCTTCATCAGGTGGCCTACGCCGCCGAAGCGTTCTGGTGCCGCGCGATGGCCCGCTGGATCGCCGAGGAAGGCCTGTCCTTGAGTGCCTGCTCCGAAGGGCAGAAGCCGTGAGTGACGTACTCCTCATTGCCGTCCTGGTGGCGACGTTCGCGCTGGTGATCGTGCTCGTCCAGCTCATCAGCCGGATGATTGAGCGCGACACCGACCCGGGTGACCTCGGTGACCTCGCGGACGAACCGCGTGACACCGACCCGCCAGGCTCCGGTAGTTCCGGCGACGGGGTGGTCGGCCCCTCAGGGTGGCGACCGTGACCGCTCGTGGGCTGAGGTCCGGTACCACGGCCGCGCCCGCGGTCAGAGCTCGATGCGGGAGCCCATGATGACGGTTCTGTCCCGGGGGAGCCGGAAGTGCTCGGCGGCGTCGGCGGTCAGCCGGGAAGTGGCGAGGAACAGGCGCTTGCGCCACCGGCTCATCCCCGGGTGGGTGCCCGGGTGCAGGTCGATGGCGGACAGGAAGTAGGAGATCCTGCTTTCGTCCAGCGGGCCTTCCAGGTCAGCCTGGCGGATGAGCGGGAGCAGGCCGGGCACGTCAGGGGAGTCCATGTAGCCGAAGCGGGCGGTCACGTGGACAATCCGGTCGCCCTGGTAACCGAGGTCGTCGACCATGAGCCGGCCTGGGGGCGGGACGTGCGGGACCAGGGCCGTCTCGATCGCGAGGATCAGCACCAGCTCGTGCAGGACCTGGTTGTGCTCGACGTTCGCGCGCAGGGCCAGCGGGGCGGTGGTGCCGCCCCGGTTGAGGAAGATCGCAGTGCCCGGCACCCGGAGCAGCGGCGGCCGCCGGGCGTGCAGTTCGTCGACGAACGCGCGCAACGGCCCCTCGTCCTGCTCCCGCCGCCGGGTGACCAGCCCGCGGCCCTTCTGCCAGGTAACCATGACGGTGAACACCGCGACGGCGATGAGCAGCGGCAGCCAGGCCCCGTGCGGCAGCTTGGTGACGTTGGCGGCGAGGAACAGCAGGTCCACCGCAAGCAGCGGCACACCCCCGGCCGCGACCAGCCACAGCGGCCAGCCCCACTGGTAGCGGGCCAGGTAGAAGAACAGCAGGGTGGTGATCGTGATCGTGCCGGTCACCGCCATGCCGAAGGCATAGGCGAGCGATGCCGAGCTCCTGAACGTGAAGACCAGCGCGAGAACCGCTACGAGCAGCGCCCAGTTGATCCACGGCACGTAGACCTGGCCGATCTGCTCCTCGGAGGTGTGCGCGATGCGCAGCCGCGGCAGGTAGCCGAGCTGGGCCGCCTGCCGGGTCACCGTGAACGCGCCGGAGATGACCGCCTGGGAGGCGATGACGGTCGCGGCGGCGGCCAGGAACACCATCGGCAGCCGGGCCCAGCCGGGCAGCAGCAGGAAGAACGGGCTGGCGACAGCGGCCGGGTCGCCCAGGACCAGGGCGCCCTGTCCCAGGTAGCTGAGGATGCAGGCGGGGAACACCAGCAGCAGCCACACCTGGGTGATGGGGGCCCGCCCGAAGTGGCCCATGTCGGCGTACAGGGCCTCGGCGCCGGTGACGGCCAGCACCACGGCCGCCAGGGCGAAGAAGGCGACCGGGAAGTGACCGCCGAGGAATCCCGCCGCGTAGCTGGGGGACAGCGCCTTCAGGATCGCGGGGTGGCCGACGATGCCCCGGATGCCGAACGCGCCGATCGCCGTGAACCACAGGCCCATGACCGGCCCGAACAATCGGCCCACGGCGCCGGTCCCGAGCCGCTGCAGCAGGAACAGGCCGACGATGATGGCCGCGGTAACCGGGACCACCAGGTCAGACAGCGACGGGGCCGCGATCTTGACGCCCTCGACCGCGGACAGCACCGATATGGCGGGGGTGATCATGCTGTCACCGAAGAACAGCGAGGCGCCGAATACCCCGAGCGCCGCCAGCGCGATCCGCGCGCGCCGCCCGCCCGGTGCGCCCCGGCGGCCGATCAGCGTGATCAGCGCCATGATGCCGCCCTCGCCGTCGTTGTCGGCGCGCATCACCAGCAGCACGTAGGTGACGGTGACCACGATCACCACCGACCAGACGATCAGCGAGACCAGGCCGAAGACGCTCTGCTGGGAGACCTGGACCGGGTGCGGATCGGACGGGCTGAATACCGTCTGCTCGGTATACAGCGGGCTCGTCCCGATATCGCCGAACACCACCCCCAGGGCCCCGACAGCTAGCGCCAGCCGGCCCGCACCGTGTCCCATCGCCCTCACCGCCCCCTTCCGTCAGCCGGCCCGCTCACCTTAGCTGGGTGCGCCTGCTCTTGGAGGTGCTGTGCCATGAGGGCCTGGTGGCGAGCGGCGATGTCGGCCTGGTCGGCCGGCTCGGGAACGGTGCGCTCGCTGACCCGGGAGATCATGGCCGCCTGGTCGAGGAGGACCTGGGACCGGCTGGGCGCGGCCACGGCCATGATCTTGTTCAGCGCGTCGAGTTGCCGGATGAGGACCGCTGGCATGCCGTCGGCGGCCTGGCGGATCTTCTCGAACGACCGCTGCACCAGGCGCTCGTAGCTGACCGGCACCGTGACGAGCCTGATGACGCCCAGGCGGTCTCGGTGAGAGGACTGCGGGCGCCACTCGACGGCGATTTTGCACAGGCTGTCACCCAGCCAGTCGATGCAGGTAAGGGCCGTGAAGGTGTCGTTGACGGCGGGGGATAGCGCGCGGATCGCGATCTCCACCAGCTGGTCGATGCCGAAGGCGATGTCCTGGCTCAGGGTGCGCAGCGGCCCGGTGATATGCACGGACTCCAGGCGGCGGCCTATCGCGGTCGCGGCCTCCGGGGGCCAGACAGTTGCCACTGGGTGGCCCTTGGTGAGGAAGTGCCCCGGCCGGTGGTGCAGCCGGATGACGGCATCGTGCTCGGCGGCGATCCGAACCAGTGTCGCGTGCCGCACGAACCGCAGGTAGCCGCTGGCCGGCGCCGCCACGACACAGCCCGAGCGGTCCAGCCGGGTCAGCAGGACTTCGGCCGAGGGCCCGCTGACGGGGGCGGTGCCGTTGAGCGGGGAACCGCCGGGCGGCGCGGGTGCCGCTTCGGCGTCGATAGCCCCGGCCAGGTCGTGCGCGATGCTGGCGATGACCGAGGGCAGCTGGATGGCGGTCGCGATGTGGTGGATGAAGTAGATGAGCACGCCAAGGTCGATGACGGTCAGGACCAGCGCCACGGTCACCGAGAGGTGCGGCACGAACGTGCTCCCGATCGAGATGAGCGCGAGCATCGCGTAGAAGAACGTCGCCACGAAGGTCCCGAGGGTTACCTGGGCGCCCCGGTCCCTGATGAAGGTGCGCAGCATCCGCGGGCCGAACTGCTGCGACGCCAGGGTCAGGGTCACGATCATGATGGAGAAGACCACCCCGACCACCGTGATGATGGCCCCGGCCAGTGAGGCCAGGATCTGCCGGGCGGCGTCCGGTGAGCCGCTGATCACCCACGGCGGCAGCCGCAGCGCGCCGTGGAACGCGGCCTTGTCGATGCTCACGGTCGCCGCGAACAGGGCGGCCGCCACCATGCTCTCGATGGCGGGGATAAGCCACAGGTTCGTGCGCAGCGCCTCGTCACGCCAGTCCGACTCGGCGGAAAGCCCGCGAAGGGTCATGCGCATGGTGCCAGGTCCTCGTCTATTTGGCGCGGTCAGAATCCAGCGCCGACCAGGCTTCCCGGCTCACCAGCCATCAGGACGGCCGTCGCAACGCTACGCGGGTCATCCGGCATCGCCAGGATCCCTAACAGACTCCAGGCGACCCGGGCCTGAATCCAGGCGCGTCCCGTGTGCCATGCTCGGAAGTACCGGGATCTCGCGGGGAGAAGGTGGGTCGCATGACCCGTTACCTGACCAGGGACGCGCTGGCCGTCACCGTCGCCGTGCTGGGGCCGCTCGCGCTGGCGGCTCGCCGCCGCGCTCGCCGCGATATCCGCCGCGGTCTGGTTCGACTTCTTCTTCACCGTGCCGTATGACCGGCTCACGATCAGCCGCTCCGCCGACGTGACTACGTTCGCGCTGCTGCTCGCGGTCGGCCAGCCGCCGCGACTGGAGACAGACGGCTCGATCGCGACCCGTTACGGTCACTACCCGGTCGACCAGTCGGGCCTGCCCGGCGAGGACGTCGAGCTCCGCACCTTCAGTAACGGCCAGTACGTCGGCCGGTTCATGCTCACGCCGAAGCCGGGTTCGAAGGCGTCCCGCCGGGCCCGCCTGGTGGCGGTGTCCCTGGCTGGCCTCGCTGGCCACGCGGTCGGCGCCAGCTCTGCGCACGCGGCCTGAACGCCGGCCAGCCGCCCGGCCGGGACCGCATCCAGCCTGATTCGCCGCCGGTAGGCCGAAGGCGTCTCCCCGCAGTGCCGGGCGAAGGACCGGGCGAACGCGCTGACATCGTCGAAGCCCACGGCGATCGAGACCTCGAGGACGGTGCGGTCCGGCTCGGCCAGCAGGGCCATGGAGCGGAGCACGCGGGCACGGAGCAGGTAGCTGCGCCACGACAGGCCCAGGTGGGCGCTGAAGGCGCGGCGCAGCGTCCGTTCCGAGACTCCGACCGCGCGGGCCACGTCGCCGACCGTGACCTGGCCGAGGTGGGAAAGGGTGTAGTCGGCGGCCGCGGTGACAACCGGGTCGGCCGCGGCCGGCAGGTTCAACGGCCGCTCGTCCTCCAGTGCTTCCGTGACCACGTGCCCCAGGGCCTGGAAGAACGAGTCAGCCGCTGCCCCTGACTCGGGGCGTGAGATCGGCCAGCGGGCCGAGTGGAGCATCATCTCGCGGAGCAGCGCGGAGACGGCGATGATCCGGACCCGGTCTCCGGCCGCCTGGACCAGGCTCGGCTCGAAGAGCACCGCCAGGGTCTGCGCGCCGGCGTTCAGCGTCGTCTGGTGCGGCAGGCCGGCCGGGATCCACGCGGCCTGGTGCGGTGGCAGCAGGTAGTGGCCGGCCTCCGTCTTGACCTCCACCAGCCCGTGGCGGGCGTACTCGATCTCGTGCACGTCGTGAGAGTGCCAGCCGGTGACCAGCCGCTCGCCGCCGTCGTAGGCGAGGCTGCCCCCCGCCCAGCGGCTGCTTCCCCGCAGGTCCACCAGGCCAGTGGTGGCCGTTTGAACGCGATCTATGGCCGAATCGGCTGGGACGGTCATAGCTCTCGGAGCCTACAGTCTGTTTCGTGAGGAGGCCTGATGCCTGCATTGATCTATTCCATGTCCGTCTCGCTGGACGGCTACATCGCCGGACCGGACGGCGCCATCGACTGGGCCGCGCCTGACGAGGAACTGCTGCGGTTCCACAACGAGCAGACCCGGGAGCTCACCGCGCACCTGACCGGGCGAGGGCTCTACCAGGACATGCTGGGGTGGGAGACGGCCGAGCAGACTCGCACCGCCCCCCGGGAACTCGAGTTCGCCCGCATCTGGAAATCCATCCCCAAGGTGGTCTTCTCGACCACCCTGACCACGGTGGAAGGCAACGCCCGGCTGGCGCACGGCGACGTCGCGGACGAGGCCGCCGAGCTGAAGAACCAGCCCGGCCCCGGCCTCGTGTCCGTCGGTGGCGCGGGGCTGGCCGCCGCGCTGGCCGAGAAAGACCTCATCGACGAGTACCGGTTGTTCGTCAATCCCGTGGTCCTGGGCGGCGGCACCCCGTACTTCCCGCCCCTGCCGAAGCGGCTCGACCTCGAACTCATCGAGACGCGCAACTTCTCCCAGGTCGCATACCTCCGCTACCGGCGGGGCTAGCTGGCTGAGGCAAACCAGGTGCGCATCGTCGGCATCCGGGAACGAGCGGTCGGCATCTCCCGCTACCGCGACCCGAACGTTCCCTCCGGCGGTCTCACCACCAGCCTGGTGGCCGTCATCACCGACGTGGTCCGGGGCGGGCGGCCGGTGGCCGGCTACGGCTTCGCCCCGGTCGGGCGCTATGCCCAGGGCGGGCTGATCCGGGAGCGCTTCGCGCCCCGGCCGTGGCACGATAAGCACCATGAAGGTCGAAGCAGAAGCAGACCTGGGCACCGTGCAGCGGACGCTGTTCTTCCCGCTGCTGGCGCGGGCGAAGGAGACCGCCCGCAGGCGGCCGCTGCTGCGCGACCGCACCGCGGTCGAGCTGGTGCACGCGATCGACTTCGACTACTCGCGCTACGAGACCCCGTTCGCCAGCTTCCTGGTCGTGATCCGGACGATGATCCTGGACTGGTGGGTACGGCAGTTCCTGGCCGAGCATCCCGGCGGGACCGTGGTCGAGCTCGGCACCGGGCTGAACACCCGCTTCGAGCGGACCGACAACGGGTCGGTGCACTGGATCGACCTGGACCTGCCGGACACCATCGCGCTGCGCCGCCGGTTCTTCGCCGACAGCCCGCGGCGGCGGATGCTGGCCGCCTCGCTGCTCGACCAGGACTGGCAAGCCGAGGTGGAGCGGCTGCCGGGGCCGTACTTCTTCGTGTCCGACGGCGTGCTCACCTACCTCACCGAGCAGGACGTGGCCGGCGCCCTGTCCGGGATCGCCGCCCGGTTCCCCGGCGCCCGGCTCGCCTTCGACACCTACCCCCGGCGCGCGCTCGAGGCCGAGCACAAGATGGCGGCCAAGCGGGACATCGCCCGCTGGCAGTGGGCCTGCGACGACCCGCGGACGCTGGAGCCGCTCGGGCTGCGGCTGATCGAGACCGCCACCCTGTCCCGCCCGCCCGCGGGGGTCCGCGCCCAGCTCCCCGCCCGCTACCGCTACCCGCTGCGGGCAGCCGACCCGCTGCTGCGCGGCTTCGGCGCGGTCAGCCTGTTCCAGGCCAGCCAGGGCGGCGCGCCGTAGGTACGTCTAGCTGTGCACACCGTTACGGCAAGTTGATGTTGAAGACGTACTGCACCGTGACGACGCGGCCGGGTGTCGTACTGTCACGTACGGTGATCTCAGCGACGAAGCGTCCCACGGCGGTGGTGGTCCCGCTCACCGTGCCGGAGGCGGAATGCGATATCCCGCGGGCGGCCGACCCAAATCCTGGCTGTGTCGTCGTGACGCCGAGACGGCCTAGAACAGCGTCGGCGGCCCGGCCGGCTCCGGCTCGGGGAGCGGGTCGAGCTCCGGCACCAGCGCGCGTACCTCGTCATGGAACCGGCGGGCGAGCCCGAGCGCCTCGACGTTGTCCGGCGTGTGGATGAACACGGTCGGCGAGCGCCCTTCCCGCAGCCAGCCCGCCACCGTCGCCAGCCACGGCTGCCAGCCCGCGGCGGTCCGCTCGTTGTCGTCGCGGCCGATGTACCGGACGACCGGGTGGCCGGTGAGGGCGCGGTCCCGGCGGGGGAGCCGCGGCTTCTTGGTCCACGCCTCCCGCTCGGCGTCGCTGGTGGGCGGGCCGTCGTACAGCACGGTGGTGTCGAAGGTGACCCATTCCGCGCCGGCGTCCGCCAGCACCCGTTCCAGCGCTTGCGTCCACCGCGGGTCGGCGAAGAACGCGCGGTGCCGCACCTCGACCGCGCGGCGGTAGCCGGGTGGCAGCCGTCGCAGCAGTGCGGCCAGCGCATCGAGCCCGTCCGGCCCGAACGAGGGCGGGAGCTGCGCCCACAGGGTGCGGGCGCGCTCGCCGAGCGGCTCGACCGCGCCGAGGAAGGCCCGCAGCGTGTCGTCGCCGCCGGCCAGCTTCCCCTCGTGGGTGAGCGGCCGGGGCAGCTTGAGCACGAACCGGAAGCCGGGCCCGGTCTGCGCGGCCCACGACCGCACGGTGCCTGGCGGCGGAGTCGCGTAGAAGGTGGTGTTGCCCTCCACCGCGTTGCACCAGCTCGCGTAGGCGCTGAGGCGGTCACCCGCGGACAGCGGGTGCGGCAGGAACCGGCCCTGCCAGGGGGCGTAGCTCCACATCGCGCAGCCGACGTGGAGCGGTCCTATCTGTGTGCTGGTCAAGACGTGAAAACCGTACAGACGTCGGCCGAGACTGTCAATCAGCCCGTTGACAAGAGGCGCGCTTTAGGTGTTGACGCGGGCATCGGTGCAGTTCAGTGAGCAGGCAACGGCAGGATGTCAACTCGGGAGCCCGTCAACGAGCTAGGCCGGGGACCTGAGCGCGGCGCGGATCTGGTCCGCTGCCAGGGCGTGCGGCGCGTCCGCCTGCTCGCGGTCATCCAGGGAGCCGAGGCGCTTCGGGCCGCCCTGTTCAAGCTCCCCGCCGAGCGGACGCCACACCTCGTCCGGGTGGCCGGTCCGGGTCTGCGTGAAGGTTCCTAACGGCTGCCGGAGCACGTGCTGAGCCGGGATCAGGTCCGGGTCGTCCATGTCCATAAGGTCTCCTGCGTGATGGGGCTGGTTCCAGTTTCCCGGCCCGGCCGCCGGAGTTCGGTGCGCAGAATCCGGGCGAACCGATCGGCCAGAGAGAAGAGGCAGAAGGCAACCACAGAAACCTGGTGGGGTGGGCAGGGCCCATAACCGCTGTTCAGGCAGGTTGGCAAGTCACAGCTTCCAATTCAGCTCTGCTGTATTCTGCTGTGCCCTGCGGTATTCTCCGCAGTGTAGAAATGACAAGGCCCCCTGCCAGCTCAGTGCGCGAACACCGGACAGGGGGCCTTGCCATCCCTCATGGGAGCCGCGAGATAGCGTCGATCAGCCTTGTGATCGGCCCAACTGCACCGATCAGAAGCGTGACCAGCCTCTCGACGTTCTCCCACGTCGGGAGGTTGCGGTGCTTCGCCACTGAGTATCCCTTCTGGCCTTCCTAGCGGGCGTTCCCGCCAGTCGCCGGACAGCCGGTCCGACAGCTGACCCGGGCCGGTCATCCTCCGGAGGCTCAGTGCTTCAGTTCCGCTGGCCGATAGACTACTGGCTCCGTGGATTTCTCAAAGGCAACAGCGGCACTCACGTTTTTCCGTTTATTGCCGTCTATTGCCGTTTATTACCTCTAATTACCTCTAATTACCTACCCAAGATCCTGGGCCCGACTTTCACCCGCAAGCCGACTACCAGCGCAAATGCGGCTGCGATCGAGTCTCAGTGCATATCATGTGATTTGCGTCACATTCGATGCTGGCGGCTGGGGCGGCCCTTCATTTTCACGTTCTGTTGCAGGTCGGGGCCGGATCGCGAACTTGAGTCGCGTGGCGACAAGAGGTGCCACTGTCCTCGACAGCGCGGGCTCGGTCCTATCGTGTCCTTGGGTGGTCGGCCCGCGTCCGGCGATCAGGCTTTCACTAGCTCGGTCTCGTCGCCCCAGCGCGCCACGACGGACAGCACGGCCAGGTGCTCCAGGGCGACCTGCTCCGGCCACTCGTCATTAGTATGCGTCGCCACGTTCCGGATGCCCGCGAACGCTCCCTGGGCGAGGAAGTGCAGACCCTCCTGCCGAGACTTCCATGTCTTGCTGGACTTGTCCCCCGGGAAGTGAAGCCGGGTCTGACCCGGAGCCGGGCTGGACGTGGCGAACACAAGCTGGACCAGTTCGCGCTCCGTCAGGGACGAACCCGCCTTCGCCCCGATGTGCACCGACAAGGAAACGGCCGCCTGCTGGACGGCGACCCGGTACTTCCCGGTGTCCCAGATCGCGGACGCCGCCGACCAGACGACCGGGTGGAACTGGTCAGCAACCAGCGACGGCGCATCCGGGGCGAGGTTGGCCTTCCACTCGTCCTGGTCGCGCAGGATGCCCAGGGCCTGGTCGATCGCGTGGACTGTGCCCGACGAACCGAGCATGTAGGCCGGGGGTTTGATCTCGGGCACGAGCTGCGGATCGAGGTTCTTAACGATCTCTTTTGCCGTGGGCAGAGCACGACTGATCTGGGAGAAGACGTCTTCCAGGCGCGGTGTCGACTCGTAACCCGACTGCTGGTTCGTCTTGTCGTATTCTTCGCAGAGCCACCGAAGCTGCCCCAGCCGCTCGTGCATCCACTCCCGGTTCACGCCGAAAGAGTATTGAAGAACCTCCTTGTCGGAAGGGTAATTCGAGGGCTTGCTAGTCGCCCGGCGTGAGCGCCGCCCGCAGCATCCGGCCGACGTCCTTGTGCTGAGGTCCAGGACGGGTGCGCTCCAGCTTCGGGTGCTCTGCCTCGGAGCCCGGACGCCAGGGCCGGTGCCCGTAGGCCACCCCGCTGCACGGTTCCGGATCGTGTCCGTGTGCCGAACGTACGGCGCGGTGAAGGTCGCCACCTTCTGGCACGCGTGGATCACGGGCGACTGCGTAAGGAGCCCGCGCCCGCCGGGGTGAGATCGTCCATGTCTATTTGTTTCTCCTCTTGCTTCTGTATCCATTTTCCCGGACGGGCCGACAATGTCCGCTCACCCAGGATCAGGCGGCTAGGCTATATGGTCCATGAATGGAACCGTGGCAGGAGTACCAGTATCGGGCAGCAGAGCTGCTCCGCGAGCTGGGGTTCGAGACGGAAGTCGACGCGGATCTCCCCGAGGCTAATGGCACGCTCCACGCGATCGACGTCGCAGCCCGCCGGACTGTAGCGGGCGTTGACCAGCTCTGGATTGTCGAGTGCAAATTCTGGAACAAGCCAGTTGACATGGGAGCAGTGCGGGATCTCAGGACGCTGGTCCTCGACCTGGGCGCTAGTCACGGGCTGCTTATGTCAGAAAGCGGGTTCCAGTCCGGCGCGATCTCGACCGTGAAAGGGAAGAACATCACGCTCACGAGCCTCGAAGACCTGCGCTTCAATGCAAGCCAGGATCTCCTTGCCGCCCGGGTCGCGGTAGTCGAGGAGCGTATGCGGAACCTGAGGCAGAAGCTCCTCATAGATCTGCGGACCCCCTACGCCGCGATGCCCGGCACCCTGCTGACGACGATGGCATCAGGACTAAGCGTCGACGACTGGGCTGAGCTTTCCGCGCGAACCGAGGCTCCCGATTTCTTCGAAGGCATACTAGAGATAGCACGGCGCACCGGAGCCGAAGGCATTGGAGATTACGCGTCGACCAGGACCGACCTGTCGGCCAGCGCGCCCATATGGAGAGACGGCGTAGACCCAGCCGTTATGGATGGGCTATCCAGCGAGATGAACGAGATGACTCAGGCTCTCGATCTGGGCAAGCTCGGCAACTGGCCAGTAGTCTGCCGAGCCGCGGACGGATCGAAGGTGGCCCAGAGCATGCCGCAGTTGCTCGGGGCCATTGAGTCAAGGCTGACCGTGCTGGAGCAGCAAGTAGCCCGTGAAGCGGGCAATGCGACGTAGTGAGTCGAGTGCCATGTCCGGGCGCGCACGAGGCCCGCTGCTGTGCCTCCAGGAGGTGTCACTGTCTGTGCGGCGTGCGGAGGTCCGTTCGCGCGACCAGGCCCCGGGGACTCGTGTGCCAAAACGTTCAATGATGGGGGTTTCGATTTCGAACGCGTGGATGATGCCCAGCCGTGACATCGATGCATTTCTAAGAATTAATCAATCGATACTGGGTTTGAATTAATGGCGACGGAAAGTTCCAGATTCGAAGATTGGCCCAGTCGGCTGAGCTGATCCACCCGACGTAGCATCATCCTTAAGCATCCAGCAAGGCGGTGCTCGCCGATGATTTGTCCGGTCTCCTCGGCCCAGCTCTCTCGGCGCGGGGAGCGCGGGGCCTTAGCCTGGTCGAGGGACTGCGGAGCGCCGCCCTCGGTTCGGTCGCGGCCGGGATGGCCGGTAGCAGGTACCCGCTGTCGAAACGGTCTTCTTCAGGGAGTACCCGCCTTGAAATGGCCCGGCTGAGGTACCCGCCCTGATTAGACGTGCGGCGTCGGCGTGCTCCAGCTCGCCGCATCGAGCGCGGCGATGTCGGCCCACAGCTCGACTACCCGCCCCGCAGGGGTACCCGCCTTCAGAGCCTCCCGGGCTAGACGCCAGCGCTTCCGGTCGCGCTCGCCGGCAAACAAGCGGGTCAGGTTCGCGCGCTCGTGCTCAACGATGATCAGGCCGGCGGCAATCGCGCGATTCAGCTCGCGTCCCGAACCCGGGCCGCGCGTCTTTAGGCCAGCAGCGCGTAGCGCCTCGGACTTCGAGCATCCGGGCATGGCCGAAACGACGTCGACAAGTTGCCTCATGCGGTATCCGACACGCGGCTTGCCTGGCCGGGTCGCCGTGGTCACGCTGAGGTCGCCCCTGCCTGGAGCATCCGGTACACGGTTGCCCGAGATACCCCGATGACGCGCCCGATCTCCTCGGCCGACAGCTCGCCCTGGGCGTGCAGGGAGCGTGCTGTCTTGGCTTGGTGGTCGGTGTAGGAGGGCTTGCGGCCCCCGACCTTCCCGCGCGCCTTGGCCGCCGCGAGGCCCTCCCGCGTGCCCTCCACGATCAGTTCCCGCTGCCACTCGTCGATCGCAGCGAAGATGTGGAACACGAGTCGGCCACCCGGGGTGGTGGTGTCGATCTGCTGCTTCAGGACCACCAGGCCGATGTTCCGCGCCTTGAAGCCGTCCTTGTAGTCACCCGCCCGGGTGCCGTTCACGAGGTCGAGCATCTGGTGGAGTGACCGCATGGCCCGGGACAGCCGCGTCACGACGAACACGTCGCCCTCGCGAAGGTAGGCGAGCGCCTTATCGAGTTCGGGTCGGCTAGCGTTCTTGCCGCTCACCCCGTGGTCGACAAAGATCTTGTCGCAGCCGTACGCCTTCAACTCGTCAATCTGGCTGTCATCATTCTGGTCGGCCGTGGAAACCCTCGCGTACCCGATCTTCGCCATTCAGCTCCCTGTTCCGCCCCCGCGATACCTCCATTGTCTCAGAAACGGTGCCTAACACAAGTTGATATTGATACGAGTTATGAGACTAGATTGGGCCGCTCGAACTGCACCGATGCACCCCGAAGCCCGGGCGTCTCGCCGTATCGGCAGGTGATCGTTTGTGAGACGGCCGTGGGGCTTGGACACGGCGGGCCGAACCAGCGCGAAGGAGGACGAGGCTGCGCTAGCCTCCGACCGTGGATGCGACGATCGCAGCAGCGTTGATCTCCGGAGGCGTCGGTGCGCTTGGCATCATTGGCACGGTCACGGAGTCGGCCATCGGCTCTAGG
>Ga0265338_10002955_pt1 | contig 24665 bp, 21 predicted proteins | sample 42126metaG_FD_193579 | JGI IMG/M metagenome (GOLD analysis project Ga0265338, IMG submission 193579) | Rhizosphere microbial communities from Carex aquatilis grown in University of Washington, Seatle, WA, United States - 4-21-26 metaG | ecosystem: Host-associated > Plants > Roots > Rhizosphere... | reverse complement strand
CTGCAAAGCTTGGTGGGCGGAAATATTACGCTGATGACAGAGCTCAGCGAAAAATCGCGCCAGCACGCGTACGACCTGCTGTTGGAGCATGCCTCCGAGTTGGGCGCCAACGCGGTCGTAGGCATGCGCTACGACGCCACAGAGGTCGCGCAAGGCATGACCGAAGTCCTAGCCTACGGCACGGCGGTCGTGGTGGAGAAAATATAAAACTTTTTATTGCCCGGGGCCTAAGGGGATCATCGGGCCTTGGGTCGTTTGTACCGGCTGGCCATTGGGGAGTATCTGCTGCGTTGTTGAAGCGCCTTGTATATACGGCGAGCCGGGGCCGTAGCCGTTTTGTGCGGCCCAAATAGAGAGCCCTGTTTCCCACAAGTTAAATTGCGGGTCTTGCAGATTAGGCGGTGTGGGGCCGGTAGGGTCGTTTTTGTTGAGCCAATACAATATTTCATGCAAGGCGCCGTCCGAGCCAGGTATCTGCCAGTCGCCCTGGAGTATCGGCTTTAAACCACTCTCGTTTACTGTGGCGCGCGTAAAGTATTGGGTTGGCCGCGTCGGCAAAGCGTATTCCATAAATTGGTTCCACATCGGGCCCACAATAAAGCCCGACACCTGGTGCGTCATCGGCGTGTTGTCATTGTTGCCCGCCCAAATGCCCACAACCAGGTTTGGCGTATAGCCTATCGTCCAGGCATCGCGGTAATTGTTGGTGGTGCCGGTCTTGACCGCCACATCGTAACCGGGGAACTCCAAATATTCGTTTTCGCCCAAAGGCGCGCGCGCCACCGGGTCGGAGAGCACGTCGTTTATTTCCTCGGCAACTTGCGGCTGTAGTACTTGCGTGCCGGCCGACTGCGAGTCATCTTCTATCAAATTACCTTGCGCGTCTTCTATCTTGAGTATCGCGGTCGGCTGGTAGTGCGTGCCGTCGGTGGCAAACGTGCCGTACGCGCTCGACATTTCAAGCAGGTTTACCTCGCCGCCGCCTAAGACCAGCGTTAAGCCGTATTGGTTCGAGTCGCCCAAGGTCGAGATGCCCATCGACTTTGCCAGTTGCAATGAATTGGATATCCCGGCCAGGTATAAAAGTTTTACCGACGGTACGTTGATAGACTGCGCAATAGCGTCGCGCAGCGTCATCGGCCCGCGGAATTTGCCGTCGTAGTTTTGCGGCGAGTAGCAGGGCGCGACATTGCTAAAGTTATCGCCCGCGCACGCGGTAGAAAATTGCGTCGGCACGTCCCACAGCACGGTGTCGGGCGTGTAACCCTCGGCAAACGCCTCGGCATAGACGAACGGCTTAAACGCCGAGCCCGGCTGCCGGTCGGCGAGCGTTACGTTATAGGCGCCGTCTATCTGCGTGTCAAAGTAGTTGCGCGAGCCGACCATGCTTAATATCTGCCCGTTGGTTGGATCTAAAGCAACAAGCCCCGCATTTGAAGCATTAAACTTCGTCGCGTTCGTAAGCGCGCCAGCCTTAACTATGGCCTCGGCCTGCGCCTGCATGTTGGCGTCGAGCGTGGTGGTTACCTTCCAGCCGCTCGTTTGCAGGGCATCCTCGCCGTACTTTTGCTCCAAGTACTGCTGCACGTAAAACACGAAGTGCGGCGCCTGGATAGAATTGGCTTGCTGCGGCACAAAGGTTACCTGCGCGGCTTCGGCGTCGGTTTCCTGCTGCTGCGTGATATAGCCATGCTCGTACATTTTTTGGAGCACGAGGTTTTTGCGCGCGTCGAGCGCGTCTTTATGATAACCGTACGGCGAGTAATAGCTGGGTGCAGGCAGCACCGCCGCCAGGTATGCGGCTTCGGGCAGCGTTACTTCGCTCGCGTGCACGCCAAAAAAAGTTTCCGACGCTTCTTCCACCCCGTACATCGTGCCGCCATAAGGCACCTGGTTGAGGTAGAGCTCGAGTATCTGCTGCTTGGTGGCGCTCTGCTCCAGTTTTATCGCCAGTATCCACTCTTTTAATTTGCGGACGATGCTTTTGTCGCTCGTGAGCACCGTGTTTTTTATCACCTGCTGGGTTAAGGTCGAGCCGCCCTGGTCGAGCCCCGCATGGGTAACATCTACGTATATGGCGCGCAGTATCGCCGTAAACTCAACGCCGCCGTGATTATAAAAGTTCGGGTCTTCTATGGAAATAATGGCATCCTGGACGTTGGGCGACACCGCAGATAGCGGCACGCTTGTACGTTGTATGTCTTGATTGCTCAAGTCATACAAAAGCACCTGGCCCGTGCGGTCGTACAATTTTACCGATTGGTCTACGCGTATTTGAGACAGCGCGTTTAGGTCGGGCAGGGGGAGCGTCGCCGCCCACACCAAAAAAGCTCCCAATAAAAGCAAAAAAAGCCCAATGCCTATCAGTATAATCTTTATCCAATGCGCTCTGGCGTAGCGCGCAGCGCGGGCAAAGATATTTTGGCGCTTGGCATACAGGCCGCGGGCGCGCTCGGCGTGGCGCTTCAGGGTCGAACGCATATATAGAACATTCTATCATCCCGGCACGATTATAGAAGAGCCGTGTTAGAGTATTTCTATGTTTGGATTTAAAGGCACGGCGCCAAAAGTATCCACCGATGAGCGCGCTATAGATGAACTCCTTACCCGGGGCGTTGCCGAGGTGATAGTAAAAGAAAAACTTAAAGAAAAACTCCTCTCCGGCAGGCGTTTGCGCATTAAGCTTGGCATCGACCCGACCTCTCCCGACCTGCATATAGGCCGCGCTATACCGCTGTTAAAGTTGCGCGACTTTCAGCAGCTGGGGCACCAAATAGTGCTTATAGTCGGCGACTTTACCGCGGTGATAGGCGACACGTCCGACAAAGACGCAGAGAGGCCCATGCTCGACCAAGAAACTATCGAGCGCAATAAAAAAACGTACTTCGAGCAAGCGGGCAAGCTGCTCGATCTTTCCAAAGTGGAGATGCGCTACAACAGCGAATGGCTGAAGCCCTTGAACTACCGCCAGATAGGCGAGCACGCCGACCTTTTTAGTGTTGCCGACTTTATCGCACGCGACAACATCGCCCGCCGGCTCGAGGCGGGCAAGCGCGTGAGCCTGCGCGAGCTTTTGTATCCTTTAATGCAAGGCTACGACAGCGTGGCCATCAAGGCCGATGTAGAACTGGGTGGCATGGACCAAAAGTTTAACGTGCTCGCGGGCCGCCCGATGCAAGAGCACGCCAAACAGCCGCCGCAAGACGTGGTGTTAAACCCGTTGATAGACGGTCTCGATGGCACCAAGATGAGTTCGAGCAAAGGCAATGTCATAACTTTAACCGCGCCGGCGCCCGATATGTACGGCAAAGTGATGAGCATGAAAGACGAGCAAGTAGCCACCTACTTCGAGCTGTGCACCCGTGTGCCCATGCAGGAAGTTGCAGAGGTTTTGAAAGGTCATCCGAAAGAAGCCAAAATGCGCCTGGCGCGCGAAATTGTAACGCTCTACCACGGCAAAGACGCGGCGCAGAAGGCGGAAGCGGATTGGCAAAAAACTTTCAGCGAAGGCGGCGTGCCGCAGGACACGCCGGAAGTCTCGGTACCAAAAGGCACGCCGTTGTTTGAAGCGCTTGCATCGTTACGCGAATCTAAAAGCGAGCTGCGCCGCCTGGCCGAGGCCGGAGCCATAGGCGAAGTAGACGGCCAAAAGTTTGCAGACATAAACGCACCGGTTGAAAAAAACATGACGCTCCGCATAGGCAAACACCGGTTTATAAAAATAATAGTTAAATAAAATAAACCCCGGCTAACCGCCGGGGTTTTTGATGAGTCTGTATCTATTCGTTGATAAAGGCCGACTTTTTTACGACTCAGACCATATATCCGCCTATTTTCTGAGTCGATTCCTATTTTGTGCAACATCTTTCTTAACATCGGTAACCACCGTCACTCCTACGGTACTGCAAAATAAGAGAAAACCGATCAGAAAGGGTGCAAGCATGAACCCTAGCCAGATGTAGTCACCGACGCCTAATACTCTCTGCATTTTTGTTCTCCATCAGTTGTCAGAGGGCAGGATGCCCGAGCTTCTAGAGTAGGATTCGGCGCGGCTTAAGGGCCGCGCCGTTAATTCACTTCTTAGTGCTTTTGATTACCTTGGCGGCCAGAAGAACTTCGTCGGGATTGCTGAGGTTGATTCGGCCGCCGCGGCTGATGCCAAAGCACTTCTGCCCGTCGGCGATATGTATGCCGTACCGCGCGAGCAAGTCGCGCGGGTCTTCGACGCCTTCCGGTGCCCAGATATAGCAGGCAAAGCACGAAGTGCCGGGCGCGACTTGGTAGGGAGTCCCGATGCAGGCTTCTTCCATCATCGCTCGGCTCTTTGCCGTACGCTCCTGAGTTTCTTTTTGGTAGTTCGCATCATCGAGCACGGCGCGAGCGGCAAGTACTGCCAAAGATGTAACCTCAAGGATGTCGATCATCCGGTCGAAGTGCTCGGTATGTTTTGCCGGCACCACTATGTAGCCGATGCGCAGCCCGGCCAGCCCGTAGAACTTGCTGAAGCTGCGGAGAATCATCAGGTTATCGTATCGAAGCGTCAGCTCTGCAGCCGATTCGGCATCCAGCGCGTCGGCCTCGTCGACGACAATCATCGTCTCTGGCAGTGACTTTACGATTTCCTCCACTTCGGAGACGCTTTTTCGTGCGCCAGTGGCCGCACTCGGGCTTGAGATGATAAGCATGTCCCGCCCGCCGTCTTGGACGAAGCGGATGATGTCCTCGACCTCATGCTTGAACGGAAAGACGCTATTGCGGAGCTCGGCGATGTCCGTCTTAACCCGGTGAGCGTAGTAACGGAAGAAAGGGAAGTCCGGCTGCAAGATCCCCACTTTCGTACCGGATTGGGCAAAGACATCGAACGCGTATTTGATGCCGGCCATGCCTCCCGAGACGACGAAGACTTGGTCACTCTCGACTCCGTGCAGGGCCGCAAGCTTTTGGCGCAGCACCGAGTCTTGCGGATTCCAATGGTCGCGCAAGAGGCCTGCCTCCGGATTGCGAATAGTTTCAAGAGCTAGCGTCGAAACCGCGCAGTTTTCGCACTTGCCTAAATCCACCGAGTACTCCGATGGCTTGCCGAATTCGCGTAGAGCGGTCGGCAAAGTTACCAAGGGGACCGAAGATGCTTTAAACATGACAAAGTACCTCGCTGTTTTCTGGGCGGTGCCCAGTCCGGCCATAAAGTAATAAAAATAGCAACTTTTGTCAGTGGATGTTTATATTATAAGGTTTATATATGAGAATTAACCCTTACAATAAGGTATATTTACGAGCATTTTGTCAGAAAGATTGACAAAATACGGACAATACTGTAGGGTGGTGGCATGGATACCAAAGCTTTGGTGGGACTCGGTATAGAAGAGAAGTCAGCCAAGGTTTATTTGGCCGGATTGGCTTTAGGTACCACCTCGGTGCAGGATCTTGCTCGCAAAAGCGGGCTCAAGCGTCCAACCGTTTATTTGCACCTCGATGAGTTGGTTAAGCAAGGGCTTTTTGAACATGTTTCGATAAATAATAAAAAGTATTATCGCGCCGTTGAACCGCAAGTGCTCGAGGAGCGATTGAAAAAGAATCTTATGACTCTGCAGAAAGAGATCCCGCAGCTTATGGCGCTGCGTGCCAACACCATGGGCCGCCCGCAAGTGCAGGTATTTGAAGGCGAAGGGGGCGTTACGCGGGTGTATGAAGAAATAAAAAAAGCACACAGCCTGCGCATCTGGTCAAATATCGGACCGGTCGCGGCACCGTTCCACAACACCTACATGGAGATGTCGGAGGAAATGCGCACGCGTGCCACTAACATCCATGAAATTATTGCAAACAACAAAGAGTCACGCCGCTACTCGCGCCTGGTGGCCAAAGTGATAGGCCCTTCTTACTCGGCGCGCACTGCTACGGTGGAAGGGCTTGAGAATGATACTATTATTTACGACAACGTCGTCGCAATATTCCGCCTCCACAGCCTCAACATGTTCGTGGTGTGGATAGAAGATCCGACCATCGCCGGCACCATGCGCGCGGTGTTTGAGATGGCGTGGAAGACGGCGAGGCCTTTTAAATAAGACTAAAAAACACAAACCCCGGCTTTTGCCGGGGTTTTTATTACATCGCTTCCTCTTCTTCGGTCAGGTCGTCGGGGTTTTCTTCCTTTTCGTCCTCTGTATCCCCATCTTCCACGTTGCCGTCGGCGGGCTCATCGTCTTCGTCCCACACGCCCTTTTTCTTGGTCGGCTCTTCTTCCTCGTCGAGCATAAACTCTTCTTTATCAAACTCGTTATACATACAGCTATGATTTACCTAATAACCTTTTAAATAACTTTGGAGGCCCAATGCACTGAGTTGTAACAAAACTAATACGGTTTGCAAATAACTTTAGTTGCACCTCCTGTGGATAATATGAATCCGGGTCCGCAAGGTTCAGATTTTAATATAGAGGCCGGATCGATGCAAGGCAGGTGAGCCCTACGGCTATGGCGTCCACCTCATCATCAAGACGCTTTAGGGCCGGCAAGCTTACCAGGCGTGGCACCATGGCCGCCACAGCCGTTTTATCGCTCTTGCCGTAGCCGGTTATGGCTATTTTTACCTCAAGCGGGGTGTAGTCGTACACTGTAAGCCCGCGTGCCATAGCAAGGTAAGTAAGCACGCCGCGCACTTCGGCTATCTGTACGCCGGTTTTTTCATTTTTGCCGAAAAATATCTCTTCTAAAGCCATCGCCTCGGGCTTGAACTTTTCTATTAGAACCTCGGCCGCGGCCCCTATCTGCAAAAGCCGCTCAGGGAAGGTGAGTTTAGAAGACGTGCGCACGCACTCTGAGTGCACCAAGACCTCTTTGCCGTTTACCTTTTCAACAATAGCTACGCCTAAGCGTTCAAAACCCGGGTCAAAGGCAAGTACTCTCATAAGTGTAGTATAGCCCTCCGCGCTGCAAAGAAAAAAGAGGGTTAGACTTGGCCTAGCTGCCCGGAGTGCACTCTTTTTTCTTTGCAGCGCGGAGGGCTACGCCGCGTTGGTGTACACTTCGCTCACATCGTCGTGTTCTTCGAGCGCGTCTATCAACTCGCCCAGTTTGGTGCCGTCTTCTTCTGTTATTTCCACCGGCACGGTTGCCTCGAGTTTGCCTTCGGCATTTTTTGCAAACGCCCATATGGCCGCGCCCGGGTTGGCGAGCGTGCCACCGTTTAGGCTCAACAGATGTTTTAACTCCTGCACCGTGCGGTTGCGGTTGTCGGTGTAGCCTTCTATAACAAGCGCGGTACCGCCGGGGCCGTACGCCTCGTATACCACCTGCTCCAGCTCTGCGCCGCCTCCGGCGGCTTTGTCCAAGGCGCGCTCGATGTTGTCGGCCGGCATATTGGCCGCGCGCGCCTTTTCTACCGCGGCGCGAACGCCCGCCGCGTTGCGGTCGCCTTTGGCTTTTTTTGCTTCGACGCTAATAAAACGCACGAGCTTGCTGAAAAGCTTGGCCTTCTGGGCATCGGTCTTGCCTTTGACGTGTTTTAATTTAGCCCACTTGCTGTGTCCTGCCATATAAAAAAGAGTATACCTACTCTGTGAAGATTACAAAAGTTTTTCGTTTAAATTAATGGGCGCCAATTTGCCCGCATGTTCGTACGCTTTGGCGGTGGCTACGCGGCCGCGCGGAGTGCGCTCTATCAATCCTAATTGCAAAAGGAACGGCTCATGCACCTCGCTTATGGTGTTGGGCTCTTCCGAGAGCGCGGCCGCAAGCGCGTTGACACCGGCCGGCCCGCCATTGAATCTTTCTATCAACACCTCGAGCAGCTTGCGGTCGAGCGGGGTGAGGCCAAGCGCGTCTACTTCGAGCATTTTTAACGCTTCTCCGACCGCTTTACCGGAAAGAGGCAGCCGCTTGAGCTGCGCGTAGTCGCGCGCGCGTTTAAGCAAGTAGTTGGCGGTACGCGGCGTTGCACGCGAGCGTTTGGCTATTTCTTGTACGCCGCTCTCTTCTATGTCGACTCCCAAAATTTTTGCCGACCTGCGCACGATGCTGGCGATATCGGACTCGCTATAAAACTCGAGCCGGTATACGCCGCCGCTAAAGCGGCTGCGCAAGGGCGCCGAGAGGTCGGCCACGCGCGTAGTAGCCGCAACCAGCGTAAAAGGCGGTAGCGGCAGGTCTAACGTGCGGGCCGAAGGGCCTTTGCCGATGATGATGTTTAGCACGCCGCTCTCCATCGCCGGGTAGAGCACTTCTTCTATGGCGCGGTTAAGGCGGTGGATTTCGTCTATAAAAAGGATGTCGCCTGGGTTGAGGTTGGTTAAAAGCGCGGCTAAATCGCCCACACGTTCGATGGCCGGGCCGGAGGTAGCGCGCAAAGCGCCGCCAAGCTCGTGCGATATCAAATGGGCAAGCGTTGTTTTGCCTAAACCCGGCGGTCCGTAAAAAAGTACGTGCTCGGGCGGGGTGCCGCGCTCTTTGGCGGCGCTGATTAAGATATGCAGGTTGTTTTTTATGCTGTCCTGACCGATATATTCGCCCCAAGAGGCGGGGCGAAGCGTGTTGTCCAAGAAACCAGCCTTACTCTCAGGCTGGTTTGCAGGGACCCCAGCAGCTTTAGACGCAGCCGCCAAAGCAGCCTCTTCTTCAGGGGTAAAATCAGGGTGGTCCTCTCCGATATCAGTATTGCTTGACATAAAATGAATACTATGCTAGGATACTAGCAGCACCGCTCTTCCCTCGCACGGGGGATTTTTTATTGAGATTGGGAAGAGTACACCCTCAAGCAATACGACTTAACCGTTTTGGAACCTTTTCAAGGACGCTCTGGCGCATGTTTTATACATTGACCGCGAGAGCTATCCTCAGATAAGATTTCCGCTTATTCGCTAGTCGAATAAGGGTATTGCTTGGTGGTGTACTGCCCCCAATTTCTCTCCTTATCGTACTCCCGTTTGGCGTCTGGTAATAGATTGACCAGCGGCGATTTTATATTGCCGTTAGATCGACTACCCGGCTGAGTTCTTCTAAAGACGTTACGCCGCGGAGCACTTTTAGTATGCCGTCTTCTTCCATGGTGGGCACGCCTTGGGGCTTGGCGGCCTCGGCCACCTCTCGCTCGCTCGGTTTGCTGCGGAGCACTTCTTCTATAGCCCTATCCATAAATATAGCTTCAAAGATACCGATGCGGCCTTTGTAGCCGCGGCCGTGGCACTCCATACACTCTTCCGTTCCCGCATCCCATACCGTTTTGGTTGTGGCCGGCACAAGCGAACGGTCGGTTATGCTCGCGATATTTTTATCTATAAGCTTTTGCTCTTCTGCCGTGGCAACGCGTTGTTTTTTGCAAGCATCGCATAACTTGCGCAAAAGGCGCTGCGCCATCGCCACGTTTACAGAAGAGCTTAAAACTTTTTCCGATATACCCAAGTCGATAAGCCGGGGGAACGAGCCGGCAGCGTCGTTGGTGTGGAGCGTGCTAAACACCAAGTGTCCGGTGAGCGCGGCATTGATAGCCGTCTCTGCCACCTCGCCGTCGCGGATCTCGCCGACCATGATAATGTCGGGGTCTTGCCGGAGCGCCGAGCGCAGGCCCTGCGCAAAGGTATAATTTTTTTTATCTACCTGGGTTTGCACGATGCCTTTTAGGTGATACTCGACCGGGTCTTCTATGGTGATAATTTTAGTATCCGGGCTGTTTATCTTGCGCAAAAAAGCGTACAGCGTGGTGGTCTTGCCACTCCCCGTAGGGCCGGTGGTGAGTATCATGCCGTTGGGCTTTGCTATTTCTTTTTCTATACGCAAACGCAGTTTTTCTTCCAACCCAAGCGCTTCGAGCGGCACGCCGATGGCTTTTGGGTTTAAAATACGCAACACCACCGTTTCGGCATAGTTGCCGGGGAGTATCGAAGTGCGCAGCTCTATCTCGTCGCCTTTTATCTTTATGCTAAAGCGGCCGTCCTGCGCCTCGCCGGTTATATTGAGTTTGAGTCCGGACAATAATTTAAGACGGCTCAGCGCCAAGTGGTACGTTTCGTGGTCGAAAGTGAGCACATCTACCAAAACACCGTCCAAACGGTAGCGCAGGCGTACGGCCTCCTCCTCCGGCTCGAAGTGCACGTCGGAGGCGCCAGTCGAGAGCGCGCCGGCCAAAATAATTTCTAAAATCCGCGTTACGCGGTAGGTGTGCTTGATATCGAGCGATTCGTTAATTAAGGCACCTATATCCTGAAGCGATTTTACCTTTTCGGCAATCTGCTCTACCTCTTCGCTTGAAAGTTCGAACACGCCGGCCTTGGTTTCTTTGGCATAGGAAAGCTCGGCATAGCGCGCGTAAGCGCGCTTCAGGCTTTCTTGCGAGCACATGAAAAGAGTTACTTCGTAACCCTGCTCGGTTATTTTTTGCACGAGGGTTTTTACCTTGGAGCTTTCCGGCGCGCGCACCGCGACCGAAAGGCGTTTGCCAACCTTACCAAAGGCTGCCGCCTCCGCGTCCTTGGCCTCGGCCTCGGGGATGATGCGCAGCGCGTCGACGTTAACAGCCACCAAGGTGAGGTCGACGTACTCGACGCCGTATTTGCGGCTGAGCTGCTGCGCAAGTTCCTCTTCTTCGCGCTTGCGCAAAAAGTCCACGCGTTTTTCCTCCTCGGTGTCGTTGAAAACAAGAACCATAAACCTATTTTACTACGGAATTTGCTTGCGTATGAAAAAAAGAGGCCGCGCTTTGCGCGGCCTCCTGTGTCGAACATTCAGCTTGTGATGGTGTATCCTTCGGATTCCTCTTCTGAAGTATTTTCCTTGAGCGGAGGCGCGAGGTCCTCCACGTCAGGCTTCCACTCCGTGAGTTCCGAAAGGGGAGCCTGCCGTCCCACGGGCAGTACTTTTTCGTAGTACTTTCCCGCCTCTAACTTGCATAGGTAGATATTGGCGCCGTCGCGGGCCGTAACGGCCTCGACAACGCCGTCTTGGTACACGATGGCAGCCTCGTTATCGAGCGCGAGAGTGATGCCCTCGGGCTCCTCACGCGTCCATTTCTTCCGCCACGTTGTCCCAAAGTGCGGCGAATGTCCGATAGGGATAAGGTCGAGACCTTTAACCCACACGGGGTGCCAAGGGTTGTAGCCTTCGTCCTGTTCAGCGTCGCTCCACCCGCCCCTAAACCAGCATATAGAGCCTGCGCTATAGCCCGAAAGCACAGCGCCACGCTCGTATGCTTGTTTGAGGAGCATATCCACGCCGTTGCGCCGCCACATCTTCATCAGGTAGCGGGTGTTGCCGCCGCTGACGTAGACGATGTCGGCCCAGGCTACATCGTTCGCCAATGACTTTTCCCGATACATCGGGTCTGTCAGGGTCATGGTTCTGACAACGCAGTCTAAGTTACGGAAATAGGATTGCATCTGCCAGATGCGCCGAGGGTCGTCTTGCGACGCCGTCGGGACGTACAGCACGCGGGTTTTGCCCGGGTGCGGCTTGCGTGTCTGCGCCAGAGACAAAGTGAGTCTTTCGATCTCGACCGTGCTCGGCCAGTCTCTGCGGCGGTTGGTGAAGGAACCCCCGCCAATAGCCACTATTGCGCCTTTCGGCATGGGATACCTTTCTTCTCTTTTAGATTAGAGTCACAGTGAGCCTCTATATCAATTTTATCATAGAAAAAACTAAATGTCAATACATTACCTGTAATAATAAAATCCCCCACCTATTTTTTAAAGGTGGGGGATTATGTGTAGCCGGAAACGTGGCAGTCCTGTGCTGGGTTTGGCTAACCCCCGGCGTCGTCACAGACCGCTAGCATCTATATAAAGATTATACTTCCTTTCTAAGGATAGCATACTATAGTTTTTTGTCAAGCAGCTTAAAAGGCTGGTATTATAAACAGTGTTTTATGCAAGAAGTTGCTCCTAACCTCAAAGAACAGCCCAAAGCAGCAAAAGTAGAAGCTTTTGCCACACCCGAGGTTCTTGAACACGTGCTGTTTGAAGAAAAGCGGGATAAAAACGGGCTTTTGGTAAAAGTACGCAGCTCCGCGCGCGGCCGGAAAGAAGCGGTGCTCACGCCAGCTTCCTACGCGCGCTTGGGAGAATTGAACAAACCCTACACTGTAAAAATAATAGAGGACACCCGGCCCGACGATCCCACGAAAGGTTCCTATCTGGTCGAAATAATACCACATGAGTTGGGGCAAAAAGAATTACAAGGCGAGGCCAAACCGGATACTCTCGAAGCCGATTTAACCGCCCTTTCAATAGTAGATAGTTTGCAGGCATATCCTTACCGATACGACCTTACGCTCAATTTGATTAAAACTTTGCGCACCTCGGCGCAGGTGTTTGCATCGCCGGAACTCCAAAAAGCCGCGCACGAGTCAGTGCGGAAGCTTTTAAGCGTGGGCGATTCCGTTGGTGCTATAAAAATATGCGAAGCGCTGCATATTTCGAAGAAAGTTTTTTCTTCCTTCGAAATGCAGCCGATGGTTATTGAAGGCATCGGCACACTGCTCTCCATGGGCCAAGTGTCCGAAGCCGTGCGGCTCAAGTCGCTTGCGGCCTTGCCGAACGAAGCTTTTGCTATGCCGCACATACGCGAAGCAGTTAAAAAAGGTTTTGGCACTATGCTCCTTCTTGGCCAAGAGAAAATGATGGCGCAATTACGCGAGCATTTTCCGATGCCGCCGGAAGATTTTCAGGATGCGCTCATACAAGGTGTTAAGGTTTTGCTGGCCAACGGCTCGTACCAGCGTGTCGGTCAAATTATGGATCATCCGGAGATGCGCCAATACATACAGATGCCGGAAATAGAGGAAGCCATGCTTGCCCTTTTTGCGACAGAAGTGGAGCAGGGCGGTTTCAGTGCCGGAGACATCGCCAGGTTTCTTAAGCTCCCGGAAAGCAAAACCATGCCTTTTATTGTCAAAAAATTCTCCAAAACCCTTGAAGAAGGAAGATTCGGGCTTTTTATGATCATAAACGACTTCAATATACCGAAAGAGTTTCTCGATACGCCGGAGCTACGCGCCAGCGCGCTCAAAGGCGTGGAAAAAAGTTTAAGTCTTGGGTATGTGGCCGATACGCTCAGAATAATAGATTATTTTAATCTAACTACCGATGCACTGCAGACGCCGGCCGTTATCCAGAGCGTCAAGTCGCGCATAGAAACACTATTGACATCGCGTTTTGCTGAAACTGAAGCAGCCTTTAAACTTATTGAGAAATTTGGCATAGCAGGTAAGGATTTAGAGGACATAGGCATCCATGTCATTCCGCAGCTTATGACTACCGGGCGTTACGATGCTGTTACTACCATACTGGATCGGGTACCTATGCCGGAGGGGGTTATGCAAGACCCGGCTGTCGTGCAGGCCGTAAGCAAGCGGATGGTATATCTGATCATTCACGATACTCTTACAACTGCAATACGTCTGCAAAAGCAATTTAAGATAAAGAATCTTGAAAAAGATGGGGCAATCCTCCAGGAGGCCCTCAGGGGTGTTGCCCGGTATTTGTCGGCTGGTCTTTTTGCTGAAGCTAAAGAGGCTATAGAAACATTTAACCTGAGTCCTGAAGCATTGGCGCCTGTTTTTACACAGGCACTTATTGAAAAGATAGAACAAAATCACTTCACAGGCGCTTTAACTATAAAAAAACAGTTTAATCTCCCACCAGAATTACTTGCCGATAAGGAGGTGGTAAAAGCCGCACGCGATTCCTTGCAAAGCCGTCTTTATAGGGCCGAACTGCCTGCTGCGTTTCTTGCTATGGAAATACTCTCGCCCGCACAAGTGCGCGAGGAAGTAAAAATAGCCTATTTTGCAGCGCTAACAAGAGGAGTGGACGGCCGCCAGCTTTTACAATTGGGGATACTTACGCAAGAAGATCTGGAATCGGAAGAGTTTATAAAAAACGCGCAGGAGAATATTTTGTCGGCATTTGCGCGTGGCAAGACCAACATACAGCTTTTTCTTAAATTCAATATTCCCAAAAGTTTTTTTGAAGATGAAAAAACGCTCGCGCTTGCACAAGAAGCTTTTGAAAGCCGCCTTTCAGCCGGGCATTGGAGGCTGCAAGACCTTGACGCTTTCCCCGTTAAAGAGCGCATTCTTTCCTCGCCCCAAACTATGGCGAGCTTGCAAGAGGGGATGGTGCATAATTTGATATTCGAGTATATGTTTACGGATTTTCTGCTTGAACAGTGGCTTCCGCCGATACTAAAAGAACTCCCCTCAGGCTTGCCGAACAGTTTTGTTGAAGAGACATTCAAAAAAGCTATAGAGATGAGAATAAACAGAGGTGAGGATTTTGCCGATATTGCCAAGCTTCTCCCAAGAGATGTTATAGCTTCGCCGGAAATACAAGAGGCAATACAACGATATCTTACGGATAAGTTTAAATACGGTTTAGTGGTAAGGAAAGACTTTCTTTCGTACCTTTCTAAAGAAAGATTTGCCTCCCCAGAGCTGCGGCAGGCCGGCAACGCTGGTTTGGAGCTGGCGCTCAGCAGGCTCGGGATGGAAGAGAACGATGATGTACCTGACGCTTATGCGAGCATTGGCTATGTTAGGGCAAAGTATCCACTTTCTTTTGAAGCACGCCGTCCGCTTGAGTTGGCGCTCGAGATTTTTGGCGCTAGCTTCAGCCAAGAGCAGTTTGCGGTGGTGAAGGCGGGCACCGAAGGAAAAAAAATACCGCAAGAGTTTACTGAAAGCCTGGAAGGAACCGGCCTAGAAAAAGTTCCGCCCAAAGAACTACTGCCCATGCTCAAGGAAAAGGTCGCGCACTTCAGGAAAACGCTGCTCAATGATACGCCGGACCCGGAACTCCTTAAGGTGCCGTTTTTCCGCGACTTGCTGCGCACGTTGGTGCGTGCCGATGTTTCGGAGTGGAGACCCGGCACGAGCTACTCCTTCGATGAGATAGTGGAAGGATATGTGGAGCGCGTTGAAAATGGCGCGCGCTACCCCGTGCCTAAAGGGTACGAAGACAGCGGTGCGGTGCGTATTGAAAAGCTCGAACACGAGGCCCCCCAGTTTACCGAAGCTTTTCTGAGCCGATACCGTACGCTTGAAGGCGATATCGTTAGGGCTTACGATATTTTAAGCTACAAGCCCAAGCCTTTTTCATTTTTGGCAGACAACGTTTTGAAGGTGCGCGGTGAGCTCTTGCCCAAGCTCGAGGAAAAGCTTACTGCTCTGGAAAATCCGAAAGCGCGCGAGCATTTGGAAAAAACAATAGCGGAACTCCAGGTGCTTGAGCCGCGCAGCCTAGAGAATTTCGAAAAAAACTTTACGACGTTGGCGAAGCATAAGGAGTTTGAACCGCTGCTCCGCCAGGCGGTATTTCTTAAAGCTTTGCATAAAAATGCTCCTAAGCGCGAAGAAGCCCGCCAACTCACCGACCGCACCGAGCCGACTTTCGAAGACATAACATGGGTTGATACTTTTATTTCCAATACCACAAACCGCGACACGTGGAAAAACTATTTTACCGACAAGCAGGCGCTTAAAGCATTTAAAGGCATTACTAATACGAACGCACTCACCGAAGAGCTAGAGCGATTTAAAACAATAAAACAAAATAGTTCGCTGCCGGTGCACTTTATACCTTCCCGCGGCTTGCTGCTTGAATTTTCGGGAGATACGGGTGACACGTGCTGGGCGGGCAAGTCTCTAAGTTTGGCGGAGGGTCGCAAAAATATGATTGCTATTACCATGGCTGCCAACCGCGGCACCCCTTACGAGCGTATTATAGGTAGCTGCCTGCTTTTAGAGTCGAAGGCAACAAACGGCGATGATCTTATTATCATTCGCGGCCTGAACCCGATTGAAAACGTTATCACCCAACTTTCCGTCGAGGATTTTGTCGAAAAGTTCTGCAAATATGTGAAAGGAATTGCTGAAAAGCGCGGCCGAAAGGCGGCTATAATTATAGATCGAAAGAGTGCCGCGTCGACCAATCGGCAAGCAGTGTTTGATTATATAAAAAAGATGAGACCAGATCTGATAAAAGCATCACTTGCGTCGAGCCAAGAAACCACTTTTAACAGCTACAATGTGATGGACGACACGTATTATTTGTAAAATATTGATATGCCCCCACGAGAAATATCATCCGGAGTAGAAAAAAACGGCGCATCAACGGAAAAGCTTTCTTTGGAGCTTCATATTTTTAATCCTGTTCGCGAAAAGTGGAGCGAAGTAAGAGAAGAAGTGCAAGAGCTACTTTCTTTGAACGTTGCGCCTGAGGGAATACCGCTTGAGCAAAACCCCGAGTTTACAGAAGAAGTGCTCAAGCGTTTATTTGAAGATCCGAAAACGATTGCGGTTTTTTTGCGCGACCAACGCACGTTGCGTATACAAGGTTTTACGTTTGCCATACCTGACGAAGACGACGGTTCGGGCAAGACCGCCTATATCTATTCCACTAAAATACGCCCGCAGCTGCATGGCCAGCGTTTAATTGTCTCTTTGATGGCTGAGCTCGAAGCTGCTTTAAAAAAGAAAGGCTATGACTACCTCACCCGCGATGCGCGCATACTAAACGGCTATGCCGACAAGATACAAAAAAGCTATAAAGGCCGCATACTGGAATCAAAAGATCACGACTCTGCGTACGGCCCACAACGGTATTTTAAGATTGCCTTATAGACACTATGCCCCCGAGAGAAAGAGCGCCGCAGATAAAACGCGAAGGGCCGCGGGGGTTGAGCGCGCGTGAGCGCGCGGCAAAAAAAGAACAAATAGATGGCGGAGGCGGGCGCACGTTTGAAGGCGTGCAGGAGGTGAACGAGCAGTTTACCTCCCTTGAAAAGGGCAAGGATTATTTACTTATTGAAACCAATCCCGAAGTTAAAACAGAGAAAAAACTTGAAGACTATTTTATTTTCATAAACCCTTCAAACGGCACGGAAACGCGCAAAGTTACGCCGCCGCATTGGCGCACGGTTACGACCCCGGGATTTAAAGGAGAAGTAGAACTTGAAAGCGGCAAAAAAGATGTTTTCTTTGAAGCAAACACCAAAGGCGTCGGCTATTTAAAACCATCTTCGATGGGGGACTCGCTCGACGAAGTGTACGATACGTGGATTAAAAAAGAAGAGGGGGAGGGCGAACATTTATACAACGAAAAAATATTGGGCTTGGCCGATGTCGAATCTTTTAAGGAAGTGAAAGACGACGACGATCTCATGCAAAAAACCATGCACTTGGCGCGCGCCGGATTGCGGGTAGAAGTGTATTGGGGCGTGGCAGCTCTTATAAAAGCGGTGTATCGGGGAGAGCTGGTGCCTATAGATGATTTGCGTGAGAAGGGAGTTATCCCTAAACGCAGGCGTTTTGAGCCGGCAATGGCGGTGCGGCTTTTTAAAACTAACTCGCGCATTGAAGAAGCGTATCGCGACAGCGAGCGCCGCGTGCCACTTTTTAAGCGCGCGTTCCAAACTTTTAATGAAGAAGAGAAAGCAAAAAACCCGGAACATCCGGAACTTTTACACATAGGAAATGTCGAAGATGAAGAAAAGTTTTTTAAAACATTTGCGGGAAGGCTCGGAAAAAACTTGGCGGTGCTCATGAACGAGGGTTTTTATTCTTTGGCGCTCCACTCTTCTAATATTACCCTTGCGGCCGAAATAGCCGACGCCGAAAGTTTTAAGCATCATAGCAAGGAGACAGAGCCAACTTTGCGCGAGAAGTATTCTGGTGTTCGATACGGGCATATCAAAGATGCGCGCGATCTTGCGTATGATTTGCGCTTTTTGACAAAAGCGGGTAGGGACGCCGGGCTGCATACAAGCAAACGCGTTGAACTTTGCGCGGCGTTTATGGAGAGTTTTTTGGCGTCGCTCGACAAGGAGTCTCTCAAGACACAGGGTACTGACCCGGAGAAAGCAATTGAGTGGGTTAGCAAGATTTTTACTGCCGTCATAACTGAGCGCCAACGGCTCCCGTCTTTAAGGCATTACGCTATGGAGGAATGGCCAATATCGGTTGAGTAATGCTTGGATAGAATACGATCTTTCAGGGTATAAGAGTTCATGCATTTCTCCACTTTCTTAGGCTATACTCTTTTCTATGACCCGCGTGCCCTTAACAGAGCTGCCCGAATATGTGCGCAACGTGCGCGCCATGATAAAGCTTTTGCCGTATAAAAATACCGCAACGGTGTTGTGGCTTAAGGGCAATCTAGGCGCCGGTAAAACGACTTTTGTACAGAATCTGGCCCGGGAACTTGAGGTGAGAGAAGAGGTGCAGAGCCCCACCTATGTATTAATGAAGAGCTACCAGCTGCCGGACAATAGGACGCAATTTGGTTCCAAGCGCCGATTTAAAAAATTGGTGCATATAGACGCCTATCGGTTAACCGATGCAAGCGAGTTTGCGGCGCTTAAGCCGGAAACGTTTTTACAAGACCCAGATGTGCTCGTGGTCGTGGAATGGCCGGAAAGGGTAGAAGCCGTTTTGCCCACACCCGACCTTACGGTTACTTTTTCTTCGGAAAACGCTTTGGATACGGAGAGGCATATACTGGTACAGTAAAATAGTTTTCCAAAATAAAAGAAAAGGTCGCGCAGCAATCTTGCGCGACATCTATTAATTTTATTGAAAACTCAAAATAAAAATTGGCCCCCCGATCAGGGCACCCAGTAGCCCGAGCATGCACAATATTGTTCGGGCACCTACGCTTCTTGTATTGATGCCGGCTCCAACCATGCCAAGTCCCAAGATAAATGCTAGACCGCTCACGAGTGAAGTGATCATTTTTCCCTCCGTTTCTCTGGAAAAGCAGCTAAGATCAACTAGCAAGAAAGTACCACCAACCCAAACAAAAATCAATTGGTATACATTTTGTGCCAAACGGAATCCGCATTTTATGTAAGAAAAAACATTCTAACATTCGCGCGAATGTTAGAATGTTTTTATAAATTGGTACACCTTTTTTCCGTATGGAGAAAGAGAATGGTTTACTGTTCTCCCTAAATATTTTTTCTCCAGTAAACCGGCATATACTAATTTTTGGGTGTGCACGGATATAACTTTAAAGTTGCAATCAAGGGCTTCCGATATTTCGTCAACCGATGCTCCCGGTTGTTTTGAAACAAACATAAGAATTTCTATTCTGCGGTGATTAGCTACGCCCTTTAGATGCCGCTCAAGCTGGAAAGATGTTTTTACTTTTGCGGGAGACATTCCAACATTCGCGCGAATGTTGGATAGTAGCTGGTCAGGAGTGGTGCGGAGCGGGCGTTTTATCTTCATGATGGCGGCACTATACCTCAACCTGCAGAATAAAGAAAGCAAAATAAAAAGCCGCGCGGAGTACTGCGCGGCTCAACTATTTGTTGCCGTTTTATAATGGTTATTATGAGGTCGATTGTGATTTGTGCAACATACTCGCGAGGAACCAGCTGAAGAGGAAAATGCCCGCGCCACCGAATATCTGAAGCGTCTGCACTGCGCTGCTGTCTTGCATGGAGCAGACCTCCACCTTTACGGGAGAGAAAATCTCGGGGAAAAGGTACTGCCCACTCCACTTGACGCTGAAGTAGGCGGCGAAGAACAATACGGAACCAAACACAAACGAATAGTCACCGCGGGGCAATACTTTTCTCGCGATGAACGAACCGCCGAAGCCCGCAATAACGGGCAACAGAAAGCCCAGCCATGCCAACGTTGTCCATGTGATCCATGCAGGGTCGATCGTATTCATTTCCGTTCTCCTTGTTGAGCGAGAGGGCAGATGAGATCAGCTAGCGGAAAGGTACTGCAAAAGATCGATTAAGTCAAACAATCTCTAAAACGTGATGCTTTGGTGAAAAAAAGCAAAATAAAAAGCCGCGCGGAGTACTGCGCGGCGGATTAATTCAGGTAAACATGAATCGCTGAAGCTCCACCAGAAAGAACGTAAGGCCTGTGCCGGTAGAAATGCTCGCGGTGGTGAGCAGCGTGCTTCGCACGGGGCCTTTTTCTAGCCTGCGGCTTGAGAAAAAAGCTCCCAGCCCAGTCATAGTCACAAAAAAACTGAGTAGTAGCGTCGACATCTTCTGATTCCTGCGGATTATTTCTATCGCGAGAATACTACCTATGGTCGGCGTAGTCAATACGCTAAGCTTGCGGAAAAAACAAAAAGCCGCCAAGTCAGACTTGGCGGCTCACGGCTTTTATCTACGCGGTGTTTTTTTCTCGAAGAGAAAAAAAGCGGCAAATTGACCCATGGTAGCAAGGAATAGGTACACGCTCACCGTACAGAAGACAAGGATAATAAGGTTGGCCAGGGTCTCTTTCAGGCCAAAAGCCGCCAGTATCGCCTCTGTATTTGAGCCCACAAACGCTCCGGAAATGTAGGGAATAAAAACGGCAATCGTAGCCAAACGCTCCTCGCCTTTTTCCTCGAATGCGGTTTTGATAAATCCCGACGCAAAAAAGGTATACAAAACGAGCAGCAGTATAACCATGCCCGACATGGCGGTTCTCCTCGGCGTTTCTGAGAAGTAGACTACCTTTACCAGTTAAATTGTCAAATACGCTATACTAGAGCCGTGACAGCTAAAGATAAAAAAAACGATACCAAAATAGAAAAACCAAAGCGTTTAGTGGTGCTCGACACGCATGCTATTTTGCACCGCGCCTATCATGCCTTGCCGGATTTTAGCTCAAGCAAGGGCGAGCCGACCGGCGCTTTGTACGGCGTTGTCTCTATGCTCACGCGGATAATGGTGGACTTGAACCCCGACTATATCGTTGCCGCGTACGACCTGCCGGGCCCCACCTACCGCCATGCGGCCTTTGAGCAGTATAAAGCGCAGCGTCCTGCAACCGACGAAGCGCTCGTGGCACAAATAATCCGCTCGCGCGACGTGTTAAAGGCTTTTGGCATACCCATGTATGACGCGGAGGGTTTTGAGGCCGATGACGTCATAGGCACCATCGTGCGCGAAACAAAAAATATAAAAAACGTAGAGGTAATCGTCGCCTCGGGCGACATGGACATGCTGCAGCTTCTGGACAATACACGGGTGCGGGTATACCGCATGCGCAAAGGTTTAACCGACATGGTATTTTACGACGAAGACTCTTTCCAAAAAGAGTTCGGGTTTAGATCGAGCTCTTTGCCCGACTACAAAGGCTTGCGCGGCGACGCCTCCGACAATATCCCGGGCGTAAAAGGGATCGGTGAAAAGACGGCAAAAATGATCATTGCAAGCTTTCCTACCATTGAGGAACTCTACAGAGTCGTAAAGAAAAATCCAGAAAAAATCTTGGCGGCAGGAGTGAGTAAAAGTATAGTGGAAAAATTACTGACGAGCGAAGAAGATGCGCAATTTTCCAAAATGCTCGCACAAATACGAACCGACGCCCCTATAAACTTTATTCTGCCAAAAAAGACATGGCGAGAGAGCGTTGATGTCGACAAAGCGCTCGACATGCTGGCCGAGTTCGACTTCCGCTCTTTGATGCCGCGGGTAAAGCAGGTGCTGGGCAGGGAAGTAGGAGCTTCTGAGAAGAGCGGAAATAAATTTTCCCAGGGAAAAGTCCTCGGCGGCTCCCAGACTTTTTCCCCGGAAAAATTTATTTCCGCAAATGATATTCCTGGTAATGCCGATCTTAGTGATCCATCTGGAGAAGAAGCTCCGCAAGGCGAAGGTCTTTTTGCCGAAGCAAAGCTCACGCCCGAGCAAGAAGAGCTCGGCATTGCGGTGTCGGTGCTTGACTCCACGATTACAGTGCCGACTTTAAGCGACATTTACCGGCTGGGGAAGTAAGGATCTGGCCGAGGCGCGGAAGAATCTTTTGGCCGAAATCAAGGAAAAGAAGCTTGAGTTCGTATACGAAAAGATAGAGCTGCCGCTGGCACCTGTCTTGCGCAAGATGGAGGCCCGCGGCATTAAAGTAGATCGGGCATTTTTAAAAGAACTCTCAAAAAAATACACGGCCGAGCTTAAAAAGATTTCCGCGCGTATCTACCAAGCGGCGGGCCATGAGTTTAATATCGCTTCGCCCAAACAGCTGGGCGACGTGCTTTTTGACCAGCTCGGCATCACCCCCGAAAAGCAAAAAAAGACCGCGGGCGGCCAGCGTTCTACCAAAGAGTCGGAATTGGTAAAAATGCGCGCACTGCATCCTATCATCGACGACATATTGGCTTACCGCGAACTATCGAAGCTCCTTTCTACCTATATAGATACGCTGCCGATGCTTTTGGACAAGCAAGACCACGTACACACTACTTTTGTGCAGATAGGCGCCGCGACCGGACGCCTGGCGTCGCAGAATCCCAACCTCCAGAACATTCCCATTAAAACGGAGCTTGGCCGTGCTATACGCCATGCGTTTGTCGCCGACCCGGGGTTCATGCTTGTCTCGTTCGACTACTCGCAGATTGAACTGCGCATTGCAGCATTTCTGTCCGGGGACGAAAGCTTAACCGAGATTTTTAAAAGCGGCCGCGACGTTCACAGCGAAGTAGCGGCACGAGTGTTCCACGTATCAGAGAAGGATGTTACGTACGAGATGCGCCGCCGAGCGAAGGTTATTAACTTCGGTATTCTCTACGGCATGGGCGTCAACGCGTTACGCGAGGCTTTGGGTACTACGCGCGGGGAAGCGCAGGAATTTTACAGCCAATATTTTAACGCGTTCCCGCGGCTCGCGCAGCATATAGAAGAAAGCAAAGGCGACGCGTCGCGCCGGGGCTACACGGAAACATTTTTTGGCCGCCGCCGGTACTTGGATGGGATAAAATCGCCGATACCTTACGTGCGCGCGGCCGCCGAGCGTATGGCTATAAACGCCCCCGTGCAGGGCACGCAGGCCGATGTAGTAAAGCTCGCCATGATAAACATCGACGAGCTGTTTGAAAAGGAAGCGCCCGGCAAGGCATACCTGCTTTTGCAAGTACATGACGAGCTTGTTTTTGAAATAACAGAAGCCATAGTGGCACAACTCGCGCCAAAAATAAAAGAAATAATGGAGAATGTGCTGCCGTTAAGCAAAACCAACGGCATACCGCTTAAGGCCGAAGGGAAGCAAGGCAAAAATTGGGGCGATATGAAACCACTCTAGTTACTTGTAACTAGAAAATATAAAAGCGATGCTAAAAATAATCGTTGGTAAGGCCAAAAAAATAAAGGACGCGCAGGAATTAAAGTGGCCTCAAATGGCCGCGGATGAGCTGCTCTCTCTTGCTTCAACACCAAACATATTCGGGAGCGCGCAAACTTTTTTGCTTGCAGGGGCTATCAACAGCGAGAGGCAAGACGAGTTTTTAGATTTGGCCGAGGCTTTAGCGGAGTCTCCAAACACTTTTATTTTTGAAGAGGAAAAATTGCTCAAAGCGCCTACCATGGCGCTCGAAAAGGCGGGGGCAAAAATTGAAATTATCAAAAAGCCGGCAAAGGAGTTTAGGTTCGACCAGTATGGCGTTGCGGCTGCTTTAGGAGAGCGCAGCAAAAAAAAGCTGTGGCTCGCGCTCATGCAGGCCTTTAAAGCCGGAGAAAAAGGCGAAGCGCTTGCCGGCCTTTTGGCGTGGAAAGCGCGGCAGATGGGAGACGCCGACCTTTCGAGAAAAATAACCTTTATGTACCACGACTCTCACCGCGGCGCGGGCGACTTGGAACTTTTGCTAGAGCGATTTGCTTTGCGGCTATAAAAAGCGCGCCGTCAGACGGCGCGCTTTGCGAGAGGATAGAAACTATTTTTCTGGATTCTTTCGAACCCCCTTCTCTCCTTTTACGGCTAGCTCGAGTGCACTGGTTATTCTTTTCATCAAGGCTTTTTGAGAAGGAAAGACGACCTTGCCTTTGTACTCCAATTCAGTAGCGTCAGCGGCGAAGCCCGTCGCAGAAGCTTCTTCTATGATCACAACAAAGATTACGGTTCCTCTGAGTTTTACACGGCTTCTCTCGGAGCCAAGCGGCACACTGCAGCGAGATTGTAGTACAAGCACTTTAAGCTTTCCGCCATCCTCGTGGACCGAAGCCTCGATGTCGTTGCAGGGCCCCGGTACCTTTTGCCCCGGGTAAAAGCCGTTGAGTGTGTACGTTTTCTTCCAGAGCTTTCCATTGATAGAATGCTCCATGCCTTCGCGCTGCACCAGGTCGTACACCCATTGCACGGTTTCGAAGTTTTGTATTTTGTACAAAGGCTCTTCGGCACGTGCCGAAGAACTTACTAAGAGTATCGACAGTACGAACCAAACTATCCGAAACATGACATCCTCCAGTTGCTTAAGATCCTTCTGTCCTTATCTAAACATGGCAGAAAATGCTCGTCAAAATATACTTCAAAGTATCGCGCCTATATGCTACAGTGTTGTCAACCTATCTTTGTAGATTTGGTGTATATATGCGCCCATAGCTCAGTTGGTAGAGCGGCTCCCTTTTAAGGAGATGGTCGTAGGTTCGAATCCTACTGGGCGCACATTTGACAAGGTATTTTTTATAGTGTATTTATTCTACCAGCTGAAACTGGCTCTTTGTCTTGCAGGGAGTCTAAACTCGAGGACTGAATTATGGCACAAAATATCACCCCGTTACAAAAACGCATGGCGGCCGCGATCCCCGACCTGCTGAAAAACACCCCTTTTGTTCGTGGGGGATGGATACCGGATGACTGTCCCCCCGGAATGTCGGAGAGCACCGCCAACAAGCTGTTCGCCTTCCACATCAAGGGGGAAACTGCGCTCGGTCCCATCACCCTCCATGTCTTTTTCG
>Ga0265338_10002954_pt1 | contig 24666 bp, 26 predicted proteins | sample 42126metaG_FD_193579 | JGI IMG/M metagenome (GOLD analysis project Ga0265338, IMG submission 193579) | Rhizosphere microbial communities from Carex aquatilis grown in University of Washington, Seatle, WA, United States - 4-21-26 metaG | ecosystem: Host-associated > Plants > Roots > Rhizosphere... | reverse complement strand
CTGCGCCTGACGACGTTCGCGCGCGACCTCGACGACGGGAAGTACTGGCGCTCGTGGTACGACAACGCGGAGTCGGACGACAACGACGACGCCTCCGGCGCCGGGCTCACGTCACACCTCTAGCCGAGGTGCCAGTTTTTAAGCGGAAGTCGAAGAACATGCGAGCCGGGCTACGAGGCTTCTACTCGAGGGACATCGACGATCTCGAGGCTTACCGTCCAGACGATCCCGAGTGCTTCGAGGTCGCGATTACCGCCTTCGTAGGTCCAGCGGAAGGGGGCGGTGAGGAAATGTTCGACTTCTCCGTATGCACAGCGCGTTGGCTGCTCGCGCATCCGCCGGAGAAGAACTTCGCGTTCCTACGCCACACGATCCTCTTGAGTCGGTGGGATTATCCGACGCTGGAGCGGGCGCTCGGAGGAGCACGAGGACTACACGCCCCGACCGAGCTAGAAGGATCTCGCCTGCGCACGTGCCGATCTAAGGTGGAAGCGTGATTCGCGCCGCGACGAAGGACGACCGCGCGCTCGTGAAGGAGCTGCGCGCCGAGTTCGAGGCCGAGGTGCCTGACGAGCTGTGGGGCGACGACGACGCGGACTACGAGTGGACCCACGTCCTGCTCGCCGACGACGCCGGAATGGCAGCCCTCGACCGCAAGAGCGACAAGACGTGGCTGCTCGACATCCTCTACGTCCGCCCCGCGGCGCGCGGGAAGGGGCTGGGCCTCGAGCTCATCCGCGCCGCGGCGGAGTACGTCCAGAGTCAGGGCGCGGAGACACTCGCGCTCGAGGTGCTCGAGTCGAACGTCGCGGCGAAGCGGCTCTACGACCGGCTCGGCTTCGCGACCGTCGAGCGGACGCTCGCGGCCCCAATCGCCGCTCTGCTCGCCGCGGAGGAGGAAGTCGCCACGGTCGGAGCCGTCCATGTCCAGAACGACGACGCCGACAAGGTGCGCCGCGACGCTGCGAAGGTGCTGCGCCGCGAGCCGGAGGTCACGACCGGCGACAACGGCTGGTCGCGCGTCGAGGCCCGGCCGGAGGAGCTGCGGAACCTCGCGCGTGAGCTCTCGTTCACGACCGGCGTCTCCGTCGCGCTGAGCCTCGAGGCCGGCGCGGTCGTGCGGTATGTCCTTTTCGACCGCGGCTCGATGGTCGACGAGTACCTCTCCGTGCCCGAGTACTTCGGCGAGCTGCCGCCAGGCGACGTCTACGCGCTCGGCGCGAACCCGACCGTCGTCGCGCGCCTCACGAACGCCGACCCGTCGCGCGTCCGCGCAGTTGCGCGCACGGCGTCGTCTCCCTCCGAGCTGCCTCCGGCGCAGGAGCTGTACGCGCAGATCGCCGCGGTGCTCGGAGTGCAGCCGTGACGCTGACTCTGTTTGACGCGGCGCGCTGCCCGTACTGCGCGCGCGTGCGCATCGTCCTCGCGGAGAAGGACGTCGAGCACGAGGTCATCGAGATCGACCTGTCGGATCGGCCCGCGTGGCTGTACGAGAAGAACCCGGCCGGCCGCGTGCCGGTGCTCGAGGAGGACGGACGGCCGCTGCCGGAGTCGGCGGTGATCATGGAGTTCCTCGACGAGCGGTATCCCGAGCCGGCGCTTCTCCCGGCCGATCCCGCCGACCGCGCGGCGGTGCGGCTTCTCGTCTTCCGAGACGACGCGCTGACCGATCCGTACTACGCATTTCGCCGCGGCGAGGGCTTCGAGGACTTCGACGCTGCGCTGCGGAAGCTCGACGACTCGCTCGCCGCGCGGCCGTACCTCGCCGGCGCGGAGTACTCGCTCGCCGACATCGCCCTCGTCCCGTGGATCCTCCGCGCCCGCGACATGCTCGCCGTCGACTTCGAGCCGTATCCGGCGCTCGCGGCGTGGGTCGAGCGGCTCCTCGACCGCCCGGCCGTCGCGGCCGAAGCGGGTATCGTCGCCGCCCTGTGAACTCGGTCGTCGACGCTGCATGGTTGGAGGAGCATCTGGGGGACGAGGATCTCGTCGTCGGCGACGTGCGCGGCCCGAACGCGCACATGCGCGGCCACATCCCGGGTTCGCGTCCGCTCATGCTCGGCTCGCCGCCGCCTGGCGCGGACGAGGCGATCGCCGCCGCCCTCGCGCAGGAGATCGCGCTTCGCCTGCGCCGCCATGGGATCACCGGCCGCGAGCGGCTCGTTCTCGTCGACCGCGGCGACGGGATGGGCGCGATGCCCGCGCTCCAGATGGCCGAACTCGCGGGGCATCCGAATGTCGCTGTCCTCCTTGGCGGGATGGCCGCATGGCCGGGCGAGCTCGCGGAGGGCGTCGTCGAGCTCGAGCCGGTGCGCGAGGCGGAGCTCACGCCGAATCCGCGCGCGATGCCGACGCGGCAGGAGATCGCCGCCCGGCTCGGAGACGAGTCGCTCGTCCTCCTCGACATCCGGACGCCGGACGAGTTCACCGGTCGCCGCGGGAGTCCATGCGATCCGCGTCAGGGGCACATCCCCGGCGCCCGTCTCGTCGAGCTCGGCGATCTGTTCGTCGGCCCGGGAAAGCCTGCGGCGCCGGAACGCGTCCGCGAGGTCGTCGGCCTGCCGGAGGGAGCGGAGGTCGTCGCGTACTGCCACTCGGGCTCGCGCTCGGCGCTCGCCGCGCTCGCGCTCCGCGCGGCCGGCTACAGCGCGCGGAACTATCCCGGCTCCTGGCACGAGTGGAGCCGCCACGACGAGCTCCCGCTCGAGCGGTAGCGACGCCGACCGCGTAGCCGCACTGGACTCTCGCCTCGCTTCGCCGTAGGGTGCTTCCATGATGCGATTCGCCTGTGCAGTCGCGGTCGGAGTCGTCATGCTCGGGGCCGGCTCCGCCGCCGCCACGCCGGTGTCGCCGCGGCTGGTCACGCTCGTCACGCCGGGGGAGAAGGTCGCGCGCCTCTCCGCAGATGGACTCCGCGCCGCGTTACTCCTGCGGACGAGCGAGGGGCAGAAGACCTGCCGTTCCGTGTCGCTCTGGCGGCCGGGAGGGACGGCCGGAAGAGTGCCGGTGCACGCGTGCGCAGGCCCCTATGCGAGAAGCGCCCACTTCCGTGCGCTCACGCTCGCGGGCGTTCGCGCCGTCTGGGTGAACTACACGCACGACAACTTCGCCTACTGCGAGGGGCCGTTCACGTCGACGAGTCGGCGCTTGGCGCCGACCAGCACCCGCAGCGGCATCTGCGACGGGACCGAGGGCAACTACTTCTGGGACTTCGCCGGAGACGGGCACCTGCTCGTGGGCCGGACGTACCACCTTTGCGACTCCGACTGCCCGCCGAACTACGCCGGCAAGTACGAGGAGGACGTGACGCTCTACCGCTTCTCCGGAGGCCACTTCCTGACTATCGCCTCGCTACCCCGGAACACGCGTCTGCTCGGAGTGGACGGCGGTCGCATCCTGCTTCGGCGTACGTCGATGCTCGAGATCGTCGACACGCACGGCGCGTCGCTCGCGACCGTGCAGCTCATCGGCCGGCCGCAGGCGGCCTTCCTCTCGGGCGGCGACCTCGTTGCCGCAGTCCGCGGCTCTCTCCTCGACTTCGACTCCGCGACCGGCACGCTCCGCGAGACGTGGCATCTGCCGGTGGGCGGGCGGCTGCGTGGCCTCGAGGACGGGCGCGCCCTGTACGTCCTAGGCGCCCGGCTCCACCTGCTGCGGCTGAGCGACGGCCAGGATCAAGTGGTCGCGACCGCGGCCGGCTTGGCGCACGAGGCGCTCACGGCGAACGGTCTCTACTACGCCACGAATGTGGCCGGCAACGGCACGGTCACATTCGTCCCGGCTGTGCGGCTTCCGAGCTAAGCGCGTCTGCGGCGACGAGGAACGCGCCGCAGAGGCGCCGGCCGAGCTCGTTCCACGTGCCGATCCGCTCGCGGGTCGCTGCGTACAGCTGCTCGCGGCCGAAGGGCTCGCCGTCTTCCTCGATCCAGAGGCCGAGTTGTGGTTCGGTGACCTCCGGATGGAACTGGACGCCCCAGCACGCTTCGCCGAGACGAAATCCCTGCAAACTCGAGGAGTTCCGCGCAAGCGGGACGGCGCCGTCGGGCAGTCCGTGGTGGTAGTGGTGCCACTGGAGCGCGTCGAACCGACCCGGCAGAGCCGAGAGGACCGGATCGACCGCTCCGTCCTCGGTGAGCTCGACCTCCGTCCAGCCGACCTCGGGCTCGGCAAGCGGGCCGACCCACGACCCGGCCGCGCGCGCGAGGAGCTGGGAGCCGAGGCAGATCCCGAGCGTCGGTACCCCGCCGGCGATGAGGCTCTCGAGCCACGCGAGCTCGTCCTTCATCCAGCGGTGCTCGTCGTCCTGGTCGGGATGGATCGCGCCGCCGAAGACGAGGACGGCGTCGGCGGCAGGCGGCGCTCCGCCCGACGCGAAGCTCCATTCCGATAGCCGGTGCCCAGCGCCCGCGACGACGGGCCCGAAGAGCTCCGTCCGCGCGTGCTCGCCATGCACGACTGACAGCACATCCATCGCCAGGACTCTACGCACCGCCCGTCGCGCGGATGTTGTTGACGTCGAGCAGGAGACGCAGCTGGCGCGCGTTCGTCGCCGCCTGCGAGACGCGGCGGAGCGGGTTGTCCGGATCCTCCGACGACGCGTTGTTGTTGAAGAAGGCGTACGCGTTCTCGGCCTGCCCGGCGAGCTCGCGCAGTGGCTCGACCCACTCGCCGAGCTCGTCGTCGGAGTAGAGGTAGTCGAACCGCTCGGCCGCCGAGCCGCCGCGCTTGTTCCACGTGCCGAGGTTGCGGCCGTGGAACCGCACATAGGCGGTCGGCGACGTCGTCGCGACGACGGTCGGCACGAGGTTCTTGGCCGTGTCGGAGCGCGGCGCGTCGACGACGACGTAGCCGGCGCCGATCGTCTCGAGGAAGGCGAGGCTCTTCGCGCGGTTCTTGTCGTCGAGCCACGAGCGGTGCCGGAACTCGACGAGCATCTCGTGGCCCCCGAGCTGTTCGCGCGCCCAGGCGAGGTAGTCGAGTGAGGCGTCCTTGTAGACGACGTACGGCGGCAGCTGCATGAGGATCCCGCCGAGCTTCCCCGCCACGCGCAACGGCTCGAGCGCCTCGAGGAAGAGCCGAAACACCTCGCCGCGGAGCTCGCGCGGCGGCCGGTCGACGCGGCCGCGTTCGTCCACCGGCATCTCGCCGCGGAGATCCGGCGGGATCGTCTCGAGCTTCACCGGATGGCGAGTCATGAGGCCGAACGCCTTGACGTGCATCGTGAACCCGTCCGGCGTCCGATCGGCCCAGCCCTGCACCATCGACTCGCTCGGGAGCCGGTAGAAGGTCGAGTCCACCTCGACGGTGTCGAAGTACTCCGCGTACCACGCAAGACGCTCTTTTGCAGGGAGTTTCGGCGGGTAGAACCACTTCGAGAGCGCCTCGTCGGCCCACGAGCACGTCCCGATCCGGACGGTGGCCGCCACTAGTGCGAGACCGCGCGCTGCAGGACGGACAGCTTCAACGTGACGCGGCCGACTGCGATCTTCCCGCCGCCGCTTCCGCCGAACTCGCTGTCGTGGTTCCTCAGCGTGACGACGAGCTTCTTGCCGCGCCGGAGCAAGGCCATCTCGTTCAGCAGCGGGATCTTCAGCACCCCCGAGCGCTTCGTCACCGTCGCGGCTCCCTCCGTGACGAGCGTCCCGTTCGACGTGGCGACCTTCGCGACGACCTGCTGCCACGACGCACCCGTGTAGCGGATCGTGACGCTGCCGGCGCCGAAGGTCTCGAGCGGCCCTCCCGTCAGCCAGACGCTGCGCTTCAGCGCTCTGCCCGGCAGGTTGACGCGCACGATGCGGCTCGGCGGGAACTTGTGGAACCTCGTCGTCGCCGTGTCCGGGGCCTCGTGCTGGAGCTCGACGCCCTGGCCGACCGGCGGGCCTGCCGCGAGGTGGTGGCGGAACCACGCGACGATCTCGTCCTCCGCGGGCAACCCACCGCTCCAGCCGACGAAGAGGCGTTTCGGCCCCGCGAGGAGCGTGTACGCCGCCGTCGCCTGGCTCAGGTCCCAGAGGAAGTTCGCCCGGTTCTGGACGACGAGCGTCGGGACGGTGAGCGAGTGAAGGTGGGCGCGATACGAGCGAGCGCGGATCCCCGCCGGCGTGTTCCAGGCGGCCGCGTCCCCGACGGTGAAGACGAAGAGCGCGCCGGCATTGACCACGCCGGTGGGCCGGAGTGCGCGGCTGAGGCTCGACCACGTGTCGGCGGGGACGATCGCCTTGAACGGGACGCCCGCGACCGCCGCGTCCCACACCTCGGCACCGCCGAGGTCATCGCCGTAGGCGCCGATCTGCGTGTCGGAGACCTCGGCTCGCGCGGCAAGCCAGTCGAAGACGGCCTGCGCGTCGGCGGCGTCGTTCGGCCCCGCGAGGTCGAACGAGCCGCCGGACGACCCCGTGCCGCGCTCGTCGCATGTGATGGACGCGAAGCCGGCGGTCGCAAAATCCGTCCCGTCGGTGGACGGCGCGCCGTCGCCGAACCCGGGAAAGAGGACGAGCCCCGGCCACCCTCCGTCCGGCGCGGTTCCGGCCGGGAGGACGAACTGGCACGCGAGCTGAACGCCGCCGGCGCCCGTGATCGTCACGCCCTGAGCGGTGGCCGTGCTGCCGGTGGCCGCGGACGATCCGGCGCAGATGAGCGCCGTGAGACACGTCGCGAGGAGCGCCCGCACCACGATCCCAACGTACCGCCCAACTACGATGCTCGCATGAGCGTAGGCTCGACGGAGCTCAACAAAGAGCGGAGGCGCCGACCTGCGCGGCGCCGGAGCGGATAAATGGATTCGCGCCCCGTCGGGGTCTTCGACTCGGGAGTCGGCGGCTTGACCGTCCTCCACGAGTGCCTCGTGACGATGCCGAACGAGGACTTCGTCTTCCTCGGCGACCACGCGCGCCTGCCGTACGGCCCGCGCCCACTCGAGGAGATCCGCCGCTTCTCCCGGGAGATCGCCACGTATCTCGCCGGGCAGGACGTGAAGCTGATCGTCGTCGCATGCAACAGCGCGACGTCCGCCGCGCTGCCGCGCCTGCAGGAGGAGCTCGCCGTTCCGGTCGTCGGCGTGATCACGCCGGAGGCCCACGCCGCCGTGCAGGCGACGCGCAACCGCCGCGTCGGGCTGCTCGCGACGGCGGCGACGGTCGAGGCGGGCCGCTACGCGGAGCTCGTCCACGCGCTCGACGCGGGCATCTCCTTCCATCCGGTCGCCTGCCCGCTGCTCGTGCCGCTCATCGAGGGAGACGATCCGTACGGCGAGGCGACGGAGGCGGCGGTGCGCGAGTACGCCGCGCCGTTGCAGGCCGCGGGCGTCGACACGGTGATCCTCGGCTGCACGCACTACCCGCTGATCCGCAAGATCTTCGAGCGCGTCTTCGGGCGCGACGTGACGCTCGTCTTCTCGGCCGAGGAGACCGCGCGCGAGGTCGCCGAGACGCTCGCGCGCAAGGGCGCAGAGAACGAGCGCGACCGCGTCGGCGAGTACCGCTTCCTCACGACCGGCGACCCGGAGGCGTTCCGCGAGCTCGGCCGCCGCTTCCTCCAGCTGCCCGTGCGCGATGTCGAGCACGTCACCGTCGCGACCCTGGAAGGAGCAGCCGCATGACCAGAGAGGGCGGCCGCAAGCCCGACGAGCTCCGCGAGATGTCGTTCGAGGTGGACTACCTCGAGAACCCGCACGGCTCGGTCGTGATCACGGCGGGCCGAACGAAGGTGCTGTGTACGGCCATGGTCGAGGAGGACATCCCCCGCTGGCTCCGCGGCCAGGGCAAGGGCTGGATCACCGCCGAGTACTCGCTCTTGCCCGCGTCGACCGGCGACCGCGTGCAGCGCGAGGCGTCTCGCGGGAAGCAGCAGGGAAGGACCGTCGAGATCCAGCGGCTGATCGGGCGCGCGATCCGCGCCGTCGCCGACTTCGAGGCGCTCGGAGAACGGACGCTCTGGCTCGACTGCGACGTTCTCCAGGCCGACGGTGGCACCCGCTGTGCGGCGATCTGCGGCGCGTACGTCGCGGCGCGGCGGGCGCTCGACCGGTTCGGCCTCTCGAAGACGTTCCGCGACTCGGTCGCCGCCGTCTCGGTCGGCGTCGTCGACGGCGTCCCGCTCCTCGACCTCGACTACTCCGAGGACTCGAGCGCCGACACCGACATGAACGTCGTGATGACCGGCGACGGCCGCCTCGTCGAGGTGCAGGCGACCGCGGAGCGCGATCCGTTCGCCCGCGAGACGCTCGACGAACTGCTCAGCCTCGCGGCGGCGGGGATCGGTGAGATCGCCGCACTCCAGGCCGAGGCCGTCGCGACTCCGCTCCCGTAGGCGCAACATCGTGGAGATCCGTACCAAACGCCTCGTTCTGCGGCAGCCGCGAGCGGATGACCTCCGCGCAGTCGTCGACGCGTGCCAAGACCCGGACATCCCGCGCTTCATCCCATTCGTGCCCACGCCGTACGGCGACGACGACGCCCGCGGCTTCCTCGAATCGGTCAAACGTGCCTGGAGGGAATCTGAAGAACGAACCTTCGCGATCTGCCGCGATGACGACGTTCTCATCGGAGCGGTGACCGTCCGGCTGCGCGACGGCGGAACGGTGGGCTACTGGCTCAGCGCGTCGGCTCGCGGGCAGGGGCTGATGACCGAGGCCGTGCAAGCCGTGGTTCGCTGGGCGCGCGCGGAGTGCGGCATCGAGCGGTTGAACCTCTGGACGCATCCCGAGAATCTCGCTTCGCAGGCCGTTGCCGAGCGTGCCGGGTTCGTACGCGCCGGCATCGGCGAGCACACGCCGCCGTTCCGAGACGGGACGACGCTCGCCGTGAGGTTCGAGCTCGCATGACTTGCGCAACGCTCTGCTCGCGCAACGCGCACAAGGCGCGCGAGCTCGAGGCCCTGCTTCCCGGCTGGACGATCGCGCCGCTCGACCGGGACGACTATCCGGAGGAGACCGGCGCGACGTACTACGACAACGCGCGGTTCAAGGCGGAGTTCGGTCGCAGACACTCCGCAGGCTGGGTGCTCGCCGAGGACTCAGGCCTCGAGGTGGACATGCTCGGCGGCCGTCCCGGCGTCCACTCCGCGCGGTACGCGCCGGAAGGAGCGCCGGCGATCGCGAAGCTCCTCGACGAGCTCGGCGACGCCGAGCAGCGCGCCGCCCGCTACGTCGCAGAGCTCGTCCTCCTCGCACCCGACGGAACCGAGTACCGCGGCACCGGCACCCTCGATGGGCAGATCGCGACGAAACCGAGCGGGACGGACGGCTTCGGCTACGACCCGCTCTTCGTCCCCGCCGGTGAGGAACGAACCGTCGCCGAACTCGGGAACGACTGGAAGGCGCTCAACTCCCACCGGGCGCGGGCTGCGCACGCTCTTCTGCGTGCGGTCGCCGGCGCTCCCGCCACCACCAGTTGAGCTCGCCGCCGAAGACGGTGACGTTGGCCATCACGTAGAGCCAGAGCAGGAGAATCACAGGCCCGCCGAGCGTCCGCAGGGTGACGTTCACGTCGGCGAAACGGACGAACAGCGGCAGCGCCTGGAACGACGCCTCGAGCACGACGGCGCCGAGGATCGCGCCGGGCAGGGCGTCCCTCCATCGAACGGAAGTGTGTGGGAGCCAGCGGTAGACCGCGAGCAGGAAGACGAAGACGCCGGCAAGGGACGCGGCTACCGAGAGGAGGTACGCAAGGACCGGGTTGGAGCGAAAGCCGAAGTTCTGCTTGAGGAGGTCGACGCCGATCCCGCCGATCACGAGGCTTGCGAACAGCGCGATGAGAACGCTCGCCAGCAGCGCCGCCGCGATTCCCTTGCCGTGGAGGAAGCGGCGGTTCGGCACTCCGTAGATGATGTTGAGCGCCGATTCGAGCGCACTGAACAGCGAGACGGACGACCAGAGGAGCACGACGCCGCCGATGGCTCCGAGCGTCGCGGCGTTGTCCTGCACGTTGTGGACGAGCTTGACGATGCGCTTCGGCGACGTCCCGGGGAACGCATGCTTCAGCTCCGTGACGAAGAAGTCGCCGGCTTCGGCGCGGTGCGCGAGCCCGAGTAACGCCAGGGCGAGGAATGTGAGCGGCACGAAGGAGAGCAGCGCGAAGTACGCGACCATCGCGGCGAGGTGCGTGCCGCGGTCGGCGAAGAACTTCTTCGGAAGCTGGCCAAGTCCCATCTGCACGGACGGAGTTTGCACCTTGACCCTGCTAGCGTCGCGCACGTGGAGCCGACGCACGCCCTCGCGGATCTCCTCGTCGCCTCGCCGCAGGTGGAGGCGGCGACGGTTTTCGGCTACCACAACGAGCGCCTCGGCTCCGTTGGCATCTCGGGGTCGGTGACCGCGGCCGTACGCGCAGGCAGGGCGCTGCTCGAGCGCGCCGGGGAGTCCCGTGGCGTGGGGGAGGCGACCCAGATTCATGCATCGCTCGCCGGCGGCGACGTGTTCGTCGTCGCGAAGCATGGCGGGCCGGCGATCCTCGCCGTCACCGCCGCGCGCCAGCCGGCCGGGCTCCTCTTCCACGACCTCAAGCGCTGCCTCGCCGCGATCGACGAGGAGGAAGAGTGAGGCGCGGCTTGCTCGCGCTCGCAGGGATCGTCGTCGGCGCGATCGCAGCTCGAGCGGCGGTCGAGCGGCTGCTCCCGAACCGGCGCGACCGCCTCGACGTCTACTTCGACGACGGCTCCTTCGTGACGTACGGCGAGCGATCGAGCGAGGCCGCGAAGCTTCTTCCACTCGCGCGGCAGGTGCTCGCCGCCGTGCAGGACGGGAAATGAACGACGACGAGCTTCGCCAAGCGCTCGTCGCCGCCGCCTACCTCGATGGCGACTTCGTCCTCCGCTCGGGCAAGCGGTCCTCCTACTACTTCGACAAGTACCGCTTCGAGACACGTCCCGACCTGCTCGGCCCGGTCGGCGAGAGGATCGCGGCAGTCGTCGCCGAGCACGAGCCCGACGCTGTCCGGCTCGCCGCGCCGGTGCTCGGCGGCGTCGTGCTCGCGGCCTCCGCGGCGCTCGTCTCCGGCCTCCCGTTCCTCATGATCCGGGACGCGGCGAAGGAGTACGGCACGGCGAATCGCATCGAGGGGCCGTTCGAGCCGGGGGAGACGGTGTGCTTCGTCGAGGACGTCGTCACGTCGGGCGGAGCCCTCCTCGAGGCGATCGGAGCGGCCCGCGAGGCCGGTCTAGTCGTGCGCACGGCAGTGTGCGTCGTCGATCGTGAGGAGGGCGGATCGGACGCTTTGGCGCGCCAAGGGGTGCGCCTCCGTCCGCTCTATCGGGCAGGATCCCTGCTGCAGGGCCAGAAAGCTTCCGCTGATCCGCATGGTTGAGCGGCAAACGCTTAAGTTGTAGGGTCGTCCAAGCCTGCAAGCGATCAAAGACTGGAGGAGAGAGTGACGAAGCAGGATTTCGTTTCCGAGGTGGCCAAGCGCTCAGGGCTCACGAGCAAGGACGCCGGTAAGGCCGTTGACGCGTTCCTCGAGACCGTCACCGACACGCTGACGCGTGGGGGCGACGTGACTTTCACGGGGTTCGGGAAGTTCTCGACCGCGCATCGCGCCGCGCGCATGGGGGTCAATCCGCGCAACCCGAGCGAGAAGGTGCACATCCAGGCCGCGACGGTGCCGAAGTTCTCGGCCGGCAGCACCCTCAAGACCGCGGTCAAGTCGGGCGGCCACTGAGAACCGTCGAGTTCCGTCTCCTCCGAGGATCGAGAGGCCGCCCACGGGCGGCCTCTCGCATCTCTGGGCCGCCCCTGGCCGCTTCGGCTCCCGGGCGGCTAGCCGCCCTCCGCCGAAGCTGACGCCGCTCCAGGAGCGGCCCGGGCGCTCCTTTATGCTGGGGACGTGACGAGTTTCGCCGACAGGCTCGCCTCCGCCGTCGAGGCGAAGGGCGCGCCGCTCTGTATCGGCATCGATCCCGATCCCGCGCTCATGCCGGCGGGTGTTGGCATTACGGAGTTCTGCCGCGGGATCGTCGACGCCGTCGCGCCGATGGCCGCCGTCGTCAAGCCGCAGACCGCGTTCTTCGAGGCGCAGGGGCCGGACGGCTGGGCGGCGCTCTGCGACGTCTGCGCCTACGCGCGCGAGGCGGGACTGCTTGTTCTCGTGGACGGCAAGCGCGGCGACGTCCCGTCGACGATGCGCGCGTACGCGGCGGCGCTCGCACCCCTCGCCGACGCAGTCACCGTCAACCCGTACGTCGGTGAGGACTCGCTCGAGCCGTTCCTCGCCTACGACGGGCTCGGCGTCTTCGCGATCGTCAAGACGTCGAATTCCGGCAGCGCCGATCTCCAGGATGTCCCACTCGGCGACGGCCGGCCCTTCTGGCACCACGTCGCCGAGCGCGTAGACGCGTGGGGGATCGAGGCCGTTGTCGGCGCGACGCATCCGGACGTGCTCGGGGACGCCCGCGCTCTCATGCCGCGCGCAGTCCTGCTCCTGCCCGGCGTCGGCGCCCAGGGCGGCCGGCTCGAGGATCTCGCGCCGGCGTTCTCGGCCGGCCCGGCGAGCGCGCTGCCGTCCGCCTCGCGCTCCGTGATCTACGCCGACGACCCGGCCGCCGCGGCCGCCGCGCTGTCGGAACAGCTGCGCGCTGTAGTCTCAGTGACGGGTTGATCGTCACCGTCACCCTCAATGCGGCAGTCGACCGGACGCTCACGGTCCCGAACTTCCAGTTCGGCCACCGGCATCGCGCGAGCTCCAGCCTCACCGGCGCCGGCGGCAAGGGGATCAACGTCGCGCGCGCGCTGAAGCGCCTCGAGACGCCGGTCATCGCGACCGGCCTCGCGGGCGGGCGCACGGGCGACCGCATCGTCGAGGACCTCGCGATCGAGGGGATCCTCAACGACTTCGTTCGCATCTCCGACGAGTCGCGGACGTCGATCGCTGTCGTCGACCCGACCGCAGGCGCGCTGACGGAGGTCTACGAGTGGGGCCCGGCCGTGCGCCCGGAGGAGCTCGACGTGCTCACCGACAAGCTTCGCTACCTCGCGCGCGTCGCGAGCTACGTCGTCTTCTCCGGCTCGCTGCCGCGCGACGTCGAGAACGATTTCTACGCGGAGATGATCCGCGACCTCACGCGCCGCGGCATCCACTGCGTCCTCGACTGCGAGGGCGAGGCTCTCCGGCTCGGAGTCGAGGCGGAGCCGTACCTCGTCTCGCCGAACCAGCAGGAGGCCGAGAGCCTCGTCGGCCAGGACTTCACCGACGACGAGGACTTCGTCATGGCCCTCGACACGATCGCCGATCTCGGCGCGCGGAACGTCCTCATCACCCAGGAGACAGCGTGCTTCGCCTTGATCCGCGAGGAGCGGGAGGCGCGACGGTTCCGCGCCTCGATCCCGCGGGTCGAGCCGATCGCGCCCGTCGGCGCGGGCGACGTTCTCCTTGGCGGCTATCTCTCCGAGCGCTTCAACGGCGTCGGCGTCGCCGACGCGCTACGAACGGCGATCGGGTGCGCGGCTGCGTCGGTCGTCGAGTTGGGCGCAGGCCGCTTCGACCCCAGGGAGGCGCAACAGCTCGCAGCCGGCGTCGAGGTCAACGAGCTCGATCCCGTCGCCGCCTAGCGCTAGCAGCTTTTACAGCTAGGGCACCGACAGCGCTCGGATGCTGCCGGACACGCGATGGTTCTCCGCCCAGACGAGCCGGGTTCCGTCGACGGAGAGGCCGAGGTATTTGGTGCCCGTCTTACCGAGCGCGTGTATGTGACGTGTCGCGAGTACAAGCGAGCGAAGGGCGCGGCCGACGCGGTAGACGACGACGTGGTCGTTCACCGCGAGCACTGGGGAGGTCGCGAGGGGGACCACGATCCCGCCGAGCGCTTGGCCGGTCGAGGGGTCGTACCACGCCAGCCGCAGGACGCGCGCGTTGCGAGCACCGCGGGAGAGCACGGCGAGGACGCGGGATGCGAGACCGATCGCGAGCGGGACGCCGACAGGCTTCACCTTGCTGACGACCGTGCCGCTCGAGACGTCGTCGACCTGCACGGCGGCGCCGGGGCTGGAAGCCGGGGCTCCGCCCTTCGCGACCGTCGTCGCCGGGATGTACGCAACGCGGCCGTTGCTGACCGCGACACCGAGCGCAGGGCCGGCGGCGGGGAGCGACGTCGACTTCTGGCCCGCCGTGACGAGGTCGATCCCGCCGCCGGCGATCTTCTTCTTGCAGGATCCGCCCGAGCCGCAGCCGAGCGGATCGACATACTCGATGTCGACCCAGGAGTACGCGAGCGTCGTTCCTCCGCCCCCGATGCCGCCGAGCCATCGGTGCGTGCCGTCCGGGTGCGCGAGCCGTTCGACCTCGATCTCCTTGCCGCCGATCTGAGCGGTCATGACGAGATCGGAGCGGCCCTCGTGCAGTGTCCAGAGTGCAGCAGACGCGCCCGCGGCGACCGCAAGCTGCTCCGCGCCCTCCGAAAGAGCCCAATGGCACGTCATGCTCCCGTTCGGCGGCTGCGGGAGGACGTACGTGTTTCCGCCGCCGGTCAGATGCACGGCGTTGCACTTCTTGCCGTCGCCGGCAAGCCATCCGAGCAGGTTGCCGTCCTGGGTGAGAGCCTCCACCGGTGCGGGGGTGCGGACGACGGTCGTGGGCTGCGGCGTGGCGGCCGACGCAATGCCGGCGATCACGAGAAACCCGGCCATGACGATGAAGAGGCGCACCCTTGGCACCGTAGCCGCGCCGTGTTAGGGCCTTGTCAAATTTGGGCTTGGCGCTCCCAGCCGGAGAGGTTGGTACCCTGGCTGTCCCTTGAGGGACCCCGCCGCAGCCGAGCCGAGCGCCGCAGACGTTCAGCGGCTGCTGGAGCTCGACCGGAAGTTCGGGCAGGAGGGCCTCACCTTCGACGACGTGCTCCTCGTCCCGGCGGAGTCGCACGTCCTCCCGAACGACGTCTCGACGCGCGCGCGGCTCTCACGGTCGATCGAGCTCGCGATTCCGCTCGTCTCGGCGGCGATGGACACGGTCACCGAGGCGCGTCTGGCGATAGCTCTGGCGCGCGAGGGCGGCATCGGCATCGTCCACCGGAACCTCTCGATCGAGGCGCAAGTGGCTGAGGTGGACAAGGTAAAGCGCTCCGAGGCGGGGATGATCGTCGAGCCGGTGACGCTGCCGCCCGACGTCCCGGTTCGGGCGGCGCTCGAGCTGATGGCGCACTACAAGGTCTCCGGCGTACCGATCACGGACGACGACGGCGTTCTCGTCGGCATCCTCACCAACCGCGACCTTCGCTTCGAGACCGACGTCGAGCAGTCGATCTCGGCGCTCATGACGTCCCGCAACCTCGTCACCGCGCCGGTGGGGACGACGCTTGCCGAGGCGGAGGAGATCCTCCACCGCAACAAGATCGAGAAGCTGCCGGTCGTTGACGCCGACGGTCGGCTGTGTGGCCTGATCACCGTCAAGGACATCCAGAAGAAGATCGCGTTCCCGCAGGCGACGAAGGACGAGCAGGGTCGCTTGCGTGTCGGCGCCGCGGTCGGCACCGGCCCCGACGCGCTCGAACGCGCGCAGGCACTCGCCGACGCCGGCGTGGACGTGATCGTCGTCGACACCGCGCACGGGCATTCCGCAGGCGTGATCGAGACGGTGCGGCGCGTGAAGGACTCCGTCACCGTGGACGTGATCGCCGGCAACATCGCGACCGCCGAGGCCGCACGGGCGCTGATCGATGTCGGCGCCGACGCCGTCAAGGCGGGAATCGGGCCGGGCGCGATCTGCACCACGCGGGTCGTCGCGGGCGTCGGCGTCCCGCAGATCACGGCCATCCACGACACCGCGAGCGCCGCAGCCGAGGAAGGCGTCCCCGTAATCGGCGACGGCGGCATCACCTCCTCCGGTGACATCGCCAAGGCGATCGGCGCCGGCGCCGACGCCGTGATGCTCGGCTCGATGCTCGCAGGCACCGACGAGGCGCCGGGCGAGATCATCATCGTCCAGGGCGAGCGCTTCAAGGAGTACCGCGGCATGGCCTCCCTCGCCGCGATGCGCAAGGGCTTCTCCAAGGACAGGTACTTCCAGGAGCATGTCGAGGAGGCCGAGAAGCTCATTCCGGAGGGGATCGAGGGGCGCGTCTCGTACAAGGGCGCCGTCGGCCCTGTGTTGCACCAGCTCGTCGGCGGGCTTCGCCAGGCGATGGGCTACTGCGGCGCAGCGACGACCGAGGAGATGAAGCGGGCGCGCTTCGTCCGCATCACCGGCGCCGGGCTGCGCGAGTCGCATCCGCACGACGTGACGATCACGAAGGAAGCGCCGAACTATCGCCGCTGAGGCGGCTCCCCCCGCGCGCCGGAGGCGCGCGGTCTCTCGGCCGGGCGTCGGCGGCTCGGCCGCCGCCGCTTCCAGCCCCAGTTTGCCGCTCCCCGGCCCCGAGGACCGGCCGGTTCTCGTCATCGACCTCGGCGGGCAGTACTCGCAGCTGATCGCCCGCCGCGTGCGCGAGTGCCGCGTGTACTCGGAGCTCGTCGGCCACACGATCACGCCCGAGGCGGTGCGCGCGCGCAACCCGTACGCACTCGTTCTGAGCGGCGGGCCGGCGTCGGTCTACTCGGACGACGCGCCTCGTGTCGATCCGGCGCTGTTCGAGCTCGGGATCCCGGCGCTCGGTATCTGTTACGGCGCGCAGCTGATGGCGCTCGAGCTCGGCGGCCGCGTCGACCGCACCGGCGCCTCCGAGTTCGGGCGCACGGAGATGCGCGTCGAGGAGTCGCGGCTCCTCCACGACACGCCGGCCGAGCAGACCGTCTGGATGTCCCATCGCGACACGGTCGTCGAGGCGCCCGAGGGCGCGCGCGTCGTCGCGAGCTCCCCGGCGACGCCCGTCGCGGCGTTCGAGTCGGTCGAGCGCGGGCTGTACGGCGTCCAGTTCCATCCCGAAGTCGTGCACACGCCGCACGGGATGGACGTCCTCAAGAACTTCCTCTACTCAGTTGCCGACGCGCCGCCCGCCTGGACGCCGGCCGCTGTGATCGAGGAGCAGGTCGCGCGGATCCGGGCTCAGGTCGGCAGCGAGCGGGTGCTGTGCGCGCTGTCGGGAGGTGTCGATTCCGCGGTCGCGGCGCTCCTCGTCCACAAGGCGGTCGGCGAGCAGCTGACGTGCGTCTTCGTCGACCACGGCCTCCTCCGCCAGGACGAGGCAGAACAGGTCGTCGAGACGTTCGGAGACCACTTCCACGTCCCACTCGTCCACGTGCAGGCGCAGGAGCGCTTCCTCGAGCTGCTCGACGGCGTGGAGGAGCCGGAGGCGAAGCGCAAGATCATCGGCCGCGAGTTCATCCGCGTCTTCGAGGAGGAGGCGCGCCGGCTGAGTAATGGGACGGGGGGCGACGTCAAGTGGCTCGTGCAGGGGACGCTCTACTCCGACGTGATCGAGTCCGGCGGCACCGAGGGCGTCGCCGCGACTATCAAGTCGCACCACAACGTCGGCGGCCTCCCCGACGACATGAAGATGAAGCTCGTCGAGCCGTTGCGTCTCCTGTTCAAAGATGAGGTGCGGCGTGTCGGCGAGGAGCTCGGGATGCCCGAGCGGATGGTCTGGCGCCAGCCGTTCCCCGGGCCCGGACTCGCGATTCGCATCATCGGCTCGGTCACGCCGGAGCGGCTCGAGATCCTCCGGCAGGCCGACGCCGTGCTGCAGGAGGAGGTGCGGCGCGCCGGGATGTACGGCGAGCTGTGGCAGTCGTTTGCGGTGCTGCCGGCGATCCGCTCGGTCGGCGTGCAGGGCGACGAGCGCACGTACGGGTATCCGGTCGTGATCCGCGCAGTGACGAGCGACGACGCGATGACGGCCGACTGGGCCCGGCTCCCGTACGACCTCGTGGAGACGATCTCGGCGCGGATCGTCAACGAGATCCCCGGCGTGAACCGCGTGGTGCTCGACGTGACGTCGAAGCCGCCCGCAACGATCGAGTGGGAATGAACGAGCCCGCAGATCAGCGTGATCGCGACGTAGATGGCTCACCTGAGGCAAGCGAGTACGCCCGATTCGAGCGCCTTGCGCGGATCCTCGTCAATACGCCGAAGTCAGCCCCGGTCGAGCCGCCTCGAGAGCCGACCGATGACGGCGCCGAGCGCGAAGAAGCCTAGGGCTACCGCTACCAACAACCACGGGCGGGTTCCGGGCGCGGAACGCTCGTCTGGAAGTGAGACGTGGCCGTGCTCTTCGGGCCGTTCGATGGAGGCCGGAGAAGCTGACGGAGCGGCCGTCGCTTCGCGGATGCGGTGGAGCATGAACCACGCCGACTTCTGCGTCGTGCCGAGCGCCCGGGCGAGCTCGTGCGAGCTGATCCCGGTCTTCGGGTTTGCCTCGAGCCAGATCGCCGGGAGCCACTTGTCGAGCCCGAGCGCGGAATCCTCGAAGATCGTGCCGACCTTGACGCTCGACTGCTTCTTGCAGGACTTGCACTTCCACAGGCGGCGCGTCGAGACATACGAGTACTCGCGGCTGCCGCATTGGGGGCAGACGAAGCCGTCCGGCCAGCGGAGGCCGGCGACGTACGCCGTAGCCACATCGAGGTCGGAGAAGTAGCGGATCGCTTCGACGAGGTCGGTCGGTTTCTCCATCCGGGTGACTGTAATACCGTTCCAGGTGTTTCAGGTACGGAGTCGGGTGCGTCAGATAAGTCACGGCACCGATGCGCCGCGAGCGATAATGCGGCAGTGAACGAGCCCTTCTACGAGTTGCTGAAGCGTCGCCGCGCCGTTCGCAGCTACACCGGCGAGCGCGTGTCGCGCGAGGTGCTCGAGCGGATCGCCCGCGCCGCGCGGCGCGGCCCGAACGCCGGCTACAGCCAGGGGCTGCGGATCCTCGTCGTCGACGACCCGGAGACGATCGCCGCGCTCGTCCAGCCGGACGCCGACGAGAAGTCGCGCGCGTGGTTCACGAAGGCCGCCGCGCACTTCTTCGTCCTCACGCGCGAGCAGGATTACCACGAGCGATACACGCAGCCCGACAAGCTCGCCGTGACCGGCGGCGTCGAGGTCGTCTGGCCCGTCCCGTTCTGGCACGTCGACGCAGGCGCCGCGATGATGCTCGTCATGCTCTCGGGGCTCGAGGAGGGTCTCGGCGCGGGCGTCTACGGCGTCACGGTGGAGGACGACGCGCGGGTGCGCGAGCTGCTCGGGATCCCCGCCGACCTGACGATCGTCGTCGGCATCACGGTCGGGCATCCGGCGGACGATCCGGACTGGGATCGCGCCTCGAGCGCCTTCTCGCAGCGTCGGCGCGCGCACGGCGACGTCGTCCGCTGGAACCGCTGGGCACCGTAAGCAGAGGCCCCTCGCGCTGCGTTCAAAGCCACTGAACGGGTCCAGCCGAACGGGTCGCCTCGACTAGCCGATCGGACAACGGCGCGCAGGTCGCCCCTCTATCTACTTCTACTTCGTCAAGCCTCATGCCGGGCGAGGAGTGTGGCTCCGCCCGGAACGGTCGAGAGAAGGGGAAGGGAAATATGGTTCGTTCTGTCTTTCAACGCCGCCCAGGGAAGGGATCGCTCATCGCGCTCACTTTCGTGCTGGTGGTTGCAGCGGCAACGCTGACGAGCGCGGTGCGGCCGCTCAACGGCTTCGCTGCGGCCAGCACAGATACCTGCGGCTACAACCCGACTGCTGCCCCGTCGCCGAACGGCGGCACCGTCGTGTTCGACGAGAACAGCGTCACTCGTGCCATCGCGTTTTACGGGGTCGGTCTGGGCGGGCACGTCGGCGTGTTCGCGAACGACGAGTCCGGCCTGTACATCGGTAGCGGCGGGACCCCCTCTTCGGCTGTGTCCGGGCAGGTCTACGGCGAAGCCGTGCCGCCGACCTTCGGGACCGGCAGCGACGCTGCCAGCCGGCCGAGCGCTCCGACGATCTATCTCACGGACATCACGAGCAATGCGAGCGCCACGGGTGGCGACTGGGAGAACGGCGGCCAGGCCGCGGCGACCGGCGCGTCCGGTCTCTACGGCTCGTGGACGCCGACCATCGGCACCAAGCCGGTCAACAAGAACGACTGGACGCTAGGCCCGAACGCCGATCCGATCCCCGCGACCGACGCGTTCGGCGGGACGACGACGTCCTACAACGAGCACTACAGCGCTGAGGTCAAGTGGGACGTCTCCGGCCTGACGGCCTACGACCCGACGACCAGCACCTTCGTCGCGGTTCAGCCGGGCCACACGTACCGCGCGCAGAGCATCACGCACGACGGCGACCAGAACCACACCTCGGGTGGCGGTGACGTCGGCGAGGTCTGCACGACCTTCAGCATCCCGGCGCCGACGATCGCGATCGTGAAGAAGGCGGATGCGGCCAAGGTGAACGCGGGCAAGAAGATCGGGTTCACGCTGACCGTTTCGAACAGCGGCGTCCAGGACGCGACGGGCGTGACCCTGTCGGATTCGCTTCCGACGAACGCCGGCCTGTCGTGGCAGATCGCGAGCCAGGGCACGGGTTGGGCCAGCACGTGCGCAATCAGCGCCGGGTCGCTCAACTGCGGCCCGGAGACAGTGCCTGCCGGTACGACCCAGGCCGCGAGCACGTTCACGGTTCACATCACGTCGCGGACGACGGGCGCGACGGGCGGGCATTGCCCGAACACCGGCGTCGTGGACAACACCGGCACGGTCGACTCGACGGATGCCGGTTCGGACCAGGACTCGGCGACGACATGCGTCCAGATCGGCACTCACAAGCCGCTGTCCTGCACCGGGCTCCTCGTCAAGGCGAAGCAGCTCGTCGCCGGCCAGTCGACGACGGTCCACTTGAGGATCATGAACGGCTTCAAGGGGGTCGCGGGAGTCCGCGTCCGCATCAAGGGCGCGGGTGTGGCGCGCACCACCGGGCGGTCGAACGCGATGGGCAAGATCACCACGAAGATCAAGCCCAAGCGATCCGGAGTCGTGACCTTCAAGACGGTGTCCCCGACGAAGGCATGCCTGGTTTCGAAGCGGCTCGGAGCCATCAAGGGCAAAAACATCTCGCTCACCGGATGAGCTATTCATCGGAGAGGGCCTGGGACACGACGTCCCGGGCCCTCTCCTTTGATCCAGTTGAGCCGGCCGCAGCCGCGGGGTCAGTGGTCGTCGATGGGACTCTCGACGAGCCCGTTCTGGTAGGCGAGGCGCGCGGCTTCGGTGCGGTTCGTCACGCCGAGCTTGCGATAGATCTTGGTCAGGTGGAATTTCACGGTTTGTTCGGCCACCCAGAGCTCTTTTGCGATGGCGTCGTTGGAGAGGCCGCGCGCGAGGGCGGAGAGGATCGCAGTCTCGCGTTCGGTGAGACCCGCGGTGCGGGCCGGGCTCTCGTCGGGCTCGGGCAGGCCGACGGTGGTGTAGACCGTGCCGTCGACCGCTTGGCGGAGGACGGAGGGGAGATCGACGGGGTTGACGCTCTTGACGACGTAGGCGCTGGCGCCGCGTTTGAGGACGTTCGCGATGACGTTCTCGTCCGTCGAGGAGGAGAGGATCACGACTTTGACGTCGGGGTGTTGGCTGCGGATTCGGGTAAGGCAGGAGAGCCCATCGGCGCCCGGCATGCGGAGGTCGAGGAGGACCACGTCGGGGTTGGTGCGGCCGACCATGGGCAGGACTTGCGAGCCGGACGAGCACTCTCCGACGACTTCGAAGTCGCCGTTCTCCTCGAGGGCTCGTCGTACGCCTTCGATGATGAGGCGATGGTCGTCGGCGATGAGCACCCGCATCGTCCGATCGTAGCCCGGCCGCGGGTGCCGTCTTGTGCGGGGGCGCGATGAGTGCCGCGCTTGCCGAGCCTGCGGCGCGTGTTCTGATCGCTGCCGAGCGCAGGCCGACTCGCGCCCGGCTTCGCCTCGCGCTCGAGGCAGAGGCGGAGTGCAGCGAGGCCGACACCGCCGACGCGGCGGTCGCCGCGGCCGTGCGGGAACGCCCCGATGTGTGCCTGCTTGGCCTCAAGGCGGGAAGCAACCGGCTGCGGGCCATCACCGAGATCGCCTCGCACGCCCCGTCGGTCGCGGTCATCGTTTTCACCAACCGCCCCGACGAAGACGAGTTCATGGCCGCGATGCGCGGCGGCGCCGCCGGCTACCTCCCGCAAAGCCTCGATCCCGAGCGGCTCATGGACGTCGTTCGCAGCACCCTGCGCGGCGAGCCCGCCGTCCCGCGCCGTTTCGTCGCCCGCCTCCTCGCCGAGCTTCGACACGAAACACACGCACGCCGCACTTTCGTCCGCGTCGGCAGCGAACGAGTCCCGCTCACCATTCGCGAGTCCGAGGTCGTCGAGCTCCTCCGACACAACGGCACCACCTCCGAGATCGCCGACGAGCTCGGCATCGCCCCGGTAACCGTCCGACGCCACATCGGCTCCATCGAACGGAAACTCGGCGTCACCAGCCGAGCCGGCGTCAAACGCCTCCTCCGGTAGTTCGGAGTGCGTTCAAGGTCAATGAACGGGTCCAGGCAAAAGGCTGGCCCCGACTAGCCGATCGGACGGAGCGCGTTGGTACCCCCGCGACATACTCCTAGTCCTGTATTGGACTCAAGCTGGGACAGGAGTGCGCTCCCGCCCGGAGACAGATCGAGAGAGGGGAACTAAACAATGTTTCGTGTCGTCTTCCAGCGTCGCTTCGGGAAGGGTTCGCTCATCGCGCTCACACTCCTGCTGGTCGTTCTAGCAGGAACTGTTGGCGCGGTTCGGCCGCTGAATGTCTTTGCGGCCAGCACGGATACGTGCGGCTACAACCCGCTTGCCGCGCCGGCTCCCGGCGGCGGCACGGTCATCTTTGACGAGAACACAGTCACCCGCGCGATCCAGTTCTACGGGGTTGGTCTCGGCGGGCACGTGGGCGTGTTTGCGAACGACGAATCCGGCCTGTACATCGGTAGCGGTGGGACCCCCTCTTCCCACGTTTCCGGGCAGGTCTACGGCGAAGCCGTGCCGCCGACCTTCGGGACCGGCAGCGACGCTGCCAGCCGGCCGAGCGCTCCGACGATCTATCTCACGGACATCACGAGCAATGCGAGCGCCACGGGTGGCGACTGGGAGAACGGCGGCCAGGCCGCCACGACCGGCGCAACAGGGCTCTACGGCTCGTGGTCGCCGACCATCGGCACGAAGCCGGTCAACAAGAACGACTGGACTCTCGGCCCGAACGCCGATCCGATCCCCGCGACCGACGCGTTCGGTGGGACGACGACGTCCTTCAACGAGCACTACAGCGCCGAGGTCACGTGGAACGTCCCAGGCCTGAAGGCCTACGACCCGGCGACCAGCTCGTTCGTTGCTGTCCAGCCGGGCCACACGTACCGCGTGCAGAGCCTGACGCACGACACCGACCAGAACCACACCTCGGGTGGCGGTGACGTCGGCGAGGTTTGCACCACGTTCAGCATCCCGGTTGCGAAGCTCACGATCACGAAGACGGCGGATGTTTCGCCGGTGAACGCGGGCGACACGGTTGGGTTCACGGTCGAGATCAAGAACACCGGGACCGCGGATGCGACGAGCGCCAGCCTGAACGATCCGCTTCCGGCGGGCTCGGGCGCGGGTGTGACGTGGGCCGTTGACGGCTCGACGGGTACGCCGGCGAAGTTCGTCCTCTCGGGTGCCAAGGGGAGTCAGACTCTCGGGCTCGCCTCCTCGACGATTCCCGTCGGTGCCGACTACAAAATCCACATCACGGCTTCGACGTCGGCGAGCGAGTGCGGCGTGTACGACAACACCGCGACGCTGACCTCCTCCGACTCCAACCCGAATCCCGCCAGCGCCGAAGAGGTCTGCAAGCCGGCGCATGTGACGATCACGAAGACGGCGGATGTTTCGCCGGTGAACGCCGGCGATCAGGTCGGGTTCACGGTTGAGGTCAAGAACACCGGCACCGGCACCGCGAAGGGCGTCAACCTCAGCGACTCGCTTCCGGCCGGTTCCGGCTCGGGCGTGACGTGGGCGGTCGACAACTCGACCGGCACGCCGGCGCAGTTCGTCCTCTCGGGAAGCAAGGGCAGCCAGACGCTGGGCCTCGCCTCGAGCACGTTGACGGCGGGTGCGGACTACACGATCCACATCACGGCGATGACCTCGGCGAGCGAGTGCGGTGTGTACGACAACACGGCGACGCTGACGACGACGAACGCGAACAATCCGAACCCGGCGAGCGCCGAGGAGGTCTGCAATCCGGCGCATGTGACGATCACGAAGACGGCGGATGTTTCGCCGGTGAACGCGGGCGATCAGGTCGGGTTCACGGTTGAGGTGAAGAACACCGGCACGGGTGTCGCAAAGGGCGTCAGCCTCAACGACTCGCTTCCGGCCGGTTCGGGCACCGGCGTGACGTGGGCGGTCGACATTTCGACGGGCACGCCGGCGAAGTTCGTCCTTGCGGGCAGCCAGGGCAGCCAGACGCTCACGCTTGCCTCGAGCACGTTGGCGGCGGGTGCGGACTACACGATCCACATCACGGCTTCGACGTCGGCGACGGAGTGCGGTGTGTACGACAACACGGCGACGCTGACGACGACGAACGCGAATAATCCGAATCCTGCGAGCGCCGAAGAGGTCTGCAAGCCGGCGCATGTGACGATCACGAAGACGGCGGATGTTTCGCCGGTGAACGCGGGCGATCAGGTCGGGTTCACGGTTGAGGTGCAGAACACCGGCACCGGCACCGCGAAGGGCGTCGCGCTTAATGATCCGCTGCCTGGTGGTTCGGGCTCGGGCGTGACGTGGGCGGTCGACGGCTCGACGGGTA
>Ga0265338_10002953_pt1 | contig 24672 bp, 50 predicted proteins | sample 42126metaG_FD_193579 | JGI IMG/M metagenome (GOLD analysis project Ga0265338, IMG submission 193579) | Rhizosphere microbial communities from Carex aquatilis grown in University of Washington, Seatle, WA, United States - 4-21-26 metaG | ecosystem: Host-associated > Plants > Roots > Rhizosphere... | reverse complement strand
TGTTTTCTCCTTACGTTTTCAAACAACTCTAGTAGTATAGCAAATGGGTTTTCCAGAAATTCGGTCCGACGCTATAGAACAGCGTCAAATCGCTTTCATTGCTGGGAATTCGCGGCGCGACCGTCGGACTTGACACAGCAAATTCAACATTAGATGCGCGCGGGTAGCGCCATTCCAGCAAACCCATGCACACCATTATTGGCTTAGAAGTGCGACAACTTGTCATTCGACGTGTCCTTCGGCGCCACGCCAATGAACGCACAGCGGGCCTTCGCCGGGTTCGAATACGCGGCACAGCCACGGCCGGTTTTCATAGTCGCCACAGCGGCCGTCTTTCGTCAGGTTCACGCAGTTGAAGGTGACATAGCCATAAGGACGCTTGCTGTCCGCGTCGGTGTTTATTGACCTAACTTCGATAGCGCGAAATGGGTTTAGTCGGTCCTTGTCGTCTTCATGGAAACGCGATGGTAACTGGGCGGCCAAAGGAATGTCCAGCCAGTAAGTGACTTCGTTCCCGCTATGGAAAGTGATGCGCTTACAGCATTGCCCAGGCGCAAAGCACTTGTCGCAAAGACTAGCCACCGCCTAACCGCACGACGAAGTCCCGTATCTTGTTCGCAAACCGGCGCACGACAGTGCTGACTTTTGGGTCAACATGAACTTCGAACACCGAACTTTCCAACAAGCCAGCAACGCAAAGCAGCGCGGCGCCAAAGAACATGGCAGGCGTGGTGTCTGCGGGAATTTTGAATTCCGGCACGCCCCGCATGCTGTCGTAAAGTTCGAACGCATTGGACGGATGCACGGCATATACGCGTTCGGCAGGCTTGTCGGCATGGTGTTCGACCGTATCCACACGCGGCGGTTCTTTCGGGAATTCGGCGCTGCTAAGGTCTTCGGCTGGGTGAATGCCCAAGATTTGTTTTACTTCGTCGACTCGTTCTTTGGTCAACACCTGCCTTGTGCCCCAGCCAGCGTTTTCGTCCCAGAAATATATGCAGACGTCGCTGCCTTTGAAATGCCCCAGCAAACTTATACCACGACAATAACATCTTTCCGTGAAGTCCTGCGGCCATACACGTGACTTCGTCTTTCCAGGGCCAGACGCTTCGCCCCAGCGGCGTTTCACGTCTTCTATTTCTTCCTTGGTGGCAGGTTCGTCAGCCCAGCCGGGCAGGGCGCTGTCGCTGCGCTTCGCGGCCTGCTTGGCCCTGATCTTTTCAATGGCCAAGTGACAACGCGCGGCTTCTTCCCAGGACGCCTTGTTTAAATTCAGACCCACCACGCCGCACAGCACTGCCAGGGTCACCATAACCCCGCCGACTTCCTGCATGGGTTCGCCAATTTTGCGGTTATAGACATAGTCGACAATTTGATGCGCGTCGCCGCACGGCATATCCAACGCCTGACACAGTTCGGCCGCTTCTTCGAAGAAACGGTGCGCGCGTTCCTTGGTGCCCTTCCAGTTCGTGCCCAGCGGGCCAAAGCATTGTTCAGCCCAGGCCATGGCTTCGTCCTGGAAGTGTTGCAGACCGTCGCGGTGAATAAACGTCTTGACGCCTTCGCCGGTCAACGTCAGCGCCAAGCGCGCGTTCCAGCATTCCGGGCAATAAAGCAACGGCGCCGAATTAGGCATCATGTCATTCGGGGCAATGACATAAATTTTCTTCCAGTCGTCTGGCACTTTCGTGTCCACCAACTTGCCGCACTGTCCGTCACACCTGAAAGCGATCATTTTCCCAACCTAATCATTCGCATTGCCACCGGGTAAGACACCATGTCCCCGTACATTGGACCGGAAAGCTGGTTCGACAATTCGACCAGGAACCGCGCCAGCTTCAACCGGTCCTTCTGGTTCTGCTGCATGTATACATACTGCCTGCGGTACGCTTCCGCTTCTTGCTCGAACCTAAACTGCGTGTCGACCAAATAGCGGTCCCACCACACCGTCTTGCCCATGGCGGTCTGCTGCCCCACATGCACGCCTTCGTGGACGCGCAGGTCCGGGTACATGTGGGTATTCGCAGGCATGAATATTTCGTCGCCATAGGTGACCACGACCTTGTCCACGTCGACGCCTGGAAAGGCCTTCAGCAGGTCCGCCCAATGCGGCGGGCGCTTGCCAATGTGAATGGTCATGCGCACGTCTTCGGGTTTTATAAGTTCGTGCTTCACGTGAAGGCGACCCAGACCTTGAAGTAGACCACGACAATAAAGATGTACGTCCACTGGTGCAGCAACTGGTCGAAGCCCAACAGCTTCCAGAAGTTTTCCGACGTGGTCGGACCCCAGTTATAGTGGTTGTTCCAATTGACCTTGCCCCAGTCAACGATGTAGTGAATGGCGAATTCCGCCATACCAATGTAGCAAATGACCAGCGTAATTCCGGCCGACGTCATTTTGGCCTGCCAGGGCAACAGCGCCAGAATAGCGCACGTCGCCAACCCGTGAACAAGGGCATGCACAATTCCGCCTGGGTGACCGAACGTGCCCTTGTTCTTGTACATCCATGCTGGCTGAAACACGAAGTCAGCCAGGAAGTGCTTCGCCTGAAGCAGGACCAACAAAACAAAAACAGCTTCTGCAAATGTCATTTAAGCCTCCGTTTTCTGAAATAGGTTTCCAGCGCCACCAGACCGTCTTCGGTTATGACGTGGTAATAGCCGGTACCGTATGCCGGGTTGCTGAACTGGTGGACTTCGCCATTGCGCCTTACCCAGCCGCGCGCACGCAGCACGCGGTCGGTGGGGTCGACGTAGTTTTCGCCTATTAGGACTTTAGCGCCCGGCATGCCGAACAGGTAAGCCAGCTTTTTGGCCTGGGCTTCCGTCGGCACCTTGTAGCCGCTTTTCAAATGGCGTTGCCCGTTAGCCTTCGCTGGACCAGTCGCAGCAGCGGCTTCCTGGGACGTCGCGGGTGAAGCCGTCGTGGTTGACTTCAAATCGGTTGTCATTGTTTCCGAAGACAAAAAGAAAGACCCTCCATTTGCTGGGGTGCGGTTTGCCAAGGTCGTCTTCGGCCGCCCGCAATGCCCTTACCGTCTTCATACTAAGGTGGGCTTCGTAGATAAGCCCCAGAATGAAAATGGTTGCTAGAAAGCCGACAGTGCAGACGAGCACCACGCCAAGGGCATAGCATAAGGCTGCAAAGAAACCGAATGCCCGTCCGATGGTAAATAGCATGACAGCCCTACATGAAAGCCCGACACCGCTGGCAGGTTACAATGTTTCGGTCTTCGACTACCAGCCGCAATTCGCTGAAGTGGCTGTCGCCATTCGGCCGGGTCAAATAGGTTGGGCCTTCTTTCCTTAGCCTTATGCCGCAGGCGGTTCCCGCGTCGGCGCAAAAACCGGTCTTGGACTTGTCCAGGAAATGCAGCTTCCGTGGTAACACTTTACTCATTTAATTTAATTTCCTTGAAGCCGGACTTGGGGTTTTTGCGCAAGACTTCCGCGTGCTTTTCGTTGACATAGAAATAGCCGTTTTCGTCACAGAAGATTGGTTCGCCCTTCATGCCGTACAGAATGTTCACACCCACAATGGTGCTTTTGAAACATACGCCGTTTTCTTTCGTGACCTTGGCATCGGGGCGGTTACTTTCAATGAACGCGTCACGACCGGCTTGCTGGGCGCGCACTTTCTTGGCTTCCTGCTTTGCCCAATTCAACATGCCGTCTGTGCCAGTGGCGAACGCATTGAAGGCGCGGGCGGTGCTGTCCACGTCGTCGTCATGCGTCAATTCCGGGAAACCTTCCAGTTGCTGGAACCAGCGTTCGTTCCAAGGTTCACCGGCCCAATAGACTTTTTGACCATCGACAATGTCATAGTCCCGCACGACCTTGACCAAACCCGCTTCGGCCGCGCTGCTGAACGGACCAAAGCGTTTGACCTTGTCGCCCTTTTCCGTCGTGGCGCTGTGAATGTAGCCGTCCAGCAGAATAGCTTTGTGGGCCTTGTCCGACTTGCCTGCGGCGCCTGGGTCTTGTGGCAGCGCCTGTTCGACGTCCGGTCCGTCCTGGCTGGCAATGTTGCGCATGCGCTTTTCGACTTCACCGCTGGACCATTGCCCATACATATGATGCTTGACGTAAGTGTAAGGGTCTTCGCCGGTCGGGTCTTTGCCTATAAGCGTTGCAGTGGTGAAGTCGGGGTCATTCAGCGCGGTCTTCTTCGTCGCCGCCAAGTCCCAGCCGCGCTTCCAGTCCAGGTTCGAAGGTATTTGGTCGCGTGAAATAATTTCGCACCAGATGCGGTTGAAGTGCAAACCTGCAGCAGGCTTGATCTTCCAGTTACCGCCCAGCAGACGTTCGCGTTCGACCTTCGGCAGCGACAGCAGGTTGCCCATGTATTCCGGGTTTTCCCGCATAAGAATTTTGTTGTCGTAGATCTTGGCGGAAATAAATGTCAGCGACTTAATTAGGAATTGGTTTTCTTTTCCGTCTTCGGTGAAGCGCGGCAAGCCCAAGCGTTCCGGGTTCAGGTCGTCTGGTTTGTCCGCCCACTTCAATTCGTCGCCCACGCGAATGAACCAGCGCAGCACGCCGTCACGTTCTGGAATAGGGAAGCCCGTGTCCTGGTCAATCCACCAGCTAATTAATTCCGCCACCCAACTGTCGCTGTTGGCGTTGCAGGTAGCGCGAATGTAAGGCTTGACGCCGCAGGTCGACCGGTTGCGCGACAACATGTACCAGAATTGATAGGCGGTGAATTCGGTCAGTTCGTCAAAGCCAATGAATGGTATTTGGCTGCCGTGCCAATCTAGAACGGTGTTTTCGTGTTCCAAATGGCTGAACTGGACCTTGGCGCCGCTATTCCACACCTGCCCAATGCTGTTGACCAGCCCACCTGGGTTTGTCCACTTCCAATGACGCGGCGACGAAATGAACGGTTCGGCGCCGGTTATGGGGCCGTACAGCTTCATGGACGTGTCCCACAAGCTGCCTGGGTGGGTTATAGAAGGCGTCGTGCGGCGGAATATGACGCCGTGGTAGTCCCCGGACAAATAGACGTTGCGCAGGGCGTCCAGCAGCAGCGCATAGGACTTTCCGCCACCGGCCGCGCCGCCCAGTATGCAAATGTCCGCGCCGGTTTCGCAATATTTCGTCTGCGGTCCTGGTTGAAAGGACAGCACCAATTTTTCTGGAACGGGTGTTAGGTCGTCGCTGGTGTCTTCCAGGTCTGCCCTAATTCGCGCTATGCCCACAGGTCACGCTTGCTTCGGGGTTTCCTGCGCCGCCAACTTTTCGTCGTGCGCGGCCATGGCTTCCTGGTCGGTTACGACCTGCTTGTCCGTGAATAGCTTCACACAATCGAAATTGCAGAAGTGCATGCTGGGCGGAAGCGGCAGCGGGTAGACTTTCGGCACGCCACCCTGCGGCACAGGAACGACGACACCAAGCATTTGCAGAATAAAGCGGCGGTCTTTGACCATGCTGCAGTCCTTGCCGCAACCGTCGCAGTTGTATTGATTAACAAGGGCCATTGTCAGTTCCTAAGTTTTGTTTCCGTTTCAGCGGTGGTCAAGGGAACCGCGAAGCTGTTCCACATGTACAATCCCGCCACTACCAACCATGCCCACAACACGATCTTGAACATGCGTTTTTCTTGGTAATTCATTTTCATGCTGTCCGCCCCTTACAATGATACACACGCAGAAGCCGAACGCTGCTAAAAATAAAAGCCAGCCGCCAACCAATTCCCAGCGGCTGCCATACACAGTACGTGGTTCGTGGCCACACATGACTGCTACCTAATTGATGTGCTACCCTTAAACTTGCTTTTCAGGGCACTTGCAGACTGGCTGCCTTCAGTAATTCCAACGTCGACATTGGGCACAGTCGGCCTTGGTCCTTTACCACGTTCATTGTGTTCTTCCAACATGCCCGCCAAATGGGCATGGTCGCGCCCGCCGTAAACCATTAACATTGCGGGAATTCCCAGCTTGCGCAGGTCTACTTCCAGCGTGCGGCCGTCGGCGGCATAGGCCCAGGCAAGGTCGCTTATGCCCAGCGTGACAAGCTTCATTCCGTCTTGGCGACTGCCAAGACCGACCACCATTTTGGTCTGCTTGTTGTCAGCGCACCGGCACTGGTTGAAGGGCAGTTCGCAAATTCTGCACGGCGGGTGTTGGGTCATTTGGTTTGGGCTTTGGTCGTTGGGTTGCGGGGTAGCGAACAAGCGGCGGCTGCATTTCATGCGAACCGACGAACCAGAAACCGGCTTCGGTTATCCAATAAGTTTTCTGGCGACAGTTTTTGCACTGGGTGACTTCGAACGGGTATTCCGCGTCCTGCGGCTTGGCGCCAGCTTCCCATTCCTTCTTCGGCACCGTGACCGGCGTCGGAAAGAAATTGACCCCGCCGCATTCGCTGGCCCACAGGTTGCAGACCGGGCACTTCAGGTCCAGGCCGCGCTTTGCGCGCCAGTCTTCACGAATTTTGCGGAACGCTAGGTTCAGCACATGCTTCCAGAATTTCGACATAGTTCACCTACGGATTGTTATTCATAACATGCTTCACGGCGCGGTTGAAGTTTTCGCCATAGATGTTATTCCCACCCCAGGAATGGTAAATGTGGTCGACGCGGTCGCGCTGTTCCTGCGTCATGCGCTTGTAGTAGATGTTTTGGTATTTGTTGAAGCGTTCCCGTGTCTGCTGCAATTCCGCTTCCCACTTTTCGCGCTTTGCTTTGGTCACCGACTTTTCCCCCAACCTGTCTTCGGTGGCTTCCTGGGGCAGTCCGGCGCCCGGCAAGTCTTTTCCGACGTCGGCGGGCAAATGCAGCCCTTGGGCGCGGCCGTGCGCGACGGTGGTAATGTGGTGGGCGGCGCAAGCCTTGGGTCTATGGGACGGCTTCTGCCGCTGCGCAGGGGCTTGTCGTTTGCCGGGTAGTTTTCGCCCAGGTCGCGCGCAGGTTCTTCAGGTGGTTTCGGGCACATGCAGTTTTCAGGCATGAAACCACACCCGTCACAGCGGCGGTTGGTCATGATAGCAGCACTTCCCCCTTTTGGTGGGCGCATGGGCGCAGGCGCGTCCGGCCGTGGCTGGTAACCTTGCCTACGGTCGCCGCTGAACCAAGTCAACCAGTGCATTGAACGTGCCATGCTATTCCGCTTTCACCCTGGCAATTTTGCCGCTGGGTAACAGCGGTACCATACTGTTGGTCTTATAGGCCGTGTCTATTTGCGGCTTAATCTTGCTGCCGACGGTTTCACCGTCCGGCATGACCACATGGGCCAAGAACGCTTCTTCGAAGCTTTCAATGTTGCTTTCGACCGCTTCCAGCTTTGCTTTGATGCACAACAGCAATGCGCGCCAACGCGACCGCGTCACCTTTTCGTCCGCGTTCTTGCTGTTGGTTTCCGGCAGCGGCAGGTCGAAGCGTATGCGGCGTTCGCCAATTTCGAACACAATGATTGCACGACCCTTTTCACCAAAATAACCGAACGACCGGCCCTTGTGCTTGTTCACCAGCTTTTCAATTTCGCCACGCGACTGTTCGACGGGGACGCGGGTCTTTTCAGCGTAAGGCATCCGTTTGGTGGTCCTTCAGCGCCAGCTTGCGCATGTCTTCCAGGTGGAAACGCACTGCACGCAATTCCTGCGTCTGCGAATTGTTGCCGTTGGCAAGGACGCCAAGCTTGGCCGCTTCATTGACCAAGGCCTGCAGAAAGTCGCGCACTTCGCTTTGACTACCAACCCAGGCGGCACCGGTCAACGCCGGGCCTTCGTCGCTGAACATGACTTCGGGGCATTGGGCCATTTCAAACTTCGCCACTTCGAAGGTGTGGACCATGCGGGTTTCGCGGGTTTCGGGGTTATATGTGACAGACGCGTCGGTTTCGCGCCACAAGATGCGCAAGTCAATTTTGCCGCGCATTTGGTCATTGCCCAAGAACACGGTCCACTTGCCGACTTTGCTGCCGAAGAAGTCCATTTAATTTCCTTCCTGATACATTTCCTGCAGAAACGCTTTTGCCAGCGCATACAGCATGTAGCGTTTCGATAAATTCTTCGGCTTGTCGACCCACACCCGAATTCCGTCCTGGTGTTGGAAATAGAATTCGTGTCCCTGGTTCGGGTCGGGTTTTTTCGGCGGCTGGACGTCAAATGACGCTTCAGACTGCGGTCCAGGGTTTAGCGACACACCCAGCTTTTCCAAACGGGCATTGCGGTGGGCTTCGTGGGTGTGGCCGCACCGCGTGCATTTGGCACCCAGCAAGTGCGACGGATTCAGATATTTTTCGCAAGGCGGCGTGGGCTTCAACGCTTCTTCCAGCGCCGCTTTCTGTTCAGGCGGAAACCTTTTTTCAATTTCGTGTAGGTGTTCAGCACTGAAATAACCGCAGGTCATGCAAGGTCCGATGCCGTCCGGGTAGGTCGCACGGTATCTGTCACACGCTGCCATGTCAGCGTTTCCTTAAGCGGCGCCGGAATGAGGCTTCTTCTTCGTCTTCTTCGTCTTCGTCCTGCGGCAACCCGCGCGGGTCAGCCTTTATTCCAGGCAGGACGAAGCAATGGCTGCTGCCTGGGTGCGTTCTGCTGTAGGCGTCGGCAAGGGCGTTTTTGACGTCGCCATGAATTCCGACCACCACTAAGTGGTTAAATCGGCCAGCGCCGTCCGCATAGCTTTCTTCCATGCTGAGCACGAAAAAGCTGGGAACTGGTTCGCCGGGCAGTTTTGGGTTCTTCGTCATGCCTACACATACTGCGGCGGAATTGGGTTCTAGGTGGGCCGGTGCTGGATGTTTGTGTGACCAAGTCGACCTGTCGTCACAGCAACCCTAAGCTCCGTTTACCCGGCCGCCGCTTGGGGTGAACGGTCCGCGTGACCGTTCCCTTACAGGGCGTTGAAATACCGGTGTCCTTACACACCTATCGGGGTTCGGCACCTTGTCCTACCCACCTAGAAGCCATTCAGGCAGGCGCAACCACGCCTGCTATTCAATACATACTACGCCAGTCTGTTGACGACCTTAATCAACACCTGACCTTCAACACCTTCGCGCTGGTTGGTGTCGACCTGGAAGCACAGGCGGTAGGTCGTGCCCGCCAAGCCACCTGTCAGCCATTGGAAGACAATGACGCCGGTCGGGTCGACCGTGGCGGCGCCGTCCAGCAGGTCCGTCATGTTCGGGTCTGGCGGTCCGCTTTCGTGCTTGACCAGCACGGTTGGAACGCCGGTTATGGTTTCGCCGGACTGCAGCAGGTTTGAGAAGTCGCCGCTGAAGCTGCGGTCTTCGTATACAGTTTTTTCGCCATACGCTTGGACCACGGGGTTTACTCCATTTACTTTGGGCGCGAACACCACAGCAGTGCTTCGCGTATCGAATTTGACATAGGTTGCGCGGGCTTCGAACTGAACAGCACGGCTGCGCGCATTGAACAGAATATAGCGGCCAATGGAAATGACCTGGGGCTTGGCCGTGACCACCGGCACGAACGCCGGGTAGAACGGCACCAAGGCCGTGGGCAGCTTCGCTTCCCGGTAAGGCTGGTCCAGCGGCGCAAACCAGGACATGGCCGGAATAGTCGGCGGTGGCTGAAAGACCGGCTGGGTGTGGGTGGGCTGCCTGGGCTTCAGGTAGGGCTGTGACAGCGGCTGGAACCAGGACAGGGCCGGTGCAGGGGGCACGGGCGTAAAGTCCGCCCAGGCGAACGCCTGCTGCTGTGCGGGCAGCATGTCGCGGCGCCAGACCGGCAGCGACAGCGGCTGGTGCCATTTGCTTTCCAGGACAGCTTCAGCGGGCGCTACAGACCAGGGTTCGCCCGTCCAGACCAACTGAAGCTGGGGACCGAAAGTCTTGAAGCGGACCGGTTCAGAAGCCTGCTGCCACCATTTGTCGGCCAGGACCACTTCGGGCGGTGTGAAGTCGGCCCAGGCCTGGAACTGCTGCTGGCCGGGCAACAGCGCCGGGCGGGTGCGCACGGGTTCGCTGAACGGCTGGTGCCATTTGCTTTCCAGCACCGCTTCCTTCAGACCCAGCGCAAATGTGGGGATGAAGTCGAACTTCTGGTTTTCGGCGCCAAGGCCCAGCTTTGGCCGCACCGGTTCGGAAAGCGGCTGGAACCACTTGCTGACAAGTATCGTTTCCGGCGCGAAGAAGTCCGGGAACGACCAGAACGCGACTTGCGCGGCAGCCAGCAGACCCGGCTTCAGACGCACCGGTTCCGATAACGCCGCATACCATTTCGACATGACCACAGCTTCAGGCTGCGTCAATGCCCACGGGCTTATGACCGGCTGCTGGTGAAGCGCGGTGGCGAACTGCTTGTAGCGGACAGGTTCGGACAGCGCGGCAAACCATTTGGTCAGCAGCGTGGGTTCGGGCGGCGCGAAATACGGGCTATAGGCAATTGCCTGCTGCGACGACGCCAGCAGCGCGGGCTTCAGCCTGACCGGTTCGGTTAGCGGCTGATACCATTTCGTCAGCAGCGTCGTTTCCGGCGCGGTGTTGGGAATGCCGAACCAAGCAAGCTGCTGTGCCGTCGTCAGCCCGCGAATGCGTGTCGGTTCGCTTAGGGGCGCAAACCACTTCGTCAGCAGCGTTTGTTCTGGCTGCTGCGAAATGCTGGTGACAGGCTGTTGATGCAACGCAACGCTAAAATTGCGCGTGCGCACCGGTTCGCTAAGTGGGGCATACCACTTGGCTATGACCGGCGTTTCCGGGTTGGTATTCGGCGCAGCCCAATAGCTTTGATGCAATGCAGCGACAAACGGTTTGCGGACAGGGTCAGGCTGCTGGTTCAGCCAGCCGTCATTGACCGTCGGCGCCGCTGCTACGACCGCAACGAATGCGCATGCCGCGACCGACAGCGCAGTCAGCAGGTCATTTTGCCTGACCGGTCCGGAAAGCGGTTCCAGCCATTTGGTGACGACAGGCGTTTCCGGTCCCGTAAATAGCGGTTCAGCTATTTGCTGGAAGAACGTCTTGCTGGTGCTGCCATTGCTTATGGTCATTGTTGCGGCACCATTTCATAGTGCATCGGAATAGGCTGCAACAACGCCGGGTCAATTAGCTGCTGCCACGTGAAAGTGGTCGCAGGCGGATCCCAGGTCACGACGCCGGAAATTGGTCCGCCAACCGTAGGTGCGCCGGTATAGGTGTAGGCTTCGTTCGGCGTGCCGGTTGTCGAAACAGAGCACGCGGGGAAGAACGGTCCGCCATTTCCAAGCGGCGCCTGAATTGCACCAGTACCAAGTGCATTGGGCACAATGGCGCCGCTGGCATTCCAGCGGTTTCCGTTGCTTTGGTTGCGGCACCAGATATTTACGACGTTAGAACCGGCATTCGGTTGAATAACAATATCCAACACGTCGCCATTGCCGTAAGTGTCAGCAGTGCCAATTTGAACGCCGTTGTTGCTGACCACGCCAGTGAAGTTCCAGGAATAGCCGTTCAGCGTGCTATCCAAATAGCTGGTGTTTGCGGCATTGGAATTGACGAAGCCACATTCGCCTGCGGCGCCGGTTGGGTTCAGCGTGTTGTGGACGCAAACGAACTGGAACCAATACAGCCCGGTATCGAAACGCGACAGGCCAACGCGGGCCATGTTGTCGCCATTGGCGTTCGACGTCGCGGTCAAATTGCTATTCGACAGCGTGACGTTCGGGCCGTGGTCAAGCGGGCTGAATATGGTGCTGTCCGCTATAAGTTCTAGCGTAATGGAAACACGGCCGCTGGTCGCGTTTACACCAACCGTGCCGCCAGCATAGCCGGTGGCGCCGCCGTTGGTGTCGAACAGGCAGGCCATAGGACCGGTGCCGACGCTGCCACCGGTAATGGTCGACATTCCGGTTGGCGCGACATTGACATTGCTGGCGGTGCGATGCGCGCCATAAGCCAGGAACTGAGAATTGCCAGCGTTCTGGGCTGCAGTGATGGCGCCGTAATTCATGGTGGCGCTGGACGCTATGGCGGCAATATTGCCGACGCCAAGGCCCAAGACGCCGCTGCCACGCCAACACAGCATTTGCGTGGCGCCGGTAAATGTCCGGCTTACCGTGCCAGTGGTTTGCGCATATTCGAAACCCACGCGCCATGCGCAGGTCGAACCCGATCCAGTCAATGCTGCCGGGCAAACCGGGCCAGTCGTCGGCGCTGTGGGAATTGTCGCAGCGGTGCTACGAAATGCAAACCAGATAAGAATGTCGCCAATAGCGCCGGACGGGGAAACAAGGGTTGCCGACGCTGCGTTGGTAACACCCTTGCGGACAATTGTCCCCATTGCTTACCCCAGGCCGTATGAACGTCGCGCCCTGTCGCTGGCTTCTGCGCGTTCCATCTTTTTTTCGAATGGGTCGCAACTGCCTTTGTCCGTGCATTCCGGGCAGGTCAGTCCCATGCACATTTTGCACAGCCCGCCCATGTCTTCCGGCGCGCAGCCCTGAACGACGACCACGACCTTATTGCAATGAAAGCAGGTAAAGGTGGAATGGCGCGTTTCGCCATCCGGTCCGCTAATGGTGCCCTGACCGCGTTCTTTCAAACCCTTGATCAAGAAAACCACAGCAACCCCCTTTCATGACAAAAGCCCAGGGCATTGCTGCCCTGGGTTCTGTCCGCCTTCCGTCAACGTCTTACTGGTCCTGGTACAGGGCCGTCACAGTGGCCGTGCCGGTATAACCGGCCGACTTGGCGCGAATGACCAAACCATTCGCGGTGGTCGCGGGCCACAGAATTTCGCTTCCCGGTGCGCAAACCCAGCGGTACGATGCACGCTGGTTCAGGCCAAGGAAGAACATGCTGCTGTTGGCGGTGACCGTCGGTTCGGCGGTGTAATTGGTCTTGGCGGTCGTGGTCGACGCAGCGTCGGCCGGGTCAAGCGGAAGCGGCGTGTTGGCAGTGCCGGTGCCGTCCACCGTCATGCGCGACACGTCGAAGTCCATGGCATTGTCGGCAGGCGTGCCGTCCGTGCCAATCATGAAGTCGTAAAGCTTGCCCCGGTTGGGCGTCGCGGCGCCGAACATGGACGCCAGCGTTTTGTAGGCCGTAGCAATTGCTTGCTGCGTGCCCGCATTCTGGTTGGAAATTGAATAATTGGCCATTGGCCAGTTCTCCTTTTGCGGAAGACGTTGACGCTATGCCTTCGGTGCTGCGTGGTTTCTGCAGCTATTTTGGGTAACTGGTCGTGGGCAGTCCGGCAGGCTGTAGCAAAGAAATTTCTGGCTTTCAACGGGCCTTTTCGTCGGCTGCCAGACGTGCCTGATATTCCGCCTGCTTGCGGACAATGTATTGCGGGTCGCCCTTGGCGCCGACTTCGCGGCCATTGGGCGGTATGACCAGCAACACCTGGGTATTCATGTTGATGTTCGGTGACGGCGCCTGCTTGCCTTTGTTGACGGTTTCAGCCCAACCGCCGCGCGTCTTGTCCCACCAAATTAGCGCGGTCATGTTCGCTTCAACCGGCCGCTGCAGCCAACGCGTTCTGCCGTCGCGGCCAATTACTTTAATACCCTGAATTCCGTTGGCGGCATTGTACAGGGTCTGTGTGGTGCGCAAATTGCGGCGCATCTTACCGCGTTCGAAATTGTCGCTGAAGTGTTCGTTGAAGGCGTTCAGGCTTATGCCGAAATGTTCGCACGCCTTGTCCTTGGTGATGTTGTTCGCCGCCATGAATTCCACCAGTTCATAGTCTTCCTGGCGCGGGTGGTATTTCGCCAGTTCGGCGCGGTGGGCAATGCTGTCTTCGGCTGTGCGGAAGAAGACCTTGCCTTTGTGCAAGATAGACTTCTTCGGTTCGACGCGAATGCGCTTGACCTTTTTCTTTTTCGGAATTCCCTTTGGCATTACGACACTTTCCAAATTCCCATGATCCACGCGACGCGTTTGTAGTCTTCGTGGGTCAGCGTGTGACGCTTTTCGTTGAAGGGGTCGTGGACGACGCCAGCAGCGTCCATGGCCACGAAGTGCCAACCGGCCGTGGCTTCGACCTGGGCGACGTGCATAGGCGCCCAGGGCTGCAATGGCCACCAATTACGCTTGACCAGCTTTCCGCCTTCCGCCAGCAGCATATTACTTCGCTTCTGGTAGGCGTAGCCATGGTTGGCCAGGAAGTCGACAATGTGTTCTTCGTTCAGGCCGGTCAGCTTGCCTTCGCGCTGGAACGCCAGCGGTTCCAGAATGGTGCGGCAATAATCGTACCCACGGTCTGTCGCCATGGCCAAACCGGCAACTGCGCAGTCCCAGTCTTCGCGTTGGGCAATGTACTTCACAGCTAAAACGGGTCCGTGTTGGCCAGCACAAACAGCAGGTCCGCATGACACCGCTTCGGCTTGCAGCAGCAAACTAGGTCACAGCCGCGCAATTTTGCAATAGCCTCGTATGCCAGCGGCGAATAGCGAATTGCCTGCAGCACATATTCTTGGTGCAAGGCCAGACATTCTTCCCGGCCGAATTCCTTCAGCCGGAACGGGTTTCCATAAGGTCCGTCGCGCATGACACTGACCGCGCGCTTGGGAACAAACCCTTCATAGCGGTTATAGACCCTGGGCAAGAACGACCACCAACACGGCAGCAGCCACCCAGACCAGCACCAGCATGACGTTCGCCTGACGCTGGCGCCTGCGCCAGTAAGCCCGGTCCTTGGCTATGGCTGCGTCCAGTTCGGCCCTGGTGGCATTTGGGGGCACATAGAAGAACGGCGGAATTTCGTAGCCCATGTCATTTCCACCTTGTTAAGAGGAACAGGCCGACGAAGCCGACGACGTTGCCAGCCACAATTAGCCACAGCTTAATTCTGGCTTGTCTGTGGATATGTCTTTCGTCTTCGTCAGCGTCGTCCCATTCCCAGGGGTCATGTACCATTGCGGTATTCGACGCTGTAATAGCCAATGCGCATGGTCAGCAACCGGCTGTAATTGGACATGGCGACAACCTGTTCTTCCAACAGCAGGCGCGGAATGGGTTGCAATATCGTCATGTTGTTGGCGTTGCCAAGGAAGTCGTTCGCTTTGTTGATATTTTCCTGCAACGCTTGCTGTTCGTTGACCATGCGCTGAACGAACGGCGGCATTTTCGCCATGTCTTCCTGTGCCATGACTGGTCCGACAGAACTCATTGTGTTTCCTTTCGTGGTTATAGGCCTAGAAAAAGACGCAAGCGCCACATGGTGCATTCTTCACAGTCGCACGGCACACAGTCTGCCGCCCAAATTCGAATAGCAAGCCGCAACCAAAACGGTGTCAAAAGTCCACCCACTGCAGTTTGCCGTCGACAAGTGCTGCAAGACAGACGTTCATTGGTTTTCACCCAGCTTCGGCAACATGCCCTTTTCGTGCAGCAGAAACGCTGCTTCGTTAATTCCTATGACGCGGCAATAGGCGCTGAACGCTTCCGCCATTGTGTGGCTGCCCCACATGGCGTTCAGTTTTTCTTCGCGCATGTGGTAGAGGAAATACAAGACCGTGATCATGTCGCCCAATTCCTGCGGCGACATGTTGCGCGGTGCGGCTGGCTTCTTAGGCGGCGGCTGCATGGCGTTTCCTTGGGACTTTGTAGCAGTCCAACAATTCTTTTCGCGCATTGCGCGCTTCGACCGTTATAGCGTTGTCTGTCCAGGTTATTGTGATGTAGCAAATAGCAATTCCCAAACTAAACCCTGGTTTTATAGACACGCGTTCCCAGCCAATGCGAAACCAATTGCCTGACGTCCAGCTATAGTTATCGGGTCCAGGCACGCCAGCCCGTTCCAAATAACCAGACCAAACCATGGCCGAAACCATTTGGTTAATTGGCACATGAATATTGTATTCCGCATCTTTTATAATTTTGGTGTGCAGTTCAGACCACTTCATGCTTCACCTGCGGTACGGGAATTTTTCCTGGGTCCAATGGCCAGGGTGGTTTTCCCAGGACAATTCAATTCGGCTTCTGTAGAAACATACTTCGACCTTGGTCACGTAGCCAAGGGTTCGATGCGTAATGTGGTCCAGCCACTTGAAGCTTATGCAGCTTGGCGCAATGAACCAGACATGCGGCACCGGCACGTCTTCGCGCTTTTCCAGCATGTGACTGTACAGCATGGCGTTGTCGACCACGACCGGCGCCACGCGGCTTCGGTTCTGCAAGATTTCATAACGGAAAGACGCCCAGGTTTCGTGCCACTGTGCTTGCTTCTGAAGTCGGTTCGACATGACAGCCCCAATGTCTATGACGTTGCCCTGAATGCGGTTCATACCACCAATTGCTTTCTGCGCCAGCTACGCAATCTATACACCAGCGTTTCCGGTACTGTGTTCTTCGGGTCGTTCGCCCAGGCCACAGCTTCCTTGGAATGGTTCAGCAGCCATTGCCTGCCTTCGCGCGGGTTCTGCTTGTTGACGCTGTCCCACACAAACTGCATGACCTGTTCGCAATACAGGTCGAAGTTGATGGTTGGGTCGACCGTTTCCGGCAACCTGTCCACTTCACGCAGAATGCCCCGCATTCCGATATAGTGGGCGCATTCAATAGCGTTTGCGCGTAATTCCATTGTTCAGCTTCCAGCGTTTCTTCGGACGTGTTTGCACCAATACGTTTCTGGTGTGCAGCCTATTGCGCGCATGATAGGCAGCGACAAGGCCAGGGCTGCAGGTGAAGGTGGCGCCATTGCGGTACAGGTGCAGGTCGTCGTCGCCTTCTTCCAGCTTGTTGCTTTCTTCCTGCTGGCCGAAATTGCCGTAATACCAATGATACGACTTTTGCTGACTGGTCGACTGGTGCGCGTGCTGACGTCCTGCAATTCCTGTCATGGTTCTAATCCCAGCTTGGCCAAGTGGCGCAGAATTTTACGCCTGGGTGCGCCATTTTCATATAGCTGCTGACGAAGTCCTGTTCGCCAAACCACACCTTGAAGTGCAGCGCGTCGAACGCGCCTTTGCTGGCATTCAATTGCCGCACGCCTTCGTCACACATTTTGATAAGTTCGGCTTCGCTGTAGCGCGACGCCAACCGCTTTTCGTAGTCGGTCGGGCTGTCTAGGTCCAGAATGGTCGTGCCGTATATGCCCATGTCAAAACCCCTTCTTGCGGGCTGCGCTGGGCACGTAAGACGCTTTGCGGCCATACCCCAGCCCGCCATAGCCGAATGTCTTCTTGTCCTGGTGCTTGGTCAAGGTGTCGCAGCAATAGCCCATTTGGGCGCACGACAATGGCGACCGGCATTCCTGTGCCAGCCGAACGCAGCCTAAATTACGCGGCGCCTGTACCGGCCGCCCGTCTGTTTTTCCCATGGTGTCAGCGGCCGAATGAACGAGGTTTCTTCATTTACCATACTGTCGGGCAATGGGTCGTCAACCCTTATCCGCGCAATTCCCGTTTTCTGCACAAGGTTCAGCTTGTCGACGTATTTGTGCTTGGGCAGACGAATGCACATGGTGCCCTTGCTGCCTTCCGACGTGCGCAATTCCAGCTTGCCGGACAGCACGTCGCGGCCCAGGGCTGTGGTGACGTACAACGTGTTCACTTTCTCTATAAGCTTCACCTTGCGCAGCCAGCTAATGTAGCTGCGCGTGCTGCCCGCATTGTAGGGAACGACGCCGGTCAATTCCTGGGGCGTAATGCCATGGCCGGTCTTTTCCATTTTGGCCACGGCTTCCAGCACGCCATACATGCGCGAAACCGTCGAACCCCGTTCACCCTTTCTTAGTCCAGCGCTCAATTTCTACCCCCATTTGAATGAATGCGTTTTTTACCATGCGGTCCTTGTCGGCTATGAATTGCACGCTTCGTTCAATGCTGGCTTCACCGCCGTATTTCGTCATGTTGAAGAGTATGTGAATGTCCTGCGGTGACAGGCCACACGAACAATTTGCTGCCGCTATGCGTGTTTTCAGGGGAAGTGCGTCATAGACCGCGCATTCCCTCGCCTTTTCTACGTCTGCACCTGGGACTAGCAATACCTTTATGGTACCCGGTGAGGCTGCGTCCATCGGCTTGAAGTATTGGTTAGACGTTACCGGTCGTCCTGTGTTTTCTGCCTTTTCTGGTTGCTGACCCATACCCTTTGGCATTTCCGGCACTGCCATAGTTTTCCTACTTCGTTTTTCACCTGCAATTCGTGGTGTCGCTGGTGGAATAGCCTGCAGGTTATTGCCCTGGTGAACCGTTCTTTCCGTTCCTGCCTAATGTTCAGCCTATGCCACTTTGCCTTTTCTTCGGCTGCGCTTAACAGCTTTTTTGCTGTTCCCCACGGAAGTCTTCTTGCCATTACTTCTTCTTTTTGGGTTTCTTCTGTTTCACCTTGGCGGCCTTGTTCACCCATTCAATGGTGAAATTTCCACCGGGCAGGTTTACCTTCAATTCCTGGTTCTGGTCGGTGACATTCAAGAGTAAAGTACGGGTCAGTTCGTTCCACACGAATTCCCCACACCAAGGCAATTCTTCCTTGGACTGGTCCAGCGGGTCCGGGAAACGTCCCTTGGACACATAAGAAACCGATATGGTGGTTTCGTCGTTCGGCTTATATTTCAGACGCATGTCATTAAATCCTCCGCCGGACGCCGAGCGATCCGAACGCCATAAATTTTGTCGCTACGTGTTATTCCACCACCATTTTCTGGGAATGGGTGGTTGAACACTTTCTGGCCCACATGGGTTTCTTCGACGTTGCCAACCCTGTAAATTTTTCCGTCGGCATGCTTCAGCAACTGCCCAGGGTATGGCGAATTTTTCATTTGGGTTAAGCCAAACAGCGTATCTATTCCGCTGCTGTCGTCGTAGCGGTGCGCGACCCAACTGACCACGTCGAACCCTGGGTCCACGAATTCCGCGAAGTCGCCTGCATCCAGAATTCGTCGCGGCGGCAGCTTCATTAGGCTTTCCACGCGCACAATGGCTGGCGCGGCGACCAGCAGGCTTAAACCACCGACCAGGAAGCTTCTGCGGTTTGTCATTTTTCACCCCTTGTATCCAGCCAGTATTCCATTTCCGTGTGGCGACCGTTCATGGTGCCGTAAACGCGGTAGCGCGGCTTTGTGGTGTATTCCTGCACATGCCACAGTTCGCCATTTATTTCGATTGGCTTCTGTTCTATTGCCGCCATGGCCACTTCATGCTGCCTTTCAGGGACAACGCTGACTTCCATAATGTGTTCGCGCATGGACCATGGGTTGACAATGTGGTGTGTGTGGACCACGCCCAAATTGCCGTAATAGATGTAGTCTTCGACGTCCCTGGTCAATTTGTCTATTTTGGCGTCAACAATGCGCGTGAACACGGCTTCCATGTCGTGCAGTGGTCGAATGATACCGTTATGAATTATTTTCGGCTGCAACACTTCAAGCGCGCGGCGCGTGGGCAGCTTCATTAGCTTCGGCGCCGCAATTATTGCCGGTGCTGCGACCAGAAAACCTAAGATACCACGGCGGGTTAAGTCGGTCATAGAACCCCCAAATGTGTTAAAGCTTCCAATTCGCGCGACATGCTATGAACGCAAAGCCGCAAACACTGCGTGTCGTTGACCATGTCGTTCCAGATCTTCTGCTTTTCAACTTTGTCTTCGACCTTGTTCATGCGCATGGCCGCTTCAATTTCGTATTGGCCCAGCACGCCGCGCATGGTGGCCAGCATTTCTTCGTAGCGTTCCTTGCGCGGGTTGGTCATGTCGGCAGCCCAGACGTGCGGCCAGGGTCCAGCATGGTCGGGCCTTGGCAGGGTTCTGCGGCGCGCGGGTCGGTCCTGGCGCAGCCACAGCGGGCGCAGCATTCGACGCCTTTGCGCACGAACCAGCCATGGCCCTGTTCGTCCTTTTCCACCTTGGGCGCCACACCGAACGGCCTGCCCATTAGGCTTGGCGTCTTGTTGAATGTCATTGCCTTTCCACCATCTTTGCTTTCTGCACCATGAACGAATGAATTGCGTCAGAAACAATGTTGGCTTGCCAGTCGTTAATGGCTTCAAACGCGGTCGTGCCCCAACCAACCACAGGCGAAATTGCCGGGCATTCTGCTTTCCAGCGGTTGCCGCGAACTGCTTTTTCTACTGGCGCAACCTGGGTGACCACCAAGGCGAATTGGGCCATGTCCTTCATTTCTGATATTCCTTGCACAGATCTTCGAATGACGCTGGCACGCCCAGCCTTATACCGTTGGCTTCACCATTGCTGTAGCCAGCCCAATAGGTGCCGAAGCAGCACACGATACAAATAACGAACACGACGAACGCGGTTGATTTATGCACTACCCACCTCGGTTAAGTTTTCTTTTTTCGCCAGCCACGACATGACGCGGAATTCCACATAGTCACCTTGCTTGCAGTCGGCCACTTCCTGTTCGTCGACGCCATGCACGCAGGAACGGCCGACCACTACTTCGTCGTCATTGTCGTTGATGACAATAAAGCTTTTGGGGTTGACACGCTTCAACTGGGCGCCGACGCGCACGTAAGTGTCGCTCATACTTCTATGGCCCTATGCGGACAATGCTTTGTTGGCCCGTCGTGGGAATAGCTGAACGAATTCATTTCTGGGTCAGCTATCCAAATTTCGTTGACCCCTGCGTCGCAAAGGTCGTCGCAGTCGCCGCGAATAGTGACCACGGTCAATTCGCCGGTCGGGTCAAGCTTCTGCAATTCCGCTATCAGTTCTTTGACCTTCATGACATTTCGTCCAATTGCGTTCGAACGCGTTTTACGATTTCATTGTATTCTTCGGCGTCACCGCGCCGGTATTCGCCTTCTTCGTCCAGGTACGGACCAATGTCACTGGATTTAACAACCTTGGTTTCCATTTGGAAACCAGTGTCCGTTTCAACCAGACGGTCGACGCGGACCAACGAAGCATATTTGCTTTCGCTAAGGCGGATATATGTTTCGTATAGGTGGTCCCCGTCATGGGAATAGCGCACGTACAGCGGAAACGTGACGTCCACCGTAATTTCAGCTTTGACCTTGCGCGTCGTCTGCAGAACGATTTTCATATGCGACCACCAGCTTTGACAATTCCACCAGGGCTTCCAGCACCTGCTTCTGTTCATTCATACTGTCGACCAAAAACGGAATGTACCTCTGTGTCGGAATATGAAGAACCCGGCCGTGGCCGCGCCACTGTTCTTTGGCGGACGTCCTGGTTATGCGCACTTCGACGTCCAGCGGGTCCATTGGTTTCCTGTTCAGCGGTAGGGACCGTCGCAAAAGGTCGGGTGTGCCGCTTTATGCTTTAGTTGGTCCAGAACCTTCCGTGTGCGCTGCCTTCCGACTGACGCATTAGGCTGCTTTCACGGCCGATCTTTTGACCGTAACTGTCGGTCTGACCGTCGGTCATGTCGACAAACACCAAGTTGATGCAGTCTTGACCCCACACCGCTGTCACCAATGCAGGCATGCTTTTGCCCACAGGGTTGGTGTACGTCACCATATCACCAACGGCGGGTTTTCTGACTTCCGTCATCGTATTATTCACCTTCCTTTCCAGTTGAAATTTTCAGCTTCCCCAGCAATTCCAGGACTTCGCCCAGCTTGCCGTGAATTTCTTCCAGCTTCTTCATGCCACCCCAGCGGCCGTGCAGGTTCAGTCTATGCGCCAAATTCGCCGCTTCGGCAAACTGTGCTGGGCTGGACCAGCCATAGCTGGACTTTTCAATTATGTCGTTTAGCACGCTGTTCAGCGCAATGACTTCGCTGGCGCGCTGGGTACGTCGCAAAATTGCTGCTTCGTTGTTGGCGTTGTCGTGTTGGCGCTGCTTGTCGACTTCCTTGCGCACCATGGCGTCTATGACCGCTTCGTCGGCTTTGCTACCGCTACGCAGTAACGATGCAATGAACGCACGCGTCAATGGTTTTGGCTTTTCGCGCTGCGTCGCACGGTACTTCTGCCAAAGCTTCAGGTCGCCTTTCCATTCCAGCAGGCCCCAGGCTTCAGGCAGTTCCTGCCGTGGTATCATTCCTTCCGGCGCCACCACATACCAAGTGTCGCAATACTGGGCGACGCTTTCAGCCTTTTCAGGGTGCTTACGTTCGCGCTGCCAGTCCGACCGGCTGACCTTGAATTCGAAGCCCACCAGCGACAAGCCACGCGACGGGTACATGGACATGGCCACTGCGTCAGCCCAGCGACGCTGCGTGGCGCCGGTACCGTCCGCCACATTGAAAAACAGCGCCCATTCCGGCTGGCGGTATTGCATGCGCATGGCTGCTTCAAGGTCAGCCGTGCGGCAATAGAGGTGGGTCATGTTCGTCTTTTGCTACACCAAAGCATGCCTAACACTTCACAATAGAAACGCCATTCCCCGTCATGGAAATACTCAATTGTGAATGGTCCAACCCACAACCAGGAACATAGGCCACGATATTTGAACGGCGGGTGGTGAAGTTTAAGACCCCACTTGGACATTCGTTCCTTCCCACACAAATTCGCGCACCGGACAATGTATCTTGCAGGCGCAGCAGAACGTGTCGCTGTAGTAACCTGGGTCGCGCGCATAGGTTTCGGCAAAGGCGCGGTGCATGCGCGTGGTCGTGCCGCACGTCTTGTGGGTGTAGGAATAACGCAGCGGCCGAACAAAACCCTTTGCGCGTTCTTCTTCCATCAGGACTTTGTAATCCTTCTGCATTCCTGTCGGGTCCAGCTTCAAATAACTGGGGTCGTTTTCGTCAATTTGTTTACCGCTTAGAAGCTGGCTGTTCTTGCGGTCGACCGGCGGCGGTTCTTTTTTATTGATCCATTTGTCCCAGAATGGCATGTCACACCTTCATGTCAGATAAAACAGCCGTGGCTGTTTCGCCCGGCTTAGGTTTGGGTTCACGAAAAATTAGCGGCAATTCTGCTGCCTTCCTGAAGGCAGCCACGACCCGCTTCCTGCCGCCAAACCAGGGAAGGTCGTCATTCCAATTCGGAATGCAAATTTCGTCGACAGGCGTTTCCGCCATTTCAGGGTCGACTAGGGGAATAGCGTGACGCACGCTGGCTATAGCTTGCCCCAACGGGCTTTCCCAGTCGTCGCGGCTGTTGCCACCATTGGTCTGAAGCGAAGCGGTCACCAGCGCCGCAATGGCGCACAGGTTGCCGAATATTCCTTTGCCGCTGCCAAGGTGCCAACCCTTGGTTTGAATTAAGAATTCGGCCTGTCCCAACAGCTTGTTACGCGCGTCCTGCAGTTCCGTCAGTTCGTCGTAAGCAATCATTATTCACCCCCAGCTTCTTAACCATACGTTAGGCTATACAAGGAGTAAGGGTGCGCACCGGGTGCAGGGGGTTTCGAAGGCCACCCTAGAATGTCGTGGGACAGGCGCACCTCGGGCGCACGAAGGTTTTACCTTTTTTCTTCTTTCGGCACAACCCATAGGTCCGCGTTAGGAAATTCGGCTGGTCCAGGAATGTCGACGTTCTGACTGCCAGACAACAAATGCTGCATATACTCTTTTCTGGTCATGAATTTGAAACCAACAGCGCCGGACTTTGACAAGGCCAAAGCGGCTTTTTGCAAAGCTTCCTGCACTTCGGCAATTGTCGGCGTAATGCCGTGGCCCATGTTGACTTCTATGGTTCCGTTGTCCTTGCCGTCCGTCACAGCAACCTTAAGTACGGTTTCGAACGGTCCTTCCATACACGTCATGCTGGGCGGAATGCTGTCACGCGTTTTCAAATGTTCAGTCATTGGATTGTGGACCCTTCTTTGGTGCGAACGACCGTCAACACGTCTTCAAAATAACCACGGTCAAGGCTGCTGTGGTCGACATAGAAAATTGTCTTGCCCTGTTCAATAGCGCGGTCTGCCAAAGCTTCCAACAAGCTTTCGACGCCTTCGGGCGACATGTGTTGCGCCGGTTCGTCCAGGACTTCCAGGTTGCTGGTCAGGCCCGCACGCGCCAGCAGCACTTCAGACAGGCCAAAGGTGACGGCCAACTGCCAGCGCCGGTCTTCGCCGCCGCTATAGCTTTCCCAGCGCACCGGTTCCTTCTGGCCGGGCGGGTACAGCAGCACCGTGAACCCATAGCTGGTGTCGCCCGCCTTGGTTTCGCGTTCGGTCTGGAACTTAATTTCCCAGTCCACCATTCCCAGGCGTTCGGCGTGCGCGGTCGACGCCACCTGCAATTCCATTAACACTTCGTCTATTAGTGACAGACGAATTTCCTTGAAAGCGTTGACCCAATACCTATACCTGCCCGCTGCTGCTTCAGTGGTCGCCACGACGTCCTTGCCGGTAGCAATGTCTTCCTTCAATTTATTGATGTCCACCAACAAACTGGCCACGGTAGCGGTATGGGGGTTTTCCACCTTTTCGGCGGCGCGCAGGACTTTCTGCGCGTTCTTCAGTTGCAGGTCTGCGGCTTCGCGTTGCCCCTGCCACTTCGAATAAGCTTTTTCCGCTTCCAGAATTTGTTCGGCAAGGTTCTCTATTTCGTATTCTTTGGTGGCTTCTAATTCCAAAGCCTTTTCGACTTCAGCCTGCGCCAGCGCACGGTTTTCTTCGAACCCATTCAGCGCCAATTCCAACGCATCAATATTTCCCTGCTGTTCGGTCAGTTCCGTCTTCAGGTGCTTGCCGGTGACGGTCTGGCCGCAGGTGGGGCATTCCTTGTCCTGGGCAGCCGCCTTTAGCTGTGCCAGCTTGGCCTTGGCTGTTCGAATTTCCGCCACGCAGGCCGTTTCAGCGCGGTCTGCGGTGCGTTCCAGGCGCTGGGCGCGGTCCTTGGCTTCGGTCAGCGCGGCAAGGGCTTCCTTGGCTGCCTTTCGCTTCGTGCTCAGCTTTTCGGCCG
>Ga0265338_10002951_pt1 | contig 24683 bp, 17 predicted proteins | sample 42126metaG_FD_193579 | JGI IMG/M metagenome (GOLD analysis project Ga0265338, IMG submission 193579) | Rhizosphere microbial communities from Carex aquatilis grown in University of Washington, Seatle, WA, United States - 4-21-26 metaG | ecosystem: Host-associated > Plants > Roots > Rhizosphere... | reverse complement strand
ATCCGCGAATCTCGCGTGGGGGGGACGCGGGCGTTCCCGAATTCCAGCCGAACCGCTCCCATTCGTGTTCATTCGTGTTCATTCGTGGTTTGCGGAGCCCGGGCCGTTCGTGGTCGCGTTTTTCTCTGTTCTCTCCTTTGCCTCCTGTTACTCTCCTGCCCACATGAATCGTGAGCTGCTTGTTAAGGCCAAATCCCTCGGCTTTTCGGACCGGCAAATCGCCCATTTGACCGGCCAAACCGAGGACGAAGTGCGCGCGCTGCGCAAGCGGGAGGGCGTCATTCCCAGCTACCGTCTAGTCGACACCTGCGCCGCCGAATTCGAGGCCTACACTCCCTACTACTATTCCACCTACGACCGCGGCGACGACGAAATCCGCGAAAGCTCCAAGCGCAAAATCATGATCCTGGGCGGCGGCCCCAATCGCATCGGCCAGGGCATCGAATTCGATTATTGCTGCGTCCACGCTTCCTTCGCGCTCAAGGAGGACGGCTACGAGACCATCATGGTCAATTCCAACCCCGAAACCGTCTCCACCGATTACGACACCAGCGACCGCCTGTTCTTCGAGCCGCTGACGCTGGAAGACGTCCTTCATATTTACGAACGCGAAAAATGCTGGGGCGCCATTGCCCAATTCGGCGGGCAAACCCCCTTGAACCTCGCCCTGGGCCTCAAGAAAAACGGCGTCAACATCATCGGCACCTCGCCCGAGAGCATCGAAATCGCCGAAGACCGCAAGCTCTTCGCCGCCATGCTCACCAAGCTCAACATCCCGCAGCCGCCCAACGGCCTCGCCACCAATGAAGCCGAAGCCCTCGCCGCCGCGCACGGCCTTGGCTACCCGGTCCTCGTCCGCCCATCCTTCGTCCTCGGCGGTCGCGCCATGCAAATCGTTTATTCCGACACCGAACTCAACCACTACATGCGCTTCGCCGTCGAGGCCTCGCCCGAACGCCCTGTTTTGGTTGACAAGTTCCTTGAAGACGCCACCGAGGTCGACGTTGATTGCATCGCCGACGTCGGCCATTTCGACGATCCAAAAAAAGCCACCATCGTCATCGGCGGCCTGCTCGAGCACATTGAATTCGCCGGCGTCCATTCCGGCGACGCCGCAATGGTGCTGCCGCCGCACACGCTGTCAAAAAATGTAATTGATACAATGCGCGAATACACGCACGCCATGGCCCGCGAGCTCCGCGTCGTCGGCCTCATGAACGTCCAATACGCCGTCAAAGGAGACGCCGTCTTCGTCCTGGAAGTCAACCCGCGCGCCTCGCGCACCGTCCCGTTTGTCAGCAAGGCCATCGGCGTCCCGCTGGCCAAGCTCGCCGCCAAGGTCATGGCCGGCAAAAGCCTCGCCGAACTCGGCTTCACCAAAGAAGTCCACCGCGACTACTGGGCTGTCAAAGAATCCGTCTTCCCATTCAATCGTTTCCTGGGCCAGGACATCTTGCTCTCCCCGGAGATGCGCTCCACCGGCGAAGTCATGGGCCTCGACGCCGACCTCGGCGCCGCCTACGCCAAGTCCCAGATGGCTGCCAATGCCTCGCTGCCTCTCAAGGGCCGCGTCTTCATCAGCGTCAGCGACGCCGACAAAAAGCACATCGCCGCCATCGCCCGCGAATTTGTCGACCTCGGGTTTGAAATCATTTCCACCGCGGGCACCGCAAAGGCGCTCGAACAAGCCGGCCTGAAAGTCTCGCGCATTTACAAATTGCAGGAAGGCCGGCCCAACACGCTCGATCTCCTCAAAAACCGCGAGATCCAGCTCGTCATTAACACCCCCGCCGGCCAGACCCCGCGCGCCGATGAAGTCCGCATCCGCACAACCGCCGTTTACACCGGCACGCCCATCATGACCACCCTCAGCGGCGCCCGCGCCGCCGCGCTCGGCATCGCCGCCCTCAAGAAGAATGGCTACAGCGTCAAAACCCTCCAGGAATATCACTAACAGCCTGCTAAAATGGATCGCATCACCGTCAAGGATTTGCCCCTGCGCTGGCGCGTCGGCGTCACCGGCGAAGAACGCGCGTGGCCGCAGAGAATTCTGTTGACAATTGAAATGGACCTCGACTTCTCCGCCTGCGCCAAATCCGATTCCCTCAAGCAGACCGTCGATTATTTCGCCCTCGCCCGGCGCCTCCGCCAATGGGGCGACGACAAAAGTTGGAACCTCATCGAAACCATCGCCGTCCAGGCCGCCAACCTCATCCTCGCCGAATTCAAGCCCGAATCCGTCACCGTCGAAGTCCAGAAGTTCGTCCTTGCGGAGACCGGCTGCGTTTCAGCGAAAGTCACCCGGCCTTGACCTTCCTGTCAACTAATTGGCGGAAGGAGTCTGACCACCCGTCAAAGCGGCACACCGCCTGGCATTCGCAATGGTCGCACGCGCGCTGCTGGCCGCGTTGGAATGGATTCGGATGGATCGCCCCCGCATAAATCTCCCGCCCCATGCGCCGGAGTTGGGCTTCCACGTCGTCAAGGAGTTGCAGGAACTCGGCGCTCTCCATGCAATCGCGATTGGCTTTGTGTGGCCGCCCGCTCCTGGTGACTTTGTAGTTGAACTGCGTTCCCGCGCCGGATTTGTCGAGCTGCGCCAGGCGCGAAAAATCGAAGCGGCCAACGTGCTGGAAGACGGATTGACGCGCGGCGTCGCGATCGCGAAGGACCTCCGTGCGCGTGGCGCCGCGCCCTCCCTGGCCTCGCAAATTGACATAGAACATCCCGGCGGGAATCAGGCGGTCAACCCCGAAAATCTCGCGCGGCGAATCCAGCCGGCGCAGCACGGCAAGGTAGGCGGCAAGCTGAAGTTGCAGGCCGTGCTCCATCAGGATTTCTTCCAACTTTCGGGCCCCCGATTTGTAGTCAACCACAATGGCAAGCGCCGATTCCGCGCCTCGAGTCCGGCACAGATCGATTCGGTCGATGATGCCCCGGAACTGTATCCGCCGCCCCCCGCCCAGATCGATTTCCCACGCCGGCAATTTGGCCCCCTCGCGGCCAAAGGCGAGTTCCACGGCCGCCGGATCGAATTCGTAATGACGCATCCAGTCGATCGTCGCCGCGACAAATTCCGCAAGCGTCTCGGCGACTGTGCGCGCCGAGAAACGCGCCTGCGGATTCGAGGAAAGAAGGCCGTCGCGAAATTGGGACGCAAGGCTCTCCGCCACGGCGACCAGGCGTTGCCGGCCCTCGTCCGGCGTGAGGTCGCGCCAGCGCTTGCCCTCGGCGCGAAGCCCGTCGTCAAACGCCGCCAGGACGGCGTGCTGAAAACTGCCGCGCTCGCGCACGTCGAGTTCGAAAATCTGGCGCTCCTCGGCGTGAAGCCCGGAGCGGACAAAAAACTTGAACGCGCACGCGGCGTAATCTTCCAGGCGGCTCACGGACGTTTTGAGCGCCGGCCCGTAAAGCGCCTCCGCGAGATCGGCCACCTCTTCGGGTTGGGCGGCCGAGAGGAAATTCAGTTGCTCGCGGAGAAGCGCAAACGCCGGTCGTGTCAACATTGTTTGCAGGCGCGCGGGCAGGCTCTTTTGGGCGGCGATGTGATCAACCAATTCGCACGCGCGTTCCGCGTTGCGCCAGTCCGGCCCGGCGAATTTTTCCAGTTCGAGCGCCGGAAACAATTTCCGCGCGTGCGCCAGCAAGGGCGATGGGTTGAGAGGCTCGCCCGTCGCGACCCGTTCCGCGCAAGTCAGTGCCAGCCGCTCGGCGGAACGCGTGCATGCTATGTAGCCAAGAAAATGTTCGCGTCCAAGGAGCTGGAGGCGCGTCGGTCCGGCCTGCAATCCGCACGCGCGGATCTCCTCGCGCTCGGCCTCGCTCAGAAGCGAATCAGACCGCGGCGGCGCCGGGAACACCGTTTCATTGACACCCAGAACAAGCGCCAGCTTCAACTCGGGGTTGCGCGAACGGTCGACGGCGCCGATCAACACCTGGTCCAGCGCGGGCGGAACCACGCCGATGGTCAGCCCCGCAAGACCCGCCTCGATGATCGCCAGCCACTCGCGCAAGCCGAGCGACTCCCGGCCAAAGGCGTTTTCAATATCGTCAAGCAGCACGTTGAGCTGCTCCCACACCGTCCTGTGGAACGGCTCCTTTTCGCTCCATTCCTCCATGCGTTGCTCCACACGCAAATCGCCCCAAAGCTCCCGAATCGCCGCGGCCACATCGGCGCCCGCCGGGTTGAACAGATCGCCCGAATTCAGCGCCGCGCGAAATCTCGCGAACGGCGCGATCCATTTCTTGCGAAGGCGCTCGGCGTCGGCGACGTCTTCGCCAGGCAGCGGCTTGAACCAAGCCTCGCCTTTCCAGCCGCGCCGCAGCGCTTCGTTCTCCAGGCTGTCTACCGCATTCGCGTCGCCCGCGACCAACCCGGTTTTCAGCGCGCCGAACCAGTCGTCGTGCGCCCAATCAAAGGCCGCGGCCCGCAGCGCCCCGCGCGTCAACTCGGCCAGCGGATGGTGCGAGGCCGATTCGCGGCGATCGAGAAAAAAGGGAATCTCATAGCGCGCGAAAACGCGGCGGAGATGCTCGCCATAACCTTCGAGCTTGCGGACCAGAACCGCCGCTTCGCGAAACCGCCCGCCGCGATCCCGGACCAGGCGAAGGATTTCCTGCGCTGCAAAAATCGCCTCGCTCTCGGCGGTCGGGCAGGACACGAATCGGATCGGTGCCGTGCCACCGCAGACCGCCCCATCCCCAATCGCCCGTGGAAACGTCCAATGCTTTTCGAGATGATCGAGCGCCGGGTTGCTGGAAAAACGGGAGCGCGCGCCGGATAGAATCTGCTCGGCGAGTTCGGAGCCGGGGATTCTGTGGAGCCGCGTCCAGCATTCCTGCCGCGTTTGGTTGAGCGTCGACCAGATCGATAGCGCTGACGACGCATCCGCCTGCGGATCCAGGCAGAACGCAAGCGTGACGGCGTCGCAATGCCGGCAGATGGCGGCCAAAAGCGAAAGTTCCTGCGCGGACATTTCGGCGAATCCATCCATCCAGAGCGCAGCAATGGGAACGGAACCGGCGGGCGCATTGTCAAGCGCACAAGTGGCGAGTTCCAAGAGACAGTCCGGATCCTGCGCGCCGCGCTCGGCGAGCCATTGGAGGTAATCGCCCAGCAGGACGCCAAGGTCATGGACCTTGCGCCGCAGCGGTTGCGTGAACTCCGGGCGCTCCGACAGGCGCATCAGCCCCGCCGGCGTGAATTGCCGCCGCTGCCAGCTTCGCAATTCGTCGCTGAGGGTTTGCGCGAACCGCGCCAGTCCAGAGCTGGAACGAAAGATCTGCAGTTGACCGCGCCGCCGCGACAGCAGCGCGCGGAGCGCCATCGTGCGGCCCTGCTCGGAAAGAATCGTGTTGACGGGCCGGCCTAGCTGCTCCAGGGCAAATTGCGCGAGCCGTTCAAATGACAGAATGCTTAGTCGTGTGTAACCGGACACCTCGCCTTCGATCAGAAGCTGGCGTTCCAACTGAAAGGTGGCTTGCTTGGGCGCCAGGAAAATGAGCGGCGGCCCCTCGGGATCGGCGCGCAGCGCGGCGCGGACCTCGCCGATGCAGGTGTAAGTCTTGCCGGAACCGGCCCGGCCAAGCAGAAAACGCGCGCGCATGTCGCTGAAAATTATCGACCAATCACACCCCGCGCGCCACGAAATAAGGCTGGTCGAGCAGGCGAATGCCCAGCCCGGGATATTGCCACGCCGCCCCGGCTCGGTTCCGCAATTCAAAATGGTATTGAAGCGGGAAGGGGGAGCTCGTGTAAGGCGCGGGAATGGACGCAACGAACCGCCCCGAACTTGGCGCCATATCGTTGACACACCACCCCTCAGCCTGGTTGACGCGCCGATACCAAAAACGCGCCGTGGAGACGACGGGCGACGCGCTCAATGCGACCACAAACGGACGGCCGCGATAGAACGCCGCGACGGGCGCATGCTGGACCACCGCAACGGGGCGCGTCGTCGGCGCGAGCGCTATGGCAAGGGCGTCGACGGCTCCCGGCGCAGCGGCGGTGTCGGGCGGCGTGTCGCCCAGTCGCTTTTGCATGTCGGCGATGTCGTCCTCAATGGCGGGGAGGCGGTCGGACCAATGGCCCCGAAGATGCGCGTCGTATCCAAATGTGATGTCTGTCACATAAACACCTCGGGCATGGTTCGCCAGCGCCACCCAGGCGTCCCGCGCGCGCTTGTAGGCGTCCAGCGCTTTTTCCAGCGCCGGACGATGGTTGGTTTGGCTGAAGACTGCGTAAAGGACGGCCGCGCGGAATTTCCACGCGAAGAACTGGCCCAGCCCGCATTGAATGGCGAGGTCCGGCTGGAGCCGGCGCCAGTCGGGCGTCTGCGGCGCGCGCGCGCCCGCTTCCGCTAGCTGGGCCGTGGCGGCGCCGGCGAGATCCTCAAGCCATTGCGCCACTTCCAGCGGCGAATATTTATAGGTGACTCCGCCTTTGACGAGCGAACCGGCAAACTCATCCACTCCCGAAAAGACGTGCGGATCGAGCGGGCTGACCGTCCCGAACCGTTTCGGGTTTGGCGTGTCGTCGAACGGGACTGGGCGATGATCGTACACGATGGCCATGTTGCTATACATCTCGGGCCAATAATTATTGTTGGCCGCCGACGGGCTGTGGGCCGTCGTGACCAGCGGCAGGATGCGGCTTGCGTGCGCCAGCGCCTCCTCGGCTTTGGGCGCCGCTTCAGCGCCCAGTTGCGCGCGCAAGAGCCGCCGCCAGGATCCCGGGTTGGCTCCCGGATCGTAGGCGAGCCGTCCCCAGAGACGATATGTGTAGAGGTATTTCTGCCAGTCGCCCCCGGGCGGGCGCAGCGAGGAATCCGCGTAGGCCCCGCGTCCGAGGGGCAGCCCGGAGCCTTTGCGCCCTTTGAACGATAGCGGTTCCATGTATTCGATCCCGTCCGACCCACAAAACGCCCCGCACCGAGACGCCGCTGCGGCCCACGGCGCGCTGCCGGAAAGCAGCAGACGCTGCGTACCGGGCCATACGCGAAGCAAAATCGAGTAGCGCCGCCCTTCCTGCAAAAGATCGCCGTAGCTGTAACGCAAAAAACTCCGTGAGCCAGTGCTCTTGGCGAAAAAGCCGGAATCCGGCGTTTTACTTGGCAATTCAAGCTCTCGAATCGACGATGGGATGTAGGCCAGCCCGGCGTGTTCGGCCCAGAATTTGGGTGAAATCGTGACCGGCAAACCCGTCGCCACCGCGCTGTCAATCATCGTTTTGTCCAGGCCCTTCGCGTGCAGATCCAGCTCGACCCGGCGCCCGCATTGGGCCGCCCCCTCAAAGATCGCCCGCCAGAAATCATAGTTGCCCTCCGCCACGCCGCTTTCGCCGTGCGTGCGGATCGTGACGCCGGAAATGGCCGGGCATTGCTGCAGCAGAACGCGAAGGGCGTCGCGGCAATAGGCCGCCTGGTTTCCCGCGTCCAATCCTTGGATGGTGTAATTGGCGTTCGGGCTCTCCGTCCATTTCCAGGCGTGCGTCCAGAGCCCTAGATAAAACTGCATGCCGCGCAGCGCCGTCTCTTCGCTGATAAACCGCAGCATTTGCAGATTTGAATCGCGCTCGGCGTCGGGTAGCGGCTTGGCGCGAACGTCATAGCCCGGCGGACAAAGCAGGAACGGATACGCAAAGTGGAAATAGCAATCCCGTATGTTGGACGTGAAATCGTACGCCAGCCCGAACGTCAGGTTGAACCGATTGAACCGCTCCGTCGCCGCCATCGTCAGATAATCGCGCCAGAAACCCCGATCATTAAACCACGGTTTGTCTTCCACGTTTGAAACGAACAGCCGCATCAGGCTGCGAATTCGGTTGAACGGGCGCTCGGAGGACGGGGTCGTCTGCCGAAGCTCCGCGACCGCGTCGCCCTCATATTTGAGGCGGTCCGCAAGCTCCAGCAATGCGTAAACCATCCCGCGCGCGTCCGCCGCGTTCACCCAAACAAACCGCCGGCTGCGCGCGATCTCGAACGACTCCGCCGGAGCGGAATCGGCCTTTCGCAGAACCACCGCCGCCAAAAGCGGCGCGCGCCGCGGAATGGACGCGAAATGTTGGGGGGTGATATTGCGCGCCACGAGCGCCGAAGCCAGTTGGCCGATGGCCCATTGGACTTGGGGCGATTGAATCAGTCCGTTCGCCGGATCACCGACGATCCCCACAACGTTCCGCGCCCCGCCGCTCGCGATAAACCACGGCGCGGCGGCGGCCATTGCAGTCGTCTTGAGGAACTGCCGGCGCGAGGATTTCAATGCTCAAATGAAAGCGCCTCCCGCAAAAAATGGAAGAAAAATCCCTTGGGGTCACATCTTGATATTTGACATTTGCCGCGCCGAATGTCAAATGTCAAGATGTGACCCAATTCTCGGGCCGAGTTTTTTTCCTTGAAGGACGCGCCCAATTTCGTTGAGGTGTGAAGAGCCATGAATCGCCGACAATTCTTGAAGTCAAATGCCTTCGGAGCTCTTGCTTTGGCGTGCGCTTCTTCCGTTGATCCTGCCGCTCAGACCCAGCCCGCCCCTGGCGACCCCGAGGTCAAAACGGGCGGATCTCGATTGGTCCCCATCAGCGGCGGCAAATATCATGTTTGGACCAAGCGCCTTGGATCGGGCCGCGTCAAGAGTTGACGCTGCACGGCGGTCCAGGCGCAACCCACGAATATTTGGAGTGTTTCGAAGACTTCCTGCCGCAGCTTGGCGTCGAGTTTTATTACTATGACCAATTAGGTTCGCATTATTCCGACCAGCCCACTGACTCAAGCCTCTGGAAACTGCCGCGGTTTGTCGAGGAGGTGGAAGACGTCCGGCGCGAATTGGGTCTGGACGGCTTCTATCTCTACGGCCACTCCTGGGGAGGCATGCTGGCGATAGAATATGCCCTCGCGCATGGCGACCGCCTCAAAGGGCTGATTGTCTCCGACATGACCGCGAGCTGCCTTTCCTTTTATTCGCCGCGCGCGCCGGCGCGCAGGTGATCTTCACGGACGACTTCAGCGATGGCGCCTCGCCCCTGTGGAACAACGCCCGCGGCAATTGGACAACAAGCAGCGGTGTCTATTATGCATCGGCGCCGAATAACATCCCGGCGACTTTCAGCGGATTGCCGTTTGTGCTGCAGAATTTTTCAGTCGACGTGGACATCAACGGCGTCGCCGATGGAGGCATCTGGCTTCGGTCCGATCCTGCGGGGACCAATGGCGTGTTGCTGGTGACCGGGGGCAACGGATGGGGTTCGGGAAGCCGCGGGGCGAACGCGGGCAGGTCGCTCTATTGGCACGTCATCACGCAGGCCAACTACAATAATCCGCCAATTCTCAACCAGGCGTTCAACGTGTTCACCAACCCCGGCGCCGAAAATGTGCATCTGAGAATTGAGGTCGATGGAAATGTGTATTCGGCGTTCGTCAATGGCGCGACGACGCCGACGACGACGCTTGTCGAAACCAACCGCACCTATGCCTCGGGACACGTCGGGCTTTATGATTTTTCGACGCAGACGTTCGACAATTTCCTCCTCCAAATCCCGGCGGGATTCGGCCCTTACAGCTTGAATCTCGGCGCGACCGGCGCTGGCGGCGCGGTGCTTTCGTGGACGACCAACGCGCTGGGCTGGGCCCCGGAGACGGCTGGTTCCCTGACCAGCCTGGCATGGGTGACGGTGACAAACCAAACGCCCGTTGTCGGGACCAATTTCGTCCTCGCTATTGCCGCGACCAACCGCGAGCAATACTTTCGTCTACACAAAGAATAACCAGATTTCACAAGCGGCGCGCCGATTCTGTTTTGAATCTTTTCCGGGCTGGATTGTCGTATTTTTGACGTACCCCGTCAAAACCCGTTGCAATTGAGCGGCGGTTTCGTAATCTGTCTGACTTTCATCGCGGCCAATGCCGCGTTGAGCAATGCGACAATTCATAACTATCGCGGGCAACGCGTTCATGGAGTTGATCCGGCAGCCGATCTTTCTGCTGCTGATGACGACCTCTGCCCTGTTCGAGGTTTTCCTCGCCTGTGTCAATTATTTCGGCTTCGGCGACGAGCCTAAATTGGTCAAGAACAGCGCCTTGGCGGTGATGCTGCTGGCGGGGTTGTTCGGAGCCGTGCTGAACGCCTCGGCTTCCGTGGCGCGGGAAATCCGCACCGGGACCGCCCTGGCGGTGCTGTCCAAGCCGGTGGGGCGCGCGCGGTTCCTCCTGGCGAAATACGTGGGGCTCTCGGCTGCCCTCGCGGTTTTGAGCCTGGTCAACTGCATCGCCGCTTTATTGGCGTCGCGAATGGCCTTTGACGCCTATGGGGACGTGGACATGCCGGGTCTGCTGGTGTTCAGCGGGTCGCTGGCGCTGGCTTATGGCATCGCCGGTTTTACGAATTTCTTTTTGCGGCGCCCATTTGTTTCCGACGCGGTCTTTGCGGTGGTGGTGATGGCGATCGTTGCCTTTGCCGTGTTGCAGGGGTTCATCCCGCGCGAGGCCTCGCGGATGCCCGATTACAGGGGAGTGGATTGGCGCATCGTGCCGGCGGCTGCGCTGATCTTAATGGCGTTGCTGGTGCTGGCGGCCATCGCTTTGGCCTGTTCCACGCGCGTGGACGTGATTCCGACGCTGGCGATCTGTTCGGCGGTTTTCCTGCTGGGGCTGGTATCCGACTATTTTTGGGGCACGCGTTCGCAGAAGGGCGTTTGGTGGGCGACGGCTCTTTACACGCTGGCGCCGAATTGGCAACAATTCTGGATGGCCGACTTGTTGGAAGGAGACAATAAAATCCCGCTTGTCTATTTGGCCAAGGCGTTCGGTTACGCCGCCTGTTATATCGGCGCCACGCTGTCGGTCGCGTTGCTGTTGTTCGAAGACCGTGAGTTGAGTTGATATGGAGCATAATCCGAAAAGAATCGGGCTGTTGAATTGGGTCGCCCTGCTGGCGACGACCCTGGCGCTGTTGTGGATCGCGCGTTTTGCCAGCTCGGCGGCATGCACGATGGCCACCGCGCTTTCCGGTTTCGGTTTGCTGGTGGCGTTGATTAGCTATTTCCAGATGGGCATGGTCGAACGCGAACACTTCGAGCGCCTCGAAGTGGAGGAGCTGAGCAAGACGCGCGGCGGGGAATCGCTCTTCACCACAGCAGGGGACGACACCTTTCCGGCGCGGCGTTCGCGCGAGCAATTCGAGCGCGTCGTCGTGCCGACCTTCACCGGGTTGCTGCTGCTCTTGCAGATTTGCGTGGCGTATTGGCCATGGATGAAGTTGTCAACGCTGCCGCCGTTCATCAAGGAGCGCGCCAACCTCGCCATGGCGCTGACGGGTCTGGCGGCGATGGTTCTATTTTTGCTCGGCAAATATTCCAGCGGCCTGGCGCGGGCGGAGGGGCGCAGGCTCCTGCGTCCGGGCGCCGCGTATTTATTGTTGACTGATTACGCCTGCTTTGTGGTGACGGGCACGTTCGCCGCGGAATTGGCCGGTTTTGGAAAGGCGGATTTGATCGTGGGCCGCATCTTGTGCGTGGTGACGGGATTGATCGCGCTGGAAACGCTGCTCGCGCTGGTGCTGGAGATTTACCGCGTGCGCGTTCGCGGCCGGGAGACGCGCCTGCTCTATGACAGCCGCCTGGTGGGCTTGCTCGGCCAGCCGGAGGCGATCTTCACCACGGCGGCGCACGCGCTCGATTATCAATTTGGATTCAAGGTCTCCGAAACATGGTTTTACAGGATGCTCGAAAAAGCGCTGGGCTGGATGATCCTGGCGCAGTTTGTGGCGCTGGTGTTGTCGACGTGTTTTGTGATCATCGAACCTGGCGACGAAGCCATCCTCGAGCGGTTCGGCAAACCCGTCGGCGCCAATGGCGTGATCGGGCCCGGCCTCCACCTGAAATTGCCATGGCCCATCGACAAGATTTTCCCGCCTGTGCCCGTCCACACCGAGCGCGTGCAGTCGTTCACCGTCGGCGCCGAGCCCGAGCCGACGCGCGTGGTGCAGTGGACTGTTTCGCACGGCAAGGAGCAGAATTTCCTCGTGGCCAACCGCAGCCGCAACCGCTTCACCAACGTCATTTCCACCGCCACCAACGCGCCGCCGGTCAGTTTGATGTCGGTGAGCATCCCCGTCCACTACCAGATCACAAATTTGGTTGACTGGGCCTACATCAACGAAGATCCGACCAACCTGCTGCACGGGTTGGCGCAACGCGAAGTCATGCATTACCTCGCGCAGGCGGACTTCGATGATCTGATGTCGCTCGGACGCGCGACCGCTTCGCAGGCGCTGATCGCCAATCTGCAACAAGCCGTCGACCAACAGAACCTCGGCGTGAAAATTCTCTACGTCGGCCTCCAGGACATTCATCCCCCCGTGAAGGTGGCCAAGATCTTCGAACAAGTCGTCGGCTCCGGACAGGTCTATCAGGGCAAAATCCTTGAGGCGACGGCCAACGCGCTCACCACCAACGCGTATGCCCGCGGGCAATCCAACCAGGTCATTGACGAGGCCGAAGCCATGCGGCATCGCTCCATCACAAACTCCGTCGCGCGCGCCGAGTTGTTCCAAAGCCAGATGCTCGCGTACGCCGCCGCGCCCGGCGCCGAGGGCGTTTACCAGCAGCATTTTTATCTCGACGCCCTGGTGACCTCCACCAAGGACGCGCGCAAATACCTGGTTCCCTCAACCAATCACTCCCAGATCTACATTTACAACCTCGAAGACAAAATTCGCCCCGATTTGCTCAATGACCTGCAGGTTTCGGAAAAGAAATGACAGAATATGAAACGTAGTCCCCTAACCATCGCGATTGGCGCCGTCCTGATAGTCATATTCGGACTGCTGCTCTTCATGTACCAAGTGCGAAAATCCGAGACCGCCGTCATCGCCCGCTTCGGAAAAGTCGACCGTGTCAACTCACAGCCAGGCCCCGGCTTCCGCTTGCCTTGGCCCATTGAAACCGTTTACACCCTCGACGAGCGCATCCAGAACTTCGACACCCACATGGATGAACTCACGCTGCCCGACCAGAACATCATTCTGTTGACATGCTACGTCGGCTGGAAAATCGAAAAACCCGAGGAGTTTTTCGTGAAGTTCGACCGCGGCAGCATCCCGGCGGCCGAGTCGATCCTTGAAGAGGACGTCCGCGGCGCCAAAAACGAAGTCGCCGGCCAGCATCCCTTCCCCGATTTTGTCTCCGCGGATCCGCGCTTGATGAAATATCGGCAAATCGAGAGCGAAATCCTTGACAAGGTGCAGGGCAAAATCGCCAACCAGCACTATGGCCTGGACGTCAAATTCATCCACATCAAACAGATCGCCCTTCCCGAAACCGTCAGCCAAAACGTCTTCGACCGCATGACCCAGGAACGCCAGTATTATATTGACAAGATCACCGCTGAAGGCGCCGAACAGGCCCGCAGAATCAAAGCCGACGCCGATAAGACCGCCCTCATCACCCTGGCCGACGCGGATTCGACGGCCTTAAAACTCAAAGGCCAGGGCGTGGCCGAAATGGTGCAATCACTCCAAGTGTTCCGGCAGAACCCCGAACTCGCCACCTTCAACCTCAAAATCGAGGCCCTCCAGCAGCTTTTCCGCTCCAACAGCACCTTTATCGTCGATCCTTCGATGCCGCCGGTGAATTTGCTCCAACTCGATAACAAAACGGCGCCCGTGGCGACCCCTGGCAACGCCGCCACCATCGCCGATCCCAACAAATGAACGGCGACATCCCCATCAAGCCTTTCACTCCCGCGACACCGCCGCCCCCGGTCGACCTGCCGCCCCCCGGCGAGGAACCCGGTTCGCGTGCTCTCGAGGACGCGCTTCGGAGCAGTTTCTTCATCGTCAAAATCATCATGGTCGGACTGGTGATTGTGTTCCTTGCCTCCGGTTTTTTCACTGTCGACCCACAGCACAAGGCCATCCTGCTGCGCTTTGGCAAGCCCGTCGGCGAGGGCGCCGACGCGCTGCTCGGGCCGGGGCCGCATTGGGCTTTCCCGCCGCCCATCGATCAAAAAGTCTTCATTCCGTTCACTTCGGTCCAGACCGCCGACTCCACCATCGGTTGGTACCAATCCCCTGACGACCGCGCCAAAGGCATGGAGCCCCCCATCCCCACGCCCGAAATGTCGCCCGCCACGACCAGTTACGCCCTGACAGCCGACACCAACATCGTTCATGTCCGCGCGACTGTTCGCTACACGATCACCGATCCCATCCGCTTTCACTTCGATTTCACCGACGCGCCCGTCTTTATCACCAACGCGCTGAACAACGCGCTTTTGTTCGCCACCAGCGCCTTCAAGGTCGACGACATCCTCACGCAACGTAAACAGGTGTTCCACGAGGCCGTGGCCGAGCGTCTCCGCGAGTTGCTCAACGAAGAGCAATTGGGCGTGACGATCGATTCGCCGGTCGTCGAGGAATGGCCCCCGCGCTTCCTGGAAGGCAAGTTCAGCGAAGTCAACAGCGCCAATTCCCTCGCGCACAGGATGATTGAGATTTCCGAATCTTATTCCACTACAAACGTCGCCGCCGCCAAGGGCGAGGCCGCTGCCCGCATCGGGTACGCCGACGCCCAGCGCCAGGCCCTCGTGACCTATATGGCCGCAGAGGCGCAGGCCTTCACGAACTTTCTGCCCCAATACGTGAAAGATCCCGCGTTCTACAAGCAGTTCCGCGTGATGCAGTTGTGGAATGAAATCCTCACCAATTCCCCCGACAAAATGGTGCAGCCAACTGGCGCCAAAGAAATTCGCCTGCAAATCAGCCGCCAACCGCTGGCGCCCCGCGCCGCAGCGCCCTAATATAGTGTAGTATATGCAAGTCACCTCATTGTTAAGCCGACGCGACCATCATCACGACCACGATCATCCCGACGGCGTCTCGTGCGACGACGGCGGCCACGATCACGATCACGACCACGCCGTCCTGCCTCTCGCGCAGACCATTACCGGCCTCATCTTCGTCATCAATTCCTTTGTCGTGACGTGGTTTCTGTCCGGCGGCGCGGAAATCCTCCAACGCGGTGGCGGCTCGGCCATTGGCGCCCTGACCAGCAACCCCATCGCAGCCGGCAGCGCGATGCTCGGCTCCATCATCCTTGGCTATCCGATTGTCTGGACTGCCATCAACGATTTGCGCCGCGGCTTGCTGACCACCAACGAACTGGTCGCACTGGCCGTCCTCGCCTCATTCGGCTCAGGCCATTACCAGGAAGCCGGCGTCGTCGCATTCTTCATGCTGCTCGGCCAGATCATCGAGACCCGCACCGCCGAAGGCGCTCGGGCCTCCATTGAATCGCTCATCGAATTGACCCCCGCCAAAGCCCGCCGCCTTACGCCAAACGGCGAAGAGGAAGTGGCCACCAGCCTTTTGGCCATTGGCGACGTCATCCGCGTCCGCCCCGGCGACAACGTGGCCGCCGACGGATTGATCGTCAACGGCCAGGGTTCCTTCAACCAGGCCAACATCACTGGCGAATCCCTGCCCGTCGACAAAAAACCCGGCGACGAAGTCTTCGCCGGCACGCAGAACCTCACTGGCGCCATCGAAATCCGCGTCACCCGCGCCGGCCAGGACACCACTCTGGGCCGCGTCCGCGAACTCATTCTCGCCGCCGAAAAGACCAAGCTGCCCATCATGCGGATCATCGACCAATACATGGGCTTTTACACGCCCCTGGTGCTGGTCATCGGCGCCCTCGTTTGGGCGTTTACCAACGACCTCAGCCGCGTCATCACCGTCTTCATCATGGCTTGCCCGTGCGCCTTCATTCTGGCCACGCCCAGCGCCATGGTCGCCGCCCTTTCCGCCGCGGCCCGCCTTGGCATTCTCATTAAAAACGTCGGCGACATCGAATTGGCGGCGCGGATCAACGCCTTCGTATTTGATAAAACCGGCACCCTCACCACCGGCAAATTGGCCGTCAGCCGCCTGGCCCCCGTCCCCGGCGTCGCTCCCGCTGAATTGCTTCGCGTCGCCGCCTCCGCCGAGAAATACAGCAATCACCCAACTGCCAAGGCCCTCGCCCAGCTTGCAGGCGAAGCCGGCGTCCCGCTGGCCGAGCCGAAGGATTTCGCGGAAGCCGCCGGTCGCGGCGTCAGCGCCACTCTCGACGGCGCCACCGTCGTTGTCGGGCGCGCCCAATGGCTCAAAGAGCACGGGCTGACCGATGATTTCATGCAGTCCGTCGATTTGAACGAGACCGAAGGCTTCAGCCTCATCTTCATCGCGCGCGACCGCAAATTCCTCGGCTGGGTTGGATTGCAGGACCAGACGCGTCCGTACGCGCGTGAAGCCCTCGCGGAGCTCAAGGCCGTCGGTGTCCGAAAAATCGCCATGGTTTCCGGCGACCGCCAGCCCGTCGCCACGCGCGTGGCCAAGGAAATCGGCTGCGAAGAAGCCATGGGCGAATGCCTCCCGCAAAACAAAGTCGAATTTGTCCGGCGGACCCGCGCCAAGGGCTATCGCGTCGCCGTCATTGGCGATGGCGTCAACGACGCCCCGGCCCTCGCGGCTGGCGATTTGGGAATCGCCATGGGCGCCGCCGGCAGCGAAGTGGCCATTCACAGCGCGACCATTGCCCTCATGAACAATGACCTGCGCCGCCTGCCCTTCCTGGTGAAACTTTCGCGCCAAACGCGCGCCGTCATCAACCAGAATTTCATGTTCGGCATTGTCTTCGTCGTCGGCGGTCTGGTTCTGGCGGCCATGAAGTTCATCAACCCGATTATTGCGGCCGTGTTGCACGTGACCGGCTCCCTGATTGTCGTCTTTAACAGCGCGCGCCTGGTGCGCCTGGGCGAGGAACTTGATCCCCACGTTCTCCCCGCTCCGCCTGCGGCCCAGGCCACGGCCCCCGCGCCGCATGCGCACGCCCCCGAACCCAAACTGGCCTGACCCATGGCGAGCGAGTCCAACGGCCAGCCCATTGTTTCCGTCAAAGGCCTCACCAAAGTCTTCAAGGACTTCTGGGGGCGCCCCAAGGCCCGGGCCGTCGACAATGTTGATTTCGAGGTCCGCCGCGGCGAGGTCTTCGGCTTGCTGGGCCCCAACGGCTCCGGAAAATCGACCACCGTCAAGATGCTGCTGGGCTTGCTCTATCCCACCCGCGGCCACATCGAGGTCTTTGGCCATTCGCCCCGCCACGTCAAGACCAAATCCCTGATCGGCTACCTCCCGGAGGAATCCTATCTCTACCGCTTCCTGGATTCCCGCGAGACGCTCGATTTCTTTGGAAATCTATTTGACCTCCCGCCCGGCCAGCTCAAAAAACGCAACGAGCAATTGCTCGAAATGGTCGGCCTTAACCAGGTCCGCACCCGCGTCGTCGGCGAATTCTCCAAGGGCATGCAGCGCCGCATCGGCCTCGCCCAGGCCCTCATCAACGACCCCGACCTCGTGATCCTCGACGAACCCACCGCTGGCCTCGACCCCATCGGCTGTCGCGAGGTCAAGGACTTGATTCTGGCCCTCGCGCGCCGCGGCAAAACCGTTATCCTCAGCAGCCATCTGCTCTCCGACGTCGAGGACGTCTGCAACCGCGTGGTCATTTATTACGGGGGGAAAATCCAGGCCATGGGCACGCTCAAGGAGTTGCTCGCCAAGCCCGACGCCGTGCGCATCACGACCCCGCCTCTGCCCCGCGAAACCATGGAGAAGGTCCTGCGCATCATCCGCCAGGACATCGCCGACGCAAAAATCGAAATCGACAACCCAACTCAGAATTTGGAGAGCTATTTCCTGGAAGTCGTCCGCAAGGCCAAGGCCAGCCTCGCCGAAACCTCCGGCGCCACTTCCGGCAGCAAAGTCGCCGCCTATCTGCGCGGCGAAGCCGAAGCCGCCCCCGTTTCAGAGCAATTGCTGGAACGCTTGACAGTCGCCTCCGCCAAGGCCCCGGAGCTGGCTCCCGCGCCCGAGCCCGCGGAAAAAGTCGATGTGGCAAAACTGCAATCGCTTTCGCGCGCTTCCGAACCGCCTCCAACCCCGGCGCCCGCCCCCGCCAAACCGCAGGAACCGCCGCCCGCCGACCTTTCCAAGGCCAACGAAAAGCTCTCCTCGCTCCTCGGCGGCAAGCCCGGCGATTAGCTCCCTGTGCAACGGATTTTTGCCATCGCAAGGCTGGCCTGGAAATCGGCGTTTCGCTACCGGCTCTTTTGGATCATGGCCGCGCTGCTTCTTGTGGCTGTCGTCGGCTTGCCGCTCCTCCTCAAGGATGACGGCACTGCCAAAGGCCTTGCACAGATTCTATTGACATACACTCTCAGCTCCATCACCGCGCTCCTTGGGTTCTTCACGCTGTGGCTCGGTTGCGGCTCCCTCGCCCGCGAGGTCGAGGATTGCCAGATTCAGATGGTCGCCGTCAAACCCATCGCCCGCTGGCAGGTCTGGTTCGGCAAATGGCTCGGCATCCTCGCATTGAACGCGTTGCTCCTGGCCATCTCCGGCGCCGCCGTGTTTTCCATGTTGATGCTCCGCGCTGGCCGCCTTCCCGCCGCCCAGCGCGAAATCCTGCGCAGCGAAGTCCTCGTCGCGCGCGGTTCGGCCAGGCCGCCCATGAAGGATTTGAACGATCAAATTCGGCGCGCCATCCAGGGCCGTTTGGCAAGCGTCCACCGCGAGTTGAGTACCGAAGATAAGATTGCCATCCAGAACCAGGTGATGGCGGCGGTGATCGCAACCAACGAAGGCGTCGGCCAGATGGAAACCCACGAATGGAAATTCGACCTCGGCGGCGCCGCGTCCGCCGCCCGCAACCAACCCATGCAGTTGCGCGTGAAGTTTCACACCTCCAGTTACAATGAGGAAGCCACTTACGACACGCAGTGGTTGATCGGTCCCCCCGATTCCCCACGCAGCCGCGAAGTCGACCAGACCCTCCCCCAGGATTCTTTCCAGGAATTTGATATTCCCTCAGACGAGATCTCCGACGACGGAACTTTGACCGTGAGCTTCCGCAATCCCAATGCCCTGCCGGTTCAATTCTCGATGGAGGACGGCATCGAAGTTCTTTACCGCGAAACGTCTTTCGGGGTGAATTTTTGCCGCGGGCTGGGCGTGATACTCTGCTGGCTCGGTTTCATGGCGGCCATCGGTCTGGCTGCCGGAAGCTTCCTGTCCTTCCCCGTGGCCGCGTTCACTTCCCTCGGGGTCCTCGCCATGGCTATGTTCAGCAACACGCTCAAATCGGTTGTCGAAAACGGGACCATCATGGGCTGGGACTCGGCAGAGAGCAAATGGGGTCATTCGCCCATCGATCTTTTTGTCGTGCCGCTTTTCAAAGCAGCCCTCACGGTCGTCAATCTCGCGACCACTTTCTCGCCTGTGGATTATCTCAGCTCAGGCCGCAGCATCACCTGGCTGGACTTGGGACTCGCGATCGCGCAAATCGTCCTTCTGTTGGGCGGTGTGTTTGGAATTCTCGGCGTCATTCTCTTTACACGCCGCGAACTCGCCGCCTCCCAAACCCAGAGCTAGCCCCATCTCGTATCGGCTGTTTAGGCCGCCGCGGCTTCGCGGGCGGGCCCTGCCAAAACCGTTGCACCCCAATCAGTTATCCCGGCAGGACGAGGCTGCCAGTGAACCTGCCTTGTCAACGCCCCGGCTCCGCCGGAGCGTCGCCTTACCCAAACCATTGTTCGCCAACAGGTTATCCCGGTAGGGCGAGGCTCCCGCCGAGCCGTCGGGTTCATTGACCCTTCTCACCAAATCTCGCTGGCAGCCTGGGCCAAGGCCAAATCAAGTGAAACTGGACGCTCAGGCAGCTTTGAAATTTTTGGTTTGCGGAGAAAATCCGACGCGGAATACAGTCTGGTTTCATGGGACTTGACGGCGTTGAAATGGTGATGAAGGTCGAAGAAACCTTCGATATCGTAATCGAAGATTCCGAAGCTGAAAAGACCGTCACACCGAGCCTGTTAATTGAATTGGTAATGAGCAAGGTTGGCCGGACAAACCACGCTGCCTGCCTAACGCAACGCGCCTTTCACCGTTTGCGAGCGTCGCTGATGAGCCGGTCAGGGTTCAAGCGCAATCAGATTCGGCTGGAAACATTGCTGGCGAGTTTGTTTCCGCGCTCAAGCCGAAAAGAACGCATCCGGGAAATCATGACGGTCATCAGCCTGCGAAAAGAAATTGAGCTTGTCCGTCCGGCATGGGTGCGGCATTTGATTTTGTCGACAGTGTTTCTAGGCGGCGTTGCCACCGCTGTTTTTTTCGTATGGCATCCAATCTCTTCAACCTTCACTGTCATAAACCTGGTGTTTATGTCGCCGGCTGTTCCCGCTGTTTTCTTTATTGTCATCTTTGGCTGGCTTGCGTTTTTTGCGACACGGAGGATGCGCGTTGAATTTCGACCGTCCATGACAACAGTCGGCCACCTTTCACGTTGGATTGTCGCCAACGGTCCTGATGTCGTCAGGGCGCCACCCGGGCAATGGAGTCGTGAACAGGTGTCCGAACATGTCCGCCAAATTGTAATTGATACCCTGGGTTGCGAGAAGGAATACCGCGAGGATGCTCACTTTGTAAAAGATCTGGGCATGGGCTGAAAACGATATGGATGGTCGGCCGCGGCCGCAGTCACGCCGGAATTCGATCTTCGCTAAACCGCATGTATTCAAGATCGCCCTGCGAGTCAGGGCCGTTCGACGGGCGCCTTCACGCAACCGGATGGAATGGCAAGCTGGTCCCTATCTCGTTCGGGCGTTAGATACTTCAAAAGGCTGCCTTTCGGAAAAGACTCTTTCCGCCTTTTGACGGAGCGCCTCCGCTTCTTTTCATTTGCCGAGACACTCATGAAGCGACTATGCACGGCCCGATCCCATATTCAACCCGTGGCCTGAAGCTCCTCCCAATCCTCGCGAAGCCGCGCCAGGATTCGGGCGTCGGCGGCAGGAAACTCGTATGCTTCCAACTGGTCGGCAGTGATCCACGCCAGGTCCTCGCAAAGAATCGCGCGCGGTTCGTCGCGCACCCACCGGCAACGATAGAAACGCAGATGCACCGTGCGTTCCGCGTATTCGTGTGTCAACTCTTCGATCAACGCCCCGACCTCGACTTCCGCGCCCAATTCCTCCCGCAGCTCGCGCCGCAGACATCCTTCGTTAGATTCCCCGGGCTCGCGCTTGCCGCCGGGGAATTCCCAAAGCCCGCCTAGATGCGCATCAGCCAGGCGCTGCGTAATCAGCAGCTTCCCATCTCGAAAAACCAATCCGGCCGCGACCTCAATCGGCTGGGCCATTCAATCATCAATGTTTGGCAGGCGCCGGGCTCGTCGCGCTGTTCGGAAGCTCTAGCAGGCGCGGAGCGGCGTTGCTGGCGCTGGCAGCGGGCGCTCCGGACGGCGCCGAACCGATAGGCTTGATCGTTTGAGCGCCGGCCGAATTCGGCGTGGGCTGCGCGAATTGTTTCATCAATTCAGGATGCTGCCCGACGAGGATTTGGAGGCGTTCACGCGCCTCCTGCGCCCAGAGATCATTCGGGTTGGGATTGCGCGCCAGTTCCTGGTATTGCATGAAGGCGAGATCGAAACGTTTTTGCTGTTCCGCAAGGCGGCCCAGCGTCAATTTCGCCGGCGCTATCACAGACAACTCGGTCGGATTGGCCGAAATCACCTGCTGATACTGTTGTGTCGCCTCAGGGAGTTTGCCCTGCGCTTCAAGCGAAGCGGCGACGCCCAGCCCGGCTTCCGCGCTCAGGTCGCTGCCAGGATGCTCGGTGAGAAACGCCGAGAATTGGCGTTGGGCCTCCGCGTAATTGCCGTCCACGAAAGCGTCCTCCGCGGCCAGGACCGCGGCGAATTCTCCCGCCGTGGTGCTGGGATATTCCCGCGCCAGATTGGCCAGCGCGTTGCCGCTGTCATGCACCCGCATATCCGTCGCCACCGGCTGCGCGAGCAACTGGGCGTTTGCCGCGCGCTCGTTTTCGCCTTCCTTCCAATTGTAAAGGCCCATTGCGATCGCGGCCACCGCCACGACCGACACGCCGATAATCAGCGGCTTCCGGTTCGTGTGGGCCCACTCGAGCGCCTTGAATACGATGTCGTCAGAACTTGTTGTTGTTTGCGCTGCCATAGAGCCGAGCACTATACGGCGGGGTGGGCCGCGATGGCAATCGATTTGATGCGCAAATTCGAGGCGGTCGTCTGTGACAAAATGAGCGCTGGTGCGGAGCCGGACAAACTCGTTTGGCTATTCGATGTGCAGAGAGCCCGGGCATCCCGGCGCAGGCGCGACCAGTCAAAGATGGCGGCCTTATCCATTACAGGGGATTGGTCTCGGTGACTCATGACGGACGCATGGCTGGAAAACCAACCGCCAAGTAATTGTCGTAGTCGGCCGAATTTTGCGTCTTGGCATCGATCCAGACTGACCGATTCCGCCAGTTGACGGAAAATGGAAGACGACCGGCGAACTCTGGCCTGACGCAGCGCAGCATCCATCGTCTCCTTTGGGCGGGGTGGCTTCGAGCAACTGGCTGGCCAAAAGCCATTCTCGACTAGCCAGCGTCGTAAATCCGGCCTTCGTCCCGACCAGCCCAAAATGGCGTCCACATGTGGAGAGTCGCTCCATACCCAATTCTCCAGTTCAGGTTCAATCACGACGACCCTTGCTCGGTCGTCCCAGCCCGATCGCGCTAGACGTCCTTCCAAATCGATCTCAAGGTCCCCCGACGAGCGCGACTCCTGTCCGCATCCCTCATGGTCAAACAGAACTAGCGCGCGAGTAGCGAGCCGTTGATAGGTTTGAAGCACAAAAGGCGCTTCATAGAAGCACCCGGGGTCACGCCGCGGATGCACGAGTAGTTCAGCATGAATATGGCGAATTCCCAAGCTTTGCCAGCGGCTTTCGAGCAAGCCCGCCAAGGCCTCGCGATCATCTTTCCCGGGCACCAAGGCAACAAGATCTATGGGTGGCATCGAATTCACCCCAGAACTCCTGTCGCAAAAAGCGTTCCCAAGTCAGTATCTCGCCTCCAGTTGCGAAGGTTGGGATGTTGATCGCCTCGGACAATGTCGGTGGCCCCAGACGGACTTCTCGCAAAACAGAGCACCTGCTTCGGATCTGCGAGCGACAGAATCACTGGCGAATGTGAAGCGCACAGAATTTGAGTGTCATACGCGGACGAAAGCGATTGGAACACCGTCTCGATTGCACGCGGGTGTACCCCATTTTCCGGTTCCTCAATTAAGTAGATGTTTCCGGGTTGATCTAGGTATGCCAATAAAGTCAACGCAAGTAGACGGAGTGTTCCGTCAGATACTGTCCAAGATGGCGCCCTTAATCCCGTTTGATACTCAACCACAAGATAGCGATGCTTATCTTCTGGTCGTTCGACCGTTCCAACGTGCTTCACATCCGGAAGCGCTGTGCGCACATGCGCTAGCCAGCGTTCAAACTGCTTGCGATCCTTCTGCAGCTCGTCCACAGCCCAAGGAAGGTTTGAGCCGTCCGGGCGAAACTTCCTCGGCTGACCTGGGGGACTCGGTTTACGCATGAGCAGACTGTTGAGGACAAGCGCTTCGATGCCGTCGATTAGCAGCCGCTTGAGCCAGGTGGACACGGGGAAACGCGACTCATCCTCAGGGAGATTCGCCAGCGCGGACTTGCGGGGGCCGAGCTTGAAAGCATGGTCCCAACCCTTTCCAGTTTCGTCATAGAAGTTGTCGTTTCCGCCAACAACCTTATTGACCACGGTCTTGCCTCCGCGAGATCGTATCGATGTGAGAATCGATGGGGGAACTTGCGGCTCGCGCGGAAACAACTCCCTCTGATCTGCTTCTCGAATTGGCGGTCCAAGGAGCAGAACGCGCTCCGCCTCAATGGCGTTCTCATGGGTGGATGGATCGATGCCCACCGCAACTTCATAACGACACCGAGTAAAGGCGTTCTTAGTGAGCGCCTGCCGAAGGTTTCCTCAAACCTCGCGCCGCTGCCCTGCCACATCAAGTCAGCGAGGTTCTCAGACCGCTCCTGGATGGTCTTCTCAAGTCCATTCCCAACTAATGATCCCAAAAATCGGATGACGTCCAAAAATGTGGATTTGCCGCTTGCATTCGCGCCCACCAACACTTGGAAGTCGCCAATCTCCTGGCGCACGAATTTTAGACATCGATAGTTTAAGGCCTCAATTTCACGTATCATTGTTGTTGTCTCCGAAAACGCTTAACTGCAGAGTGGTGCGTTCTCGTATGGAAAACAAGCCTCGGCGGGCATTTTTCCAGCTTCAGCCACGAAATCCCTCGGTTTGGCCATGCCTCGGGCGGGTTTTCACACCAAGCGCCGTTCTTGCCAAAAAAAACCACTTGCATCCTTATACAGGGGTGTGTTAGGGTTAATCGTGATGACACCAAATGGTTTCATACGTCCAGAAAGCCACGGCGACGCGCCTCTCGCGCCGCCAGTCGCCGGCCCGGATGCGCCGGCGTCTTCAGCCATCCCCTCATGGCTCCTCAAAGCAAATCAAAGTCGTTTTCGCCGTTTCTCGCGTCTCGTGGGCAAATACTGCCCAGCACGAAGGCTGTGGGGGGGGACGGAGCCCAGCCCGGTTGGGGGGGGAGCGGGGCGGGGGGGAGAGCGAAACACCATTATGATGTCTGCCTTGACCCATCGCCATCCGCCGTGAGAAACCTTGGCGCAGGTCAATTAGTTTTCTTGAGTCAAGTCAAGCTGCTACCTAATATTTACTTAAGATCATTG
>Ga0265338_10002950_pt1 | contig 24685 bp, 28 predicted proteins | sample 42126metaG_FD_193579 | JGI IMG/M metagenome (GOLD analysis project Ga0265338, IMG submission 193579) | Rhizosphere microbial communities from Carex aquatilis grown in University of Washington, Seatle, WA, United States - 4-21-26 metaG | ecosystem: Host-associated > Plants > Roots > Rhizosphere... | reverse complement strand
TTATGTCATGATGTTTAAGAAGATCGTCTACATACTGTTCTGCTTTATCTTCTCCGAATTCTTTTGCTGCATACTCCATTTGATTCTGAAAACCTTCTTGTTCATAAGGATTATCGAGATAATTACCATCATCTGCACTTTGAGTTGGTTTTTCCCCTGCTGTTTGTTGCAACCAGTGAGTCACTTCATGAATTCCATATTGATAATCTTCCTCAAAGTCACCATCTGCTAATAGTTCATAGTTATAATAAATGATACCGTGGTCAGTCTTAGCTGAAACCTCGAGTTCGGCAAATGCCATTGGTACTAAATAAATTTCCTCGATATCAACACCATACTGCTTGAATACACGTTGCATGGTTTCATCATGACGCAATTTATTTCTAAGCTTTTGGATAAGCCGATTAAGAATCGCATGCGGGATTTTTTTAATTTCCTCGATCGGTATTTTTTTCTTTTCGCCCATATTTACATAAGAAAATAATGATACTATATTGCTATAATTGAGTATAATTAGCATGGGAAAAAATTCAGCCAAAATAGACCTAATGTATAAACTATGTTCAGACTTCTACACGAAAAGTCTCAACGATCAGTTGAAAGATCTTGGAATTCCCAATAATTTACCGCTCAAAGAAATTAAAAAACAATTACGTCAATTGGCTTTGAAGCACCATCCTGACAAAGGCGGTGACAAACTGATATTCAAGAAGGTATTGAATGCACTTGAATCTCTCAGCGGTAAAGGTTCACCAAGTATGATGCCAACTAGTTTATCTGATTTGGAAGGATTACTTGATAGATATTCTGTTCCGCCAGGAAGTATCCATCCAGACGCACAACGTACCATACCACCGCCCCAACCCAGTATCGTTCCAAAGAACAATGTTGCTCCAGTATTAAATGAAATGCCAATCCCCAGAGATAATCCAAAGAATTCTATATGGGGTGATTGGTATCAAGATTATATAGATAGAAGACAAAAGGAATAAAGATGGCATTTTTAGGCGTCAAAATCGTCCCAGAAGTAGCGAGAATGTTTCGTAATATCGATGTTCCAGGCAAGAAAGAACCTGAGAATGAATATCATATTACGGTTGTATGTTTCGATGCTGATTGGCCACTCAAGCATGTTGCAAAAGCTATGCAGGCAACTTACGAAGTTCTTCAGGATATCGCGCCTTTTTATGTGAAATCTAAAAAGGTTACCTGTTTTCCTAAGCGAGAAGATAATCCCGTTCCAATCATTGCGGCGATTGACTCAGACGAACTACATGACTTGAATAAGAAACTTAAAAAAGCTTTTGATAAGAACAATATTGGCTACATGAAGAATTTTAAGGATTTCAAGCCACATATGACATTATCATTCGCACAGGACGAAATTAAGGATATTAAGATTGATCCGGTAGAATTCTATGTTCATGAACTCATTCTTTGGGCTGGGGATAACGGCGATGACCGATTATTCATAACATTCCCTCTAAAGGGGGTTGAGAAGAACAAGCACGCGTATGTCATCCAATACGCAGATGTATTTTATAAATTAGCCCAGAAAGATCCAAATAGCGTTTTCACATCCAGCGTCGAACGCCGCCTGACTACAAGGTAGTTGTTAGAATAGTTCAGCGAAAAAGTTCTTAACTTGCGCCCAAACTAATGCTCGTCCAGTCTTTGTGAATAGGTTTTTCACAAATGATTTAACATCCTTGATTGTGCCAATGGCAGCAAATGTTTTCTTTAGTTCTTTAATAACTAAGAAAGCAATGCCCATTTTGTGCCAGTCAGTTGCGATAACACTAATTACAGATTGGAAGAAACTCATAATCATATATATGATTATTATATGATTCTTCTCTCTCTCATGTGCCTCAAACGCATAAATGCCGGGTTGTTTCCAGATGTCATTCCGAATACACCTAATCCCTTTGGCCCAGGTCTAATTGAGTTTTTAATATACTTCAATTGATCCCATGCGTGAGCCAAATCGGTATTATACTGAGTGTTGAGCATCTCCGCCACACTTGGCGGATTGAAATTAACGCTATTGTCAGTAATCGTAAACTCTCTACCGCGTTCAATCAATGCTTGAGATGCTAACGCATATAGCCACGCAAGTTCCGCGAGAATATCGAAGAACTGATCAATTATATGCGTTTCATCATATGTGAAAAATGTAAAGTATGGAGTTTGATTAAATTTTGATAGTGCCATACAAGCAAACGTTGTTAGAACTTGCGTAGAAAAAATATCGCAGTCAACATACATTAAATTACCATTGGCATCGACGGATGGAGATTTGCCAGAGCTGTTAAGTCTTGCCTTCATGGCTTTGATTACTTTGTTGATGTTTAATAGTGCGGTTTGGCTAAAATTGAAACCAGGGTCATCGCCTAATGCGACATAACCATCAGAATTGATTGCTGGAAGATCAGTGTGAGCTACAACGAAACTTAAACTTGCCGTTACTCTAAATCCATTAATAAAACCCACCCAATTATCATTAAATACTCCAAAAGGACCATTAATAGGGACCGTAAATTGAAACTGATATTTTCCCGTTCCAATATTTGTAACGCCAGCACTCGTGGGTGATAAAATAACTAATCCGCTGGGACTAACTATCGAAACAGATGGGAAACTATCAGTATTAACTGGATTGCCATTTTGATCGTTAAATTGAACGGTCAAATTAATCATATCAGTAGGCTCTACTAATTGCCCCCGTGATACTACCATCTGTGGTAACGGTGTCTGATTAACCATGGATAATCTCCTAAACTTTGTAAGTCCTTGATATATACTTTGTATGAGAAAAAGTAAATTGCAAGATATTCTTACTAAAGAAATATTAGAATATGAATATAAAAATTTGGGCAGCATGCAGAAAATTTCTGATAAATTAGGTGTAAGCATAGACAGCGTCTACAAATATATGAAACTTCATCAAATTCAATATGAACAACATTACACGGGAATTTACGATTGCAATCATGATTTATTTTCCGAAGAAAATGAAAAAGCTTTTTATTTAGCTGGATTTATAGCTGCGGATGGATCATTACAAAAACGAAAGTATTCTAAAATATTAAAAATATGCTTATCGATAAAAGATAAGGATCATTTGATTAACATCAGAAATTGGATGGAAAGCAATAATCCGATTAAAGAATATGTGGTAAAACCTAGTAAAAAAGTTAAACGAGCGGGACTTTGTGCAGAATTGCAAATAGTTAGTCATCAAATATATGATGATCTATCAAATTTTAATATTGTTCCAAGAAAAAGTTTAATTTATTCTCTTCCAGATTATTTATTAGATCATAAATTAATAAATCACTTTTTAAGGGGTGTGTTTGATGGAGATGGTTGTATTACTAATTGTGGATTAGGTGAAGGACGAAATGTTTTGCAAAAACATTTTAACATATTGGGAACCGAAAAATTTATGCAACAATATCAAGAAGTTTTATTAAAAAATTCTGATATAAATGGTGTAAAGATAACGCAAAAAGATAATGTGTGGTCATTATCTTATTCGGGAAATAATAAAGTTCAATCAATATATGATTTTCTATACAAAGACGCCACTATCTATCTTGATAGAAAGCGGGATAAGTTTACCCAGCACTAGCACTATACATGCCAAATGGCGCGTTGCACACAACTTGCCAAAAAGTTTGAGCCAGGTTATTGGTTGCCGGATCTTGCCAACATACATCGACGATATATGAACCTACCGAGGTAGCACCAGTGGGTAAGGTGAAGGTAAATCTATATAGCCCTGTGCTGAGTCTAGTCATTGGTTGTGGGTAACCAGTAGCTAATAAAAGGCTAGGAAACACAACTCGCATGACGGTTGGAGGGGCGTAAGCATCTGCCCGTGAGTATCCATCTAGAGTCTCTAGGATGATTGTTACTAATTGTCCTGGTGATGCGTTTAATATATAGCTCATTTATATCCTATTGTCTGTATCAATATACAATCATAATAATAGATGGAAAACGGTAAAAACGACAATAAAAAAACTTTTTGGATTGTAAATATATCCAATAGAAACGTTACGCTATCCGATTTGAATGTTAGCATTCCAGCTGGCAGATCTGTAGATTTATTGTCGAAAAACTATTATTTGACGGAGGGGCAATTAAATAAATCGGTGGAGTCCGGTTCCATTTTTAAGAAGAGAGATAAAATAGTTAAAAGACTGGTGGCACCAGGTGAAGTAAAGAAGCCAACCTTGGATATAGATCGTGAAGCTGTACTATTAAAGCCCGGTAAATCGATCTATGAAATCAAACAAGATAAATATGACGAACTAGAAGTTACCGATGAAGAGTTAGCTTCACAGAATGCTGATTTAAAGGATTAATATGTCAAGCCCCGCGGAAATTATTGATATAGTTGAAAAAATCGTAACGTTAGCTATGGCAGGCTACGCCACAATTAGAGTTTCTTATCAAAAAAACTCAGATAAGCTAACTAAACAACTTGAAAAAATGGACGGTAAAAATGATGAATTGAGTAAGGATTTGCGTACTCATATTCTTGATGACACAAAAATACAATCTACGTTGGTTGAAAAAGTAACTAATATCGAGCATAATATTGGATCGAAATTAGACTCTATTTTAGACAAAATGATTGAGTAATTAGGAAGGCAATAAAATGGACAATTCTAATTCTGACAATGAAGCAGTAAAAAATGACGAGGCGGTGAAAACCGATTCAGGCATTGGTTCACAACCATTATCTGCGCCATTTGATTTTTCCAAGAAGATAGAAGATAAAATCACTCGTATTTTGCAAAAAATCGAGGCTAGAAAGAAAGCCAGACTTTAATTATTGCTTCAATACAATAACTTCTGTTGCCTTGGGCACATTATGATTATTCACTCCCAAACCGAAGGACACTTTCTGCCCTTTGTATAGAGTTTTAAATCCTTCCGATGCGATATCTGAGAAATGGACAAACATGTCTTTCTGAGCAACACCATTCTTCTGCCATGAAAGGAATCCAAATCCTCTTTTAGGATCGAACCAAATTACATCGCCTATAAAACTTTCTTTATTATCCATTTATAATCCTCAATTGTCCGTAGATATATGCGATATTATTACTAACCTTTGATGGCAACTTTATTGTTTATTAACAATGCTCCACCAACGCCAACATCCGTGCTGTCCAGCAACTTACTAATTTCCATTACGCCCATAGCACCAATAGCCTCTGCTTCTTGCTTATTTCTACAAGTAAGAAGCATCTTATCGAATTTATCGAATATCATTCGCATTTCGATTTCACAACCCTTAAATCTAGCCTCACCAAGCAATCTCTTACGATATTCCTTCTCATCTACAAGAGGAACAGTTTTTTGCTCGCCGTTAATATCGATAACATTGATTGTCTTCATTTTTTTCATTATCTTCCTATTTAATTAACCATCTATCTTTACCGATATAGGTTAATTTTTTGTGGCCATAAACATTTACAATTTCAATAGAATTTTGCCCATTTATTTTTTTAATATCATCTTTTACGAATATACTATTGCTACTATTATAAATAACTAAATCAATTTGCAAGCCTAAAAATGGATGTTCTGGTAGTGTAAGAGTTATTGGGTCAAGATTGTCACTAATAACGATAAATTGATCACTAACGCGTAATTGATAATCTTCTGTAATTTCCGTTAACATATCAACGTTGTGATTTGCAAGAATAATTGGGTTGGTTGATAAGAACAAATTTTTAGATATGACTTGATTGAGGCTCACGTCATCCAAATAAATTTTATCACAGATAAGTGATCCATCAACTATACACTGATGCAATTCAATGCCAACTGCACCAGTAACCATATCTGCTACATCGCAACCACTGGCATAAAACTGGTTAGATATTATTGAATTACTAAAACTGGTATTTGTGGCGCTGATATCAGCCCCTGGCACAAGCATTTGTCCCCAAACTTGACTTGATTGTATAAAACCACTAATGACAGCATTAGCGCTACCGATACCGGCACAAAAAATGGTCATTGTAGATTTGCCAGTTTGTATAAAATTGCCGATGACGCTGGTATTTTGCGTAATAAAAACGTTGTGTTCGGCTGGGACATTTACATCGTTATCATTGATGGTTACGCTTTGTAGAACAACATCATTAAATGAGCAGGAAGTGCCAGTTCCAACGATTGGGTTAAATTTTCCTGAGGCTTGAAACGTGACATCACCAAGCATACATATAAGTGAAAGTCCACCTTTAACAACTACTGACATATTTGGTAAAATTGTTATTGGATCAGGGTAAAGTCCAGCAACAACTTGAATTTCTATATTGAAAAATCCACGAGAATAGCCGTCATTGATAGCTTGTTGAACTGAGTGGAAGGGAGCCGTACTTCTGCCAGTCTCAATTATGTTTAAGCTAGTTACGTTTTTATCAACGTGGTAGATGGATGATGGTATCATTTTTTCCCCGAAATCCTAAAAGATTTGTTCTCGAATTTAATATACGAGCTGTCAATTTCGGGTATATTCTTTATACCATCTAATTCATAAACTAGAACCCTTTTATTTGGTAATTTTGTCGATGGATATACACCAATGATTCGGAGCCTGCCGCTGTGCGTTAAAGCATGGCAATTAGCACAAAGTATCGCGAGGTTGTAGGTATTATTTGTCGTATTGATTTCAGTTCGTTCAATTATATGGTGAAGATGTAATAGATTTTTATCCGTTACATTGCAAGTTTCTACTTCACATTTGTTCTTGATAAGCTTCGCCATGAAATATATTTATATCAAGACAAATCTAATCGGCATCGTCCTCATCGCTATCCACTTTCAACATTTTATGTTCTATGTGGCGGGTTCGATCTTCGCGGACTTTTTGATGTTGTTTAACGATCTCTCTAATGTAATCAATTCGTTCTTGATATTGCGCTCTGAAAAGCTCTAAACTTGATATACGATCGTCAAGTTCTTTTTGACTATTCTTTCTCATGGCAAAAACTGCCACGGCTAAAGAAAAAAAGCTAACGATTAAAGCTAATAATTCTAAGATATTGTGAGTATCCATGGTGTCCCCCAACTAGACAGCTGCTTTGTGCTACGCACAAGACACTTTCACTTATACTTACATTGTTTATTTATGATAAAATATGTATAAAAATTTTAGTTTATTTGGATTTGTAGAGCCATCTGCCAATCAGTCGAGGTTGCTGCGACTGCTTGAACTTTAATTGTTAAAACGTTAGTAGTCGCACTAACTCCAATTGGAGTGGCATTGGCTGGGCTAGTTCCAACCGTGCTAATACCACCAATAGTTTGTAATCCTGATGTGGCTAACGCAAATGTACCTGCTGCATTGCAATAACCATCAACCCTAAAAACTCCTGCTGCAAATCCAGTCGGCGTAGAAGCTAATCTACAAGTCCAGTTTCCATTGACACTGATGACAGCTCCATTAGGAACTGTATAGGTGAATATTGTTGTTATAGATGTTGATGTAGTATTTAACACTACCTGTTGATTAAGTATAGTTAATGCTTGAGTATTTTTAGTTCCCGATAGAGTTGCGAATTGGTAAGTAGTGGTGCCAGACGGGCTAATATTAACTTGAGTTGGAGTGGCTTGAATAGCAGTTGTACCGCCAGTTTGAATATTAACATTTCCAGCCGCTGTAGTTCCCGTTCCAGAGGTAAGTGCTAATGCACCACCGGTGGAAGTTGTGCCCGAGGCATTCTGAGCTTGAATAGTGAATGTAGTTCCCGTCGCACTAGTAACAGCGGTAGTAGTTTGCGATATTACTGGGGATAGTGGGTTTCCAGCAGAAGTAAGAAAATGTTGTTGAGAAAATGTTAAGTTTCCACCGATGCTAACCAACGCAGTAGATGTGTTACCAAAGTTTCCAAGGTTATTACATTGAACCTGAAGGATCGTTCCCTGCAACGTATTACTTTGCAATAATATACCAGATCCTATAATAACTCCAGGGTCACTTGTAATGGTACTGGTTGAAACTGCAAATCCGCTATAAATATTTGTCCCGCCATTTGTATTCGCCCCAACACCAGTTCCAGCTTGTAAAATTAAAGTGCCACCACCACCGCTGGTTGCCCCTCCGCTTTGAGCAGTAATAGTTAGTGTTTTACCAGCAACCGTTCCCGCCGCCTGGGTCTGACTGATCGTTGGACTCACCGTCGATGTAAAGTTTAAACTATATCCAGATGAGCCAGTACCAATCGCGATTGGAGATGTACCAGATATTTTTGCGACAGTGTTGGTGCCAGATCCTCCGGTCACGTCGCCAGCCAACGTAACACTGAGAGATTGCCAAGTAGCAGTGGTTCCACTCGTGGCGGTTAAAACTTGACCCGATGTTGGAGCTGTCGCTGCGCCAACATTTACAACCGTTGTAGCTGAAGTTATATTTGCAATGCTGGTTATTACTATTGATGACATATACGCTCCGGGTATTTATGATAATACCACTTCAATACCATAATTACCAAAGTTGAGTCCTATTTCTAAGATACTGCTCAACATATAAAACTTCTTGTGATGAAAGTGGACGATTATAAGCAATTACTTCGTTAATTTCACCTGTAAAAGCGTGGGAACCATTATTAGCGGCACCCAAGTAAGTTCCACCCAATTGAACAGGTGTTGTGGTTGGGGCAGCTGTATCAGTAACCTGATTTCCACCATTATATCTAAATAATTTTGCCTGGTTATTATTCACTTGACTCCAAGCTTCCCAATTAGTTGAAAAGGATCCATTGTTTAGATCGTCTCCCCCTCCATTGGTACGAAAAGATCTGCTACCTATACCAGCTGGCGCGAAACAAACAGCGGTGTTAAGATTTGTGCCATAATAAACACAATAACATAACTGACCAAAACTACTTTTCAATATCGTAAAGAAACTCGGTGACTCACCAGTAACAGGATTTAAAGATGCTGCTTGGATACCTTGCAAGCCACCGAATACCACCGCCGGTAAAGAATTTGGGCCCGCCGTCGTGGAAAAACTTGGAACAGTAAGCCCGCCGATAGCTGTTTTAAATGGAACTCCACTAACTTGATCTATCCAACTAGATACAAGTGGAATTGTCGCGGTGGCAGTAGCTGCTGAGGTTCCGGTATAATTAGTTGTTAATACGATAGATCCGGTAGCGTTGGCTGCACCAGCACTAGTTCCAGTATAATTAGTTGTTAGTACAATAGATGTTCCTGATACTGTTGATACAGTATAGGTACCAGATCCTGTACCAGTAAAAGTAATGACACTTCCAGGCATCAAAAGATTTGCGCCATTTCCCGTGCCAGTTTGTGCAGATGAAGCCGTGACGTTCGGAGATCCATTGGAAACATTGAATGTCGTAGTCGCATAAGCAATGCCACCATTTGCTACAGTGGATACAGTATAAGTGCCTGTTGCCGTACCTCCACCAAAAGTAATTTGAGATCCCGTAGTTAGTAAACCATTTTGAGTACTTGTCGCAGTGATAGTCGCAGAGCCATTGGAAACATTAAAGGTTCCTGATAGAGAGCTAGTTGTGGTGGTCACACCAAGATCAGCGCGCAACCATATTGAAAGTCCAGTTAAATCACGAGGCGAGGTTACCCGTAATCCCTGTGGTGTGCTAACGAACCTGGTATTTGATGATCTGTTACTACTACTTTTAGTTCTAGTTAATGTAACTCGATTATTTTGAATTGGCCCCAACGTCATTTTGTACCGTAATGCCATATATTTAGATATGGAATTAATTTGACCTGAGGTCAATTGCCCAGAATAAACTGCTAATTCAAGAAGAGTTCCTTTGAATTTTTTGGTAGCAGTTCCATCGTTTCTGAATCCTAAATTAGCTGTACCTGCAACAGCATTGACTGTTACCCCGGAACCAGTGAAGTAAGTTATATTTTTGGCATTTAAAAATGATTTTGTACTTACAGTCGAAACTGTGCTATCGTAGGAAATAGCAACAACGTTGAATGTGCTATTCAACGAAGCCTCGGTGATAAATGCTGAATTAGAGCTGGAAGCACTAACTCCATCCGCACCCCAGCCCGTAGTATCATATACGAGTCCTGCACCCCCTCCAGCGCCCGTAGAAGTATTAAATATGGTTGCTCCACTAACGGAGGTACCATTATCGATAAACACCGCTATAATCGTTTGTACACCCGCAGTACCCCAAGACGCATATTGCATAAATGAATTTACACCGTCAAATTGGACGCCCGCATAGCCGTCGAACGCATTTGATACGTATGTAGGCTGATTGGCTCCAGTAGCTTGGGTAAAATTGCGAGAGTTACCACTCTGATCATTCCATTGGCTGACTGAATTAGCCACTTGGGAAATACCTAAGTCTCCACGAAGCCATAAAACACAGCCAGGGGCAGATAAAGGTGGATTTAAGCTAATAGTCACTTACATTTCCTTAAATATATGTTATAGAAAAATCATGATCAGTGGCAGTTATACCAGTTGAGCTATATGTTGCAGTGGTTCCTGAAGAAAATGCAAACACAATTCCAGAGCTAAAATTAACACCGCTTGTACTAAAAAAATCTTCACCAATTATTATCATACTACCAGTGGGAACCAAAAATTGATCTTGACAGGCAGTAGTTCCCGAAGCTGGCAGAGAAGTCGAATTGAAAAGCTGTAAATATCTAGATGACGCGTTTCTATTTGTTGCTTTAAACGATCTTATATTTCCAGTAGATGATTTGACAATGGCGGCAGCTGCTGCACCAAATCCGGTCCCGATAAATTGTAAATAGGTTGGGGAATATGCTGCTGAGGCGAGCGGTTTAATTACATGAGCAATAACATTGAGAGTATTATCTTCTGCGGATGGAATAAATTGCTCAATGACATCTTCCGTATTTTTTAAGGTTATCGTTGCGTAAACGCCGTTAAAGGTTGGCGTTCCAGTTCCACCAATTGCCCAAGTTACTTTGATTGCCCCAGTAGTGGTGTCAGCTAATTTAAGTGTTTGAGTGCCCGTAGCACTTATCCCAGCACCAGTAACAGTAGTTCCCCCTGTTACTGTAGTAGTGGTATTACCTGGATCAATTTCTGTTAATGTGAATGTTAATGTTGGAAGCGTTCCCGTTACAGTACCAGAAACGTTTATGATTAAATTAACTTCCTTTGCCCCTATATTAGCAAGGGTAAAAGAACCGGAACTCGTTACGGTAGCATTTACTAATCCAGTAACAGGAACAGTATTATTTGTTGTAGGTAAAAGATAAGTCATGTTAAAGGACGCTCCATTTCGTCGTAGAATTAATCCATACTAATGTAAGAGATGCATAATTAGTAGCAACCGTATATGTTCTCGAACCATCGATAAGATTACCGGAACCGCTATCTACAGTTATGTTCCATGTAAATGAAGTTCCACCAGAATCCTTTATAATATATGTATCTCCCTTACTTGGTGAGCTGGGTAATGTGATAGTTATTCCAGTTGTTGTATTGGCAGATATAGATACTACATAATCAGTTGGTAAAACAGTGTAACTTGCTGTATTAGCAGCGATAATTGTTACCCCAGTTTGGAAACCTTTAGTTAATTGAAATTGGTTTGGGGTAGCTGACGCTATGGTAGTACCGCCAGCCTGAATATTAACATTTCCAGCGGCACCCGCTGTTGTGCCAGTACCACCAACCCCCGAAGTCAATACAAGATTGCCACCAACACCACCAGTTGATGTAGTGCCAGTTTCAGCGCCACCAGCCCCCGCAGACACCGTTAAGGCACCACCTGTGCCACCAGTACCGCTATTTGTACTATTGGCTTGTCCAGCCTGTGCGGTAATTGACATAGGCACACCCGTAGTGGTTGTGCCAGCAGACGCCCCTGATGCTAAAGCTGTTTGAGTAGTTGCTACAGATGATGTAATCGTATTGCCATAGACACTGGTAAATGCAGTTGCTGGGGTGAATGATAAGAAGTTGGTGCCTAATGCAGTGGAAATATTGAGAGCGGAACCACCAGTTGCTAACGTCATGGCACCCACGCTTCGAATACCAACCGTACCTGAACCGTTCCAGGTAAAGTTGTTAGGAGTTGTCATACTGTCGCCGTTAGTAGAGTTAACATTACTACCAAACATCGCTAAGTTATTGCCAGCTTGCTGAATGATTACTTGACCTGCTACACCAGCCGAGGCAGATCCAGATGTACCACCCGTTCCACCACCTAGAACAACATTACCACCTGTTCCACCATTATTTCCTGCGCCCGTTGCAGCTTGTCCAGCCTGTGCGGTAACACCTATATTCCAACCAGTAGCGCCAGATCCAGCAGAAGTAGAGGATTGAGGGGTGTAGTTAATATTGGCGCCACCACCTGCGTTAGTTGTAAATGTGATAGATGAAGTAAATGCAGCCGTAATAGCAATATAATTACTGTTACTCACACCTAAATTAATTAAACTACCATAAATACCAACGGTACCAATAGAGCCCGGTGTATTGGTAGTTGCGCCAGATGCAGTTCCAGCAGCACCAGCTGTGATAGTTACATTTCCACCAGTACCACCAGTATTTGAAGTGCCAGCGCCTGTAGCATTGCCTCCGGCTCCTCCACTAATAGTGACAAGCGCGCCAAGACCACCAGTTTGGGTAGCCGTTCCAACAGTATTTTGACCTGACTGACCAGTGATAGATAGCGCCGCACCAGTTGTACCGCTAACAGATGAATTAACGCGTTGAGCTTGATTAATAGTTGGAGTGGCTGTCGTGCTGAGCCATTGTAATGTTGATGGTGTAATGGCAATAGGAGAAGATCCAGATATGCTATTAACTGTAGTAGCGCCAGTCGCACTTACAGTAACATCCCCTGAAAATGTAGTCCAGGTAGTCGCTGGAGTAGCGTTGCTCATCAATACTTGACCAGAAGTGCCCGGCGCTATATTGGTTATTGCCAGAGATGTTCCTGCCGTTATGTTGCCGCTACCATCTGTCTTTAGATAAGCAGCACTAACTATCCCTGGAATAGTAACATTGGTTGGAGAAACACTAAGTCTTGTAGTTCCACCAGTCTGAATATTAACAGAACCGGAATTGCCGGCAGTTGTACCTAATCCAGAGCTTAGGGTAAGATTACCACCAAGAACGTTAGTTACAGCACCGGCATATGCGTCTTGTGCTCTTACACCTAATGGATTAGTCGCAAGGTCACTCGGTTGAATTGTCTGAATTAAATTAGCAGAAGCGTTTGATGTTGAAAATGTGATTGGAACAGCGGATACGAAAGTAGATGGACTAGCAATTGTTAAGTTTCGACTGATGGATATCGTGTCCCCGGAATGCGATAGACGCTGCACGCCGGATACTAAAAAAATTATATTATCTGTAAAAACAGTCATTGTCTAGTCTATCCTACCCAACCTTAGTCTTTACTTAACTCTTTGAAAGACCATTGTGTTGGTATCTAAGTTCCATTTTCTATCATCTGTGACTCCATCTGGATCAATTCCATGCGATTGTGCAATTGTTCTTACATTGGTAAGCATTTCAGCACTCTTGTTTCTAATCGCTGCAATTAATTCAGATTTTTGATTATTTAAATCAGATAGATGGACCTCTAAATCGGATAGTCTAAGTTTCAATTGTAAAATACCTTGTTCTTGGCCTCTTAATGAAGTTACTTCATCAGAAGTCATCGAGATATTTTCATCATTCAAATCAACTATTTTAGTTACTTCAACTGGTGGCGTTTCCTTAACAAGTTTTAACTCTTTTGTTTTAGAAACACCGTTACTCTTAACAACTGAAGCTGGTACAGTTCTATCTTTTTTGTTTACCATAATCTTACCCTTCCTTAATAAAATGATCGGTGAATTAGCCACCGAACTATAATCACATACTATATATCAGTATAGGAGCATAGTTCGATGGCCAATTAGGCCATCAATTTAGATTATAAGGCTACTGGGGTTGTGACTTGAATTAACATCTTTCCAGATGCCACTAAAATACCAACTTGAGCAACAACTCCTGTTCCAGGAGCAGTTGAAGTCAATGCGCCAGCTGTGCTAAGGTAAACTGGTGCGCCAACTACGGTTGGGCCAGTTACAGTAACGATACCAGTTACGAATGTTCCAAGACCTGCGCCAGCTGAAATACCAACGAAGTAGCTTGATGCGATAGCAGAGCTATCGGTTGCTGTTGTTACGCCACCTGAAGTAAGATAGACTGGGGTTCCTGCGGCTTGTGTTTGAGCAACTACGCTGTTTGGAAGAACTGTGAAAGTTGTGCCAGTTGAGCTTGTTGCGATGATTTGAGCGCCGGAAGCAGCTGACAATACGTTTGGACTTGCGACTGTGATTGTTCCTGAACCGAATGATAGAGCAGTTGCTCCAGCATATTGAAGGTTAAGTCCAGCATTACCATTTACGGTCAATACGCCTGCACCGACACCAGTTGATGAAATTGAATTGGTAAACAAGTTGTAACCGTCTGCGACTGTAACATCACCACCGTCGAAGGTAACTGGATTTTGGAACGTTGATGCCCCAATGATTGTTTCTGTTCCGTCAACTTTGAAGTTACCAAGAACTTCAGTCAATGCTCCAACTTTTCCAAGTTGAACCGTTGTTGCGGTTGTTCCGCCAATTACTAATGCAACGCCAGTGATCGCATCAACTGAGTTTGTCTTTACGCCACCAGTTAATGTTGAAACCCCGGTAACACCCAATGTGGTTGTTACTGATGCTGAATTAAGTGTTGCAAGACCAGTTGTATTAAGTGTATCAGTTACAGTTCCACCAGTGATTGAAGCACCACCTGATGTTACGGTAAGACCTGTACCAGCTGTGATAGTCGTGCCAGCTGAAAGAGAAGTTGTAGCCGCGATGCTTGTTGTAGCTGTAATATTACCAGTTACTGCGGTTGTACCAGTGATATTTGCGCCACCAGCTGAAACAGTTAAGCCGCCAGTTGTTGCAACAAGCCCTGTACCAGCGGTAACAGTTGTTGCTGCGGTGATTGCACCGGTTGCAGCGAATGTTGCTGCGTGTGAACCGTTAACCGTTACAACGCCACCAGTTGTCATTGTGACGTCTTGTGAAAGTGTTTCCCAAAGTGATGCAGTTCCACTTTGTGCAATCAATACTTGAGCTGCACTTGGTGTTGCTGGAACTGAAGTTCCATTAATCTTGATAACTGTGGCGCTGCTTGAAAGCCCGGAAACATCTCCGCCCATCGTAACTGCTGTTACCGTTGCCGCTGGCTTAAATTGGATAGATGGACCAGCGTTAACCCATGTTGCTACATAACCATCTTGTGATGAACCCAAAGTTCCGAATGAAACTGTGTTGCCATCAATTTTCGCAACGACTGTTGTTGCACCAGCTGTCGTGCCACCAGATGATGTTACGTCACCAGTTAATGTAACTGATTGATTTGCTTGATTACCAGTTGGTAATACGCCGGTTACATCTGCTGAAGCAAGATCTACTGCACTTGAAGAGAAGACGCCTGAGCTGCTAACGTGTGCGATACCAGTTGAAAGAGCCGAAACTGTAAGGGCGCCAGTTGAAACTGTAAGCGCTGCACTTGCAGTTAATAATCCAGCTGATGTTACTGTGCCGGAGCCAGTTGTTGAAATGTTACCAGAGGTTGTTACAGCTTGTGCGCCGAAGTTTGGAGAAACTTTTGTACCAGCGATTGCTGCGCCAGTTGCGATGTCTGCGTTGACAATGCTGCCAGTAAGATTTAACTTGCTGTAAGCAATTGCTGCTGTTGCAGAAACGTCAGCATCGACAACTAGACTCGTTGAAACAACACCTGAACCGTCGGTGTGAAGAACACCAGCTGTTGCAAGGGATGCAAAAGTTGTAGTGCCAGTTACTGTAAGTCCGCCACCAAGAGTAGCTAAACCAGTGCCAACAGTGAAGGTCTTTGACCCAGAAACCGTTACGTTTTGTGCAAGAGCGATACTTGTCGCTGTTGTTGAACCTAATGTTAATGCGCCTGCTACGCCTACGTCAACACCTGAGCCAACAATAAGCTCATTTGTATTTTGAATCTGGGTAGTAACGCCAGATTGTATGGTTAATGCTTTAAATTGAGTCATCGTATCCCTCTATGATTGTTAAAAAGTTGTGTTAAATTCTTTCTTATTATGAAATTTGTTGAAATCTTACGTCAGCCTGCATTACTCTTACTGATCTTTCATCTGTGATATCGACTCCGATATCAGCACCAATTACAAATCCTCCAACTGGATCGGCAGCATTTACTGTCATCTTGGTGCCATCTTTTTTTGGAATGTTTATTGTGTAACATGGTCCAAGTGCAGCTAACCAAGAGTTTGGTGCTTGACCAAGGTATTTAAATCTAGCCATAGTAAGTTCTCCGTAATGTATGTTTATCTTTCTTATCTAATATTAGCTTATTGCGAGATATGAGAAAATAATTTGATACTTTTTAAAGTTGCGTAAAATCACCAGAAATATCCATTTCTAATGTTGTTGGGTCCTTTGCTGTTCCAATTTTTTGGACAATATTTCCCGATGCGGATGGAGCTATCGCCGTGATACCACCAGAAGTAGTATCTAGGTAATAAATATCCCCAGTCGTCAATCCCGAGAACACAGCGCACTCGCCGTCTCTCTGAACCACAGCTTGTGTGGATGAATTTTTAGAGGAGATAACGCCAATAGCAAGTTTGGTTGCGTCGGTGGCATTCGCCAATCCAACCGTGTCTGCCGCAGATAAGTAAACGACTTGCCCGACAGCTGCACTAGATAGACAAGTATAAATGCCAAAATCTGCGTCACTGCCGCTGCTAGAAGGCGTTACAGGCTCCCAATCGCTATTTGCGGCGACATAGGTTAATACCTGCCCATCAACTGGCGTAGCGTTCTTTACAGGCTTGCCTTGAATACGGGTTACAACAGCAGCCGCACTCGTGCCACTTAGGTCTCCGCCTACGTTGACAGTGCCCCCTCCGCCGCCTCCACCACCCCCACCAAAACTTCCCCCAGCAAACCCACTCACTATCTTATGCTCCAAGCCTGCACGCTAACTGCGATTGGGCCCGAGGATCCAGACTTCACACGAAACCAAATTAAAGATATGACGCGATTGTCAAATGATAACGCAGATGTGGATGTTCCACTGGCCAATTCGCCATGAACAGTCGTTCCATTAAATGAAAATTCAACTGTGCCAGTTCCTTCATTTAAAAACATTACGCCCGTTGTGGAAAATCTGATAATCATATCAGGCTGATACCCATCAACCGAGCCGCCACCGAATGTGGTTGCGGAAACATTGGCTACTTGATAGAAATTGTAGTCTCTACCTTGTGTTTTGTATCCGATACCTGGGAAATTATTAGTCATTAGAGCTCCGTTATCCTATAATATAGAATATACTAGTCTAATGATATATTAGTTAACTTCCGATAAAATAATCTTCCAAATCGTAATTGACCTTGGCGCATTCATAACCAGTTTCCATCATTTCTTGAATTTTTACAGGATTAAAATCTAGAAAGTCCTCAACAAGATTGAATTTTGGACAAATTATATTTAATTTTACTGATTTATATCCAGGAATTCCATGGGCAGCCAATTTATTGTACATTTTGACTTTATCTATGTCATTTGACATGATTTTTTCAGTCGAAAGATCAATTGCTCTCTTTAATGAGTCAATCGTGGATGGCTTATGAATGAAACTTGGTAATCTCTTCTCAGGAGATGTGACAATCGCACAAACTTCACTGGCTCCAAGCTTTATTGCGACATCAATAGGAGAGATTTGTTTCAAACCTCCATCCATATAAAGTTCGTTTCCAATTTTGATTGGCGGGAACATCCCTGGAAACAAACTAGACGCAATTACAGCATCGATGAAATCTTTATTATCTTGATCGAAAACTTGGTACTTCCCTGAACTTAAAGAGATAACTCCAACGCTGACTTGTTTACCGGATTTTCTGATTCGTTCTAACGAGATATTTGATTTGATTAGTTTGATCATTGGGGCAGGATTGTAAAATCCGCCCTTCCACATACTATGGAATCTTCCAAGCGGCATCCAAGGAATGTAGACATCTTTAGTAGATATCCCGCTCCACATTATAGATATTTTTTCGGCGGCTTCCCGCTCTTCGCCCGGCTTAAATTGTGCTAAAAAAGCAGCGTTTATGGCACCAACCGATACCCCAGTAAGAACTTGAAAATCTATTTTCAAATTACCAAGGAGATATTTTAATGCACCCGCTTGAAAACTACCTTTTGAACCACCACCCGAAAAAACCAATGCTTTCAAATAGACCTCCTCTACATAGGCCTATATAATATATCATTTTAGCGATTGGTAAGTATTTAATTTTAATAACCAATTAAAATTGAAGATATGCCAACGTGCCGTACGTGGTAGATGGTATGGCTGAATTGGGATTGTCAGCAAGCCAAATTAAATTTGGACCGGGGATAGCAATTGGAACGGAAAATAAATGATCTTCATTGATTGAAGGGGCATGCAAAAATGTTGGACCAATTTCTAGTGTAGGTATATTGGTACTCAATGGATTACCAGAGTAGTTAATAGTTGTAGCACCAGCTACAAGAGTAGATCCAACAGAAACATTCAATAAATAACATATGGCTCCAGCGGGAACATAGTGATGAGCGTAATAAGTAGAATTATCTTTTGCCGCAATACTAGCCCAAATAGTCCCGCCACCAGAAGTTAGAGTAAATATATTGATTACTCCAGCATTCATACCACCACTACCGACAGTCTGGACAATCATATTTTCAATAAATGCAATATCCGTAGCGTTTGTATTAACTGGAGTTGTACCATTTAGATTAACTATATCTTGTTTTAATTGAAACGAGGCGTTTAGATAATTAATTACGATGGAATTGGCGCCGGTTCCACCAAATGTATCATTTATACTAGTCGATATGATACTTCTTTGAGCTTCTATACCTTGTGGTATGTAGTTAGTTGCCCTAATTATAACGCTTAATATTCCAGCTGTTGATACATACCCAGTGATGTGATTGGTAATCACGTTAGGTAATAATCCCATGGATGTAGCAAGTGGTAAATTTATACCTATTGGATTATCAAAAATACTATTTGGAATAGTTGGCGCAGTCATGGTTGGTTGCGCCCAAGTAGTTCCATCAAAGACGCTATTTATAATTCCAGTTAACACGGCATCGCTACTATTTAAAGTTGCTTGCGCATCGTCGAATTGAGCTTGAAGTGAGGATTGTACAGTAGTTATAGTTGTGCCAACGACGAATAAACCACTATTAAATTTCTGCTCTACAATTACTCCGGTTCGAAGTAAAAATAAATCGCTTACGGCAATGTTTCTGACTTCACTCTTAAAATTAGGGATAGCTATAATCGAATTAATAGGGGCAACCAACCAAAATACTCCAGTCACAACGAAAGAACCATCAACCTGGACACCACTATCTAAAATTATTATCTGTAAAGTCATACTTCCCCCATAAAATAACTTCATAATCATATTTATGTGCGATGACATAAATCGATTGCGAGATGGATTTATGGGGATAGGTATTATTTGTATTGTATCTTTGCTTCGTTATAACCTTGCGTTAATAATGGTGCAATAACGGATTGATCGAATGTCAATGAGCTTCCAGCGAGATCGGATGCTGGACGAATCATTTTTATATCTAGCATTTGCTTATCGTGCTCAAGGCCCGCAGCAATGAGCCTGTTGTAAAGAGCAAGGATTTTTAAGTCGGACATTTGCATTTGATCTTGCATGATGCTAAAACAACGAAGACCATATGTAATCGCATCCACATCGCTGAATGCCGCGCTCGTTTGAACTGGGCCACAAATAATAATATCAAGTTCAGTTGGGCCAAACTTTACAGCTTCACTAATTGGAGTAACATGACGAACTCCACCATCAGTATATTTTTGCCCATCGATCACGATAGGTTTTAATCCCATTGGATAGGAACAAGAAGCCAATACACCATCAATGAAGTCATCGTCATCTTGAGTAAAGGTTCTATAATCACCAGTGTTAACGCAGGTGGCACTAACGGCTACTTTGTTGCCGGAGGCGCGGATCTTTGCCAAGCTAACTTTATTGCGGACAAGGCTCCATAAAGCATTGCTATTGTAAGCTGAATCCAACCATAATGCATGGACGATACCAAGAGGGAACCAGTTATTTTTCACATCAGAGTCTTTAAGGCTTGCCCATAGTGCATACAAATCAGCAGCGGCTTGTTTTTGATCAGCCACAGGATATTGTGCAAGAAAAGCTGCGTTGATCGCACCTACGGATACACCGGTAAACGTTTGATATTGATTGCCGAGATCGCCCATCAAATACTTGATGGCGCCGACTTCATAACCACCGTGAGCGCCACCGCCCGATAATACTAATGCTCTCATATAATACTCCTGAATCCTATATAATAGAACTCATAAACAATGTATGTATATTATATGTTTTGTAGTGGTTATTATGTATTTTTCACCCGAGCAATCGTGAGTACCCACGTGATTTGTAATCCACTGTGTCCAGAATTCGTAACAATAACTTTATGTTGCCATTGAGGAAGAACTTTTCGTGGAATAAGTGCTGGGATAACTAAATCTACTGCGTTAGTGCCATTGAGTTGATACGCTGTTACCGGATGAGTTAGATTTAACTGTATTGTATACAAATCATATCCACCAGTCTGCGTTACGTTAGGAGTAATTGTTCCTTTACCAACTCCACTCGCAGGTGGAGTCCAATCCCAAAAGCCAGTACCAGCTACATTAGGAACCGGAACGGCGGCTGTTAAATCGACATTGTTATTTGTGTTTGCCCCTGGCACAATCAATACACTTCCTGGGCCAACAAGATTTACGTTACCTGTGCCAACAACCGTTGTAACGGGGGTAGCTGGGGCATAAATCCAATAATCAATAAAATCTCCAATCACCGCATTGGTATAAACGACAGTGCCACCAGCAAGATACAAATAATCGTTGTGACCCCACGTTATTGTATGAGTTGTAAGATATCCATCGTTACTTTGATGAGTAAATGGAGTTCCCATACCATTACCCAAGGTAGGATCATCGCCTGCTCCAATAATAGTTAATTGAACGTTAGTTGGGAATAGGGTGGGTAAAAAGTTAGGGCGTCCATCGCTCGAGGTAGGAACATTGGTTAATGTTACTTGTTGAGTGGTGGTCATCAATGCAGACGTTGGGGTTACCCAATTATATCCATCATATACCACGCCAATCAAACCACTACTAACTGGTGCAGAATTATTTAAATTCGTTTGTGCGGTAGCATATTGCGATTGCAAATCTGTAAAAATATCTGCATTAGAAGTGCCTGCCTCATACAAACAAGTTTGGAATGGAACCTCAACAATTGTCCCATTTTGAAGCGCTGCTAATTGGGCTGGAGTTATTTTTTTAAATTGACTTGTGATTGATGGTTGTAATACAATACAATTTGTTGGAGCTTGTAGCCAAAACACACCACTAACGGTGATGGTTCCATCAGCTAATGTAGTTGATGTTATTGGAATTATTTCGTATGTCATTTTTATTCCTTACCTCGGAAATGATAATCTTTTTTTAGGGAACGATTTCATAATCCCTGATTGACGCGTTATCGCCGAACCCACTGTTAATATGTGATTATTTCCACTCTTATCTAATACATTAGCATCATCAAAAGGAAAGTTAAATAAAAGACCTGGCTTATGAATTACCACGCTGGAATTCATTTCGTCAACAATGTCCGTGGCGCTTAACTGTCTAATCCAAACTCTAACATCTTTTATATTACCATTAAATGGATAAATAAATGTTGAAAAAATACTATTACCTACACAAATGTTTGTGCAAGTTAACGAAGTATCATTATCGGTAACATTGACAACTAGTGCTCCATTCAAATAACCATAAATTTGGCGACTTGTTGTTGATGTTGGGACAACGACTTGAGCGACGTGGTGCCAGGTATCTGCTGCTAGCACTGGGCCATTGTGATCGTGATTAGCTGTTCCATAGTCTATACTTACACCGTCATTAAAAAGCTGCAAATAGATATTAGGATCCACAGTTATAATATCTCTCCAAGAAGTTCCAGAAGCACCCGTTAGAGATGTAAAATAAATCCACGCCATTACAGTCATAACTTGGGTAGCAGGCCCAGTGTACGGAGTATTTATCGTGTTTGTATTATTTGTTGTTGTTGTAAAATTGACTGACATATTAAACCAATTGACCGTTAACACCTTGATATTTAATTGAACCAGCTGTTATCGTGGCGGTATTTCCGCCTAAAATAGCCTGGTTGACTGCCACAATTCCCCATTTGGCAGGCAATCTATCACAACCGTATAATCTACAAAAACTTACTGGCCCAAATGTGTATGTTTTATTAACAGCTGGCGTGTTCATTTGTGCAACCAATACTAAATTGGGTGGAGAAGTTAGCGTTGCATTGCCATCAGTTCCACTAATACCTTCTGGGTATGTGGTACCATTATCAACCGATCCATATCCATAAAAATTAAAATACGCATTGGTTGATATTGTTCCAGTCGCAGATATGGTAACGCTAAAAAATAATAATACATCTTCATATAACACAGAGGTGTTATCTACCGCCGTACTGGCTCTCGCAGTATTAGCAGTCGTTAAAGCCGTCATAGTAATGGTCATCGCCTGTCCGCTCGAACCGTAAAGTGGCTGAACGGTTCCTTTAATATGTGCGCCAGAACCATCAACTCTCAACGCGCCCGCCGTAGTCAATGATAAAGCATTGAGCGTTGCATTGCTATACGTTGGAGCCGCTGTCGTAACAGATCCTCCAATTTGAGTTATTAAAGGGGGAAGAGCAGACGCAGCCGTGCCACCAGTTAAGGTGGAAGGATCAGAGGCTGTGCTAGAGCGCAAAGTAATTGCAGCAGTGCCAGAAGTAAATGCTGATACTCTAATACGATATTCCCCTGCGCCACCAACCCCAACGATGGTGCTACCCAAAGCAGTATTAGCAGATGCAAATACGACGCTGGATACTTTATTTCCCGCGGTTTGATCGAAATATGTAGCGTTCCAAGTGGTGCCGCCGTCATAAGAAGCTTCAGCAACGATAGTACCAATCAAAGTACCAGCAGCTAATTGAAAACCTGTAGTGGTATGCCCTGGCGCTGCGATTGTGACCGCCGCATTAAGAGCATTCAAATTCCCAGTCGCAGTGACGTCAGAATTAGTGCTAGTTACACGTAGATTGCCCGTGGTATCAAGCGATAAAGCGTTGATCGTAGCGGTGGTGTAGGTTGGCGCCGCTGTTGTAACAGATCCTCCAACATATGCCATATCGGGTGGAGCTGTAGTAGAACCAGGTGGATTAGCAAATAGAGCAGAAGGGTCAGTTCTTGTTGTCGCACGCAATGTAATATTGGCAGTCCCCGACGTATACGCGGATACACGAACACGCGATATACCTGAGCCTCCCACACCTACGATTGTTGCTGCTGTAGCCGTATTCGCACTGGCAAATACAATTGTTGCAACTTTACCACCATTAGCAGTATCAAAATACGTAGCATTCCAAGTAGTGCCGCCATCAAACGAAACTTCGGGAATTATCGTACCAATCAATGTGCCCGCAGCTAACTGGAAGCCCACTGTTTCCAAACCCGCTGTTACCACTTGAACGGCTGCATTTAGAGCACCTAACGCACCAGTCGCGGTAACGTCATCCATAGTTACAGATGCCGTGCTGTTTGGACTCATCGTTACAACAAGTGCAGAATCAGTAGCGACGGCGGCAGTGGATGCAGGTTTAACCGCAGCTGGACCATTCGTTGCGTCAGTAATCTTCATTGACCAAGCATTAGCTAATGATGCTGCCGTACCTTGATTAACCGCTCCAATAGTGTTAGTCCCGGTTGGAACTGGTGTGTTGGGCGACAAAGCAACAACTAAAGCTTCTTGAGTCGCGGTTGCCGCAGTGCTTGCAGGCGTGACTCCAAGAGGATTTTGAGATGAATCCACTAATGCAGTATTTGTTTGTAAATTTATACCATTACCTTGGTAGGCAATCATGACGTGATTACCCTGACCCGAACTCCAAGTAACGTTTACAGTTCCCGAAGTAAATGCAGTCGCAATTAATCTGGCCTGGGTCCAACCAGAGGCATTCATTTCTAATGTGCCATTGATTGTAGTCGTGTTTGTGATCAAACCAGACTGATTGGAGAGAGAAGCTACGTTAATCCAGCTACCATCCCCGTTAGTCGCTTGAACTGTGATTGTAGCAACCCAAGTTCCAGTAAGATCCCAAATGACTGAGCCATATCCAGATGCCGTTGCAACAACGGTACCGTTTAATGCAGTAATAGTTCCTGAGCCAGTAGCATTCGCTTGAGCCTGACTATTTGGAGATAAGGTTACTACCAATGCTGGATCGGCAGCAGTCGCAATGGTATTAGCTGGTTTTACAGCAACGATACCATTGTATCCGTCAGTAAGGGTAGCTAATTGATTGCCATAACCATCGGTTTTAACAAAGTGAGCCTTAACGCCATCAGTTCCTTCAACTAATATTCCTCTGGATCCAACTGGAATTGTAGCATTATTTACAATCGCTAATTCATAACC